>ENA-ORNW01002981-ORNW01002981.1-human-gut-metagenome-genome-assembly--contig:-NODE-2981-length-10344-cov-2.503256_pt1 | contig 10344 bp, 9 predicted proteins | sample MGYA00242121_ERZ509034 | MGnify/ENA primary metagenome ERZ509034 (study PRJEB26280, sample SAMEA2338689) | human gut metagenome | biome: human gut; feature: human-associated habitat; material: faeces... | reverse complement strand
ATACGACCTGCGGGTGCAGCTGGTGGAGGCGGACAGGGTGTGCAGCCCGGACGGGTTCGACCGGCTGATGCCATGCACGGTGCAGGGGTACAAGGTACACAGCATTGTGCAAGGGGTCGAAACAGACGCAGACGGGATGGTGGTCGCCTACTGGGTGTGCAACCATCACCCGCTGGGCAGCCACAGCGCCACGGATGCGGACGGCATTACCTGGAAGCGGGTAGAGGCGTATGGAGCGAAAACGGGCCGAAGAAATGTCCTCCATGTGATGAACCGGGAACGAGCGGGCCAGAGGCGCGGCGTCCCGATCTTGGCCCCGGTTCTGGAGAGCCTGAAACAGCTTGGGAGATATACGGACGCTGAAATCACAGCGGCGGTGATCTCAGCCATGTTTACGGTGTTCGTAAAGAGCCAGAACCCGACCGAGGGCAGACCGTTCGGAGAAATGATACCGGCGGAGGAACTGATCGACCGAGGCGACGAGAACAGCATTGAGCTGGGGCCGGGGGCCATTATCGACCTGAACCCAGGCGAGGAAGTCCAGTTCGCAGACCCGAAGCACCCAAACACAGGGTATGACGCATTTACCAATGCGACCATTCGGATGATCGGGGCGGCGCTGGAGATACCGCCGGAAGTCATGCTGAAACAGTTCTCCACCAGCTACTCAGCGGCCAGGGGCGCACTCAATGAGTTCTGGCGCACCTGCGGTATGCAGCGGGACTGGTTTGCGGACGACTTCTGCCAGCCGGTGTATGAAGAGTGGTTCACAGAGGCTGTGGCCCGAGGGCGCATATCGGCTCCGGGATATTTCAGTGACCCGGCTATACGAAAGGCGTACACGGCCTGTTCGTGGAATGGCCCGGCCAGAACGAACCTGAACCCAGTGCAGGAAGTAACGGCGGCCATCAAGAGGGTGGAGGCTTGTTTCAGCACCGCCCAGGAGGAGACTGCCCAAATGACCGGCGGGGACTATAACCGCAACATCAAGCAGCGAGTGATGGAAGCCAAGCGAAAGCGCGAGGTGGATGTAATCGGAAGCCCGGATGAACCGTTTAAGCCGGTGGAGGGCGAATAGGAGGATAGAGACAATGCCGGAAAACAAGAAATTCTGGAAGTTCTGCAACCAGGTGGGAAACACCGTGGAGCTGTTGCTTTACGGAGACATCTCGCAAACGAGCTGGTGGGGCGATGAAGTGACGCCGAGACAGTTCGCGGAGGAGCTGGCAGGACTGGGGGCGCTGGACAAGATCGTGGTGCGCATCAACAGCGGCGGTGGAGATGTGTTTGCCGCCCAGGCAATCGGAAATCAGCTGGAGCAGCACCCGGCGGAGGTGACGGCCAAGATCGACGGGCTGTGTGCCAGCGCGGCAACCATTGTGGCCTGTCACTGCGGAAAGGTGATCGCAGCCAACGACAGCACCTACATGGTGCATCCGGTTCGCATGGGCGCATACGGCTACTACAACGCCGAGGAGCTGAAAAAGTACATTGAGGCGCTGGACGCCATCCGGGAGAGCATCACGGGCCTGTACGCCAAAAAGACCGGCAGAGAAAAGGACGAAGTGGCCGGGTGGATGGATGAAACGAAATGGTGGACAGCCCAGCAGGCCAAGGAGAACGGCTTCATCGACGAGCTGGTGGACGATGCAGAGGAAACCGTCGTGGAAAACCGGGACGGGATGCTGTTCGTGAACAGCGTCAATATGCACTTGCCTTTCGACAAGGCACCTGACTTTGTGCAAAGCAGCAAGGCAGCAAAAACCGCCGCCGACTGTTTTGTAAATAAAAATTGCCATAAGGAGGTAAAAAACATGGCAAACGAGATCAAGACCGTGGACGATCTGCGCGGGGCCTATCCCGCACTGGTCAACGAGATCGAGGAGGCGGCGGCGCAGCAGGCCAGAAGCGACGAGCGCCAGCGCATCCAGGACATCGAGGAAATGGCCCTGCCTGGCAGCGAGGAGCAGACCTTTGAGGCCAAGTACACCAAGCCCATCAGCGCAAGCACCTATGCCAAGGCCGCTATGAAGAAAGCCAAGGAGCAGGGCAACGCATGGCTGAATGGGGCAAAGAACGACGCCGAGCATCTGGACGGCGTGAAGAAGGAGACGCCGGGGAACGGCGAGCAGGACGAGTTCATGGACGCCATCAAGTCCATGGGCGGCAAGAAGTAAGGAGGAGCGAACATGAGTATGGATTTGGCGAAAAAGACCTTTTCCACCCAGCCTGACTATCTGATCGCCGGGACGGCGGAGATCGTCACTGCGGCAAAGGAGGCGGCAGCCGCATTGAAGCGCGGCGCTCCCGTGGTGCTGGACAGCTCCGGCAAGCTGGCCGCTGTGACGGTGAGCGGGAGTACGGGGAACTATAAGACCGAGGCCACCGGCCTGTATGGCATTCTCGCGGAGGATGTAAAGAGCGGAGAGCAGGGCGTTGTGTACCTGAGCGGCGAGTTTTTTGCCGATGCACTGGTGCTGCCTGCCAATGGCTCTGCGGCGGATTTGGAGGTTCCTTTCCGCGCACTGGGCATCTTTTTGAAGTAAGGAGGAAACTTTAATGGCTAACGAAGTGAATATTTACAGCCCTCGCTATCTGGCGGAGGTCGTGCGGCAGGCGCCCCCTGTCCGCACCTATTTCCGAGACACTTTCTTTACCAATGTCAAGCCGTTCTCCACCGAGCGGGTGGACATTGACCTGGTGAAGGGCGACCGGCGCATGGCGGCGTTTGTGCATCCCCGCCTGGGCGGCAAGGTGCTGACGGCAAACGGCTACACCACCGAGAGCTACAAGCCCCCTCTGGTGAACCCCTATGATGTGACAACGGCTGACCAGCTTATGACCCGTCTGCCGGGAGAGGATTTGTACAGCGGTATGACCCCCGCCCAGCGGGCGGCTCAGAAGCTGATGGAGGAGTACGCCACCCTGAATGATGCCACCACCCGCAGGGAGGAGTGGATGGCCGTTCAGGCAATCGTGACAGGCACCATCCCCATTGTGGGCGAGGGCGTGAATGAGGTCATTGACTTCGGTTTCACCAACAAGATAACTCTGAGCGGTGAAAACAAGTGGGGCGGCACCAAGGCTGACATCCTGGGCAACCTGGGCGACTGGACTGACAAGGTGCTGACCGGCGGCTTTGCCAATGTGGATATGGCAATTTTGGGCAAGGAGGCCAAGAAGAAATTCTTTGCCGATGCCAATGTCCAGAAGATGATGGACAACCGCCGTATGAACATGGGAGAGATCAATCCCCGTGACCTGCCCAACGGCGTGAAGTACCTGGGGCACCTGACTGACCCAAGCCTTGATCTGTACGCCTACGGCGAAGTGTACTACGACGACTGGACAAACCCGGAGGAGCCTGCCACCAAGCCGCTCATTCCCGACAATGCGGTTATCCTGATTAGTTCCCACCCGAACTATATGATGGCCTATGGTGCCTGCACCTACATTGAGCAGGCGAGCGGCCTGTGGGTGACCTCTCAGACCAGCCGCCTGCTGCGCAGCTATGTGGAGCATCACCCTGACCGCCGCATGGTGGAATTGCAGGCCCACCCCCTGCCCATCCCCGACAAGGTGGACAGCTGGCTGGTAGCTACTGTGTGCTGACAATTCAATCCCCTGCCTGCTGTGTGCAGGCGGGGGAGTTTTTCTGCGGAGGTGCAGCATGGCACTTTTTGAACTGGAACAGGATTTTGGAAGCGACCCGGAAACGGAGTGGAAAGCGCCGACTTTCAAAGACTGTGCAGCGGCAGACATCGACCTGACTTTCTTTGAGCAGGACGAACACGCAGACCTGCACACGGTTGACGGGAAAGAGGCACTGGTCATTGTGGATGACCAACGGCTGAAAGAACACAACTCGCACTGGGAGGCCGGAGCGAAACAGAACTTTGATACGGGCCTATACACCGCATCCACCGTGCTGTACATCCGGGTAAAGGACTACGGGCCGAAGCCGAAGATCGGGAAGCATCTGGTCATGGATAAGGGCACCTCGCAGCAGCGGACTTACAGTATCCTGAACTGCGAGGAAGAAGCGGGTATTTACCGCATCACCATGGAGAGGACGAGACAATGAGCAGGGTGACTTACGACGCAGGAACCATGACCATCACAGTGGACGGGCTGGAGGATGTGGAGCGAGCGCTGGGGGACTTGAAGAAAAAGACCCCGGCGGCGGCCAAGGTAGCGATCAACGCCACAGCACGACAGGCAAGAAAGCTGATGGTGGCGCAGGCAAAGGCCAGGTATGCCGTGAACGCCGCTGGGCGGCGGCACCTGAAAGACCTGGTACAGCGGAAAAAGGCCACGAACACAAGCCTGAGCGCAGAGCTTCACATCGAGAAGATGCGGAACGACCTGGGCTATTTCCAGCACAGGCCGACAGAGAGCTTCAAGGGGCGGGATGTCCTGCGCAGAGCGCCTGCCCATGTAAAGGCGCGAGTTCTGAAATCCTCTGCCATGACCGCTTTGACCGGCGACGGAGCCAATCTGAGCAAGGGCTTTTTGGTGGAGTTCAAGAGCGGCCATGTGGGCATGGTTCAGCGGCGCATCGGCTCCAGCTCCAGCCATACGGTTACAGAGCGGGGGCGTCCGCGGTGGCGGAACAAGGACGGGAAAGTGGAAAAGCTGGTGACGATGGGAAGTCCGTCGGCAACTGCGATGCACAGCACCGTTTGGCCCTATGTGGAACCGGAGGTAACGGAATACCTGTACGACAGACTGATGGAGCAGACCGAGCGGGTGATCGCGCGGGCAAAGGCCAGAAAGGGATAGGCGATGAAGGATTACATGGATGCGGTGAAAGCCGCAGGGATTGGGCGGACGCCGCAGCTTTGCCAAGACGCGCTGATCGAGATGCTGGAGGAGCTTTTCACCGGGAAAAAGTACAACGGCCAACAGGGCAGAAAACCGCTGAAAATCTATAAGCAGGATTTGCCGGTGCCGGAGGACTACGACGCGGATGTGGACACGGATGCGGCGGCGGCCCCCTATATCGGGGCCCGCATGACCGGCGGAGCCATTAAGGACGAAAGCGGGCCGCAGACGGTGGAGTTCAGCTTGATCGTATGCGCATACGACGAGGGCGGAGCGCGAGAGGGCTATCAGGATGTGGCGAACATCAAAGAGGACATTGTACAGCGGGTCTGTACGAGGCCCTATTTCGGCGGTGCGTTCACCATCCTGAAACCCGTCGTATGGGCTATGCAGCAGGATGATACGCACCCGTATTATTTCGGGGCTTGCACCTTGACCTGCACGGCCCCGGCTATGACACAGGACACGGAATTGGAGGGACTGGTATGAGCAGGAAAGCAGAGGCGTCGGCCATGATGGGTATGGCCGAGCGGGCGGAAGGAGCGGCAGGGCGGAAGAAAAAGGCCGGCCCTGTTGTCTACTGCGGCCCGACTGTAAGGGGCGTAGCGAAGCAGTACACGGTGTTCAGCGGAGGCATCCCGGAGGCGCTGGAGGATTTTTCTGAACGGCACCCGGAGGTAAAGACCCTGTTGGTGCCGGTGGAGCAGTTCGCGGAGACCAGGAGGAAGATGGAAACTGCCGGAACGGCAGAAGCCATCCTGTACCACAAAATCAAATCTGAGCTGTAAGGAGGAAACAATATGGCTTACAAGCATGGCGTATATACCAGCGAGGTGGAAACCAGCCTGACTGCGCCTATCGTCGGGACGGCGGGACTGCAAGTGATCGTGGGAACCGCACCGGTGAATATGCTGAAAGACCCGGCGGCGGCAGTCAATGTTCCGCTGCTGGTGAACAACTACAAGGAGGCTGTGGAGGCCGTCGGCTACAACGACGACTTTGAAGCCTATACCCTGTGCGAGTGCATCAGTGCGGCGTTCAGCGTGGTGGGCGTGGCCCCGATGGTGCTTATCAATGTGCTTGACCCGGCGAAGCACAAGGCGGATATTTCGGAAAAGACGATGCAGGTAAACGACGGCGTGGCCGTGCTGGACGAAGTGGGTGTACTGCTGGAGGGTCTGACCATCGAGGCGGATGCAACGCCGCTGGAGGCGGGCAAGGACTACACGACCACATGGAACAACGACGGTACCCTGAACATCGTACTGCTCAAAGGCGGAGCTGGTGAAAAGGCAACCACGCTGACTGCGACCGGCAGCAAGATCGACCCAAGCAAGGTCAAAGCCGCGGACATCGTGGGCGGTGTGGACATCTCCTCCGGCAAGGAAACCGGCCTGGAGGTGGTGCGGCAGGTATATCCCAAGCTGTCCATGACCCCCGGCATTCTGCTGGCCCCCAGGTTCAGCGCGGACGCCACGGTGTCTGCTGCGCTCCAGGCAAAGACCAAGAGCATCAATAGCGTGTTTGGCGCGGTGTGCATCGTGGACATCAACAGCAAGACGGACGGTGCAGTGAAGTACACCGATGTTAAAACAAAGAAGGAGGAGCAGGCGGTCAGCGACCCCAACGCATACGCCGTATGGCCCTATGCCAAGGTGGGCGAGGTGGTGTACAGCGGTTCCGCTCTGGCTGCCGCCTTGACGGCGTACACGGATGCGCAGAACGACGACACACCCAATGTCAGTCCCAGCAATAAGACGCTGGCGATCTCCGCCGCCTGCCTGGCAGACGGAACAGAGGTCGTGCTTGACCAGGAGCAGGCCAACACGGTGAACAGCTTCGGCGTGGCAACCTGGCTGAACATGAACGGGTTCCGCCTGTGGGGCAACAACACTGCGGCATACCCTGGCATCACCGACCCAAAAGACCGCTGGTTCAGCGTCCGCCGGTTTATGACCTGGGCAGCCAACAGCTTTATCCTGACCTACTTCCAGAAAGTTGACAGCCCGGCCAACAAGCGGCTGATCGAGGCCATCGTGGACAGCGAAAATGTACGGGGCAACGGCTTTGTGGCCCGCGGCGTGTGCGCCCGGTACGAGATCACTTTCAACGAGGACGAGAACACTACCACCGACCTGCTCAACGGCAAGATCACTTTCCACCAGTACATCACGCCGTTTACCCCTGCGGAGGACATTGAGGACATCATTGAGTTTGACCCCAATGCCCTTTCCGCTGCGCTGAACTGATAAGGGAGGGAACAAAATATGATTAGCAGCAACTATATTCCTGAGAAAATCAGTGAGTATAACGCCTATCTGGACGGCAGCAAAATGATCGGCGTGGCCGCATCTGTGACCCTGCCGGAGATCAATATGAAAACCAGCACGGTATCCGGCGTGGGCGTCAACGGCGAACTGGACAGCCCCACCATTGGGCAGTTTGAGAGCATGGAGCAGGAAATCCAGTTCAACACCCTGTACAGCTCCGCCATGGATATGCTGTCGCCCCTGTCCACGGTGAACCTGACCCTGCGAGCGGCACAGCAGGTTTATGACAAAACGGGAGGCTATAACTTCAAGGGCCTGCGGGTGGTGGAGATCGGGCGCGTCAAGAGCTTCAACCCCGGCAAGGTTGAAAAGGGCGAGGCCATGGAGGCGACCATTACCCTGGAGCTGACCTACATCATGATCGAGGTGGACGGCGTGCAGCTCCTGGAAGTGGACAAGCTGAACGGCATCTACAAGGTAAACGGGAATGATATGCTGGCTGGCGTGAACAGCCTGGTATAACCCGGAAAACGGAACACGGCCCCCCCGGCTGCGGGTGGGCCGTGTTTTTCTAAACGAACGACGGCTGAAAGGAGCATTACCATGGAGGAAATCAAGAACGCGATGGTGGAAGTCGACACGGAAACGCAAGAAGTCAACACCGAAAGGGAAGAAGTCAGCGAGGAGCGCGTTGTGAAGTTGACGAAGCCTTATGTCTTTGAGGGAAAAGAGTATGAGGAAATCGACCTGTCGGGGCTGGAGAAGCTGACCATCCGGGACGCCATCGACACGCAGCTGGAGCTTTTCGGCGTGGAAGTTGCCGCCTCTGTGCTGTGTGAGACCACCACAGCATTTGCCAGAACTATGGCAGCAAAGGCGACCGGACTGCCTATCGAATTTTTCAAGCTGATGCCGCGCGGCGCTTTTAAGCGGGTAGCGGGCATGGTGCGCAGATACATGAATGCGGACGGCGAGACGGAGAACCATGTGATGCAGTTGGAGAAGCCCCACAGCTATAAGGGGAAGGAGTACCGGGAAATCGACCTGAACGGCGTTGCCGACCTGAACACCCTGAATGAGAGTGAGGCAGAAAACCGGCTGGCCCGCGAGGGCTTTGCGGTGACGGAGAACGGCACCAACTATCTGTACGCCTGCGTGATCGCCTCGATGGCGACAGGCATCCCGGAGGATTTCTTCACCTCGCTGCCGCTGTATGAGCTGCTGAAACTGAAAAACGCGGTGAACGACGCGGATTTTTTCGAGTAAAGGGCGGGGCAAAAGCCCTGCGGAAAGCGGCAATCCGACTATCCTCGGTGACAGGGACGAGCCTTGAATTTTACTTGAAGCTGCCTGTCCGCGAGTTTGCTGAACTGAATGACGAGGTGGCGGAGGAATGGCGAAGAACAAAACATTAGAGCTTAGTATCAAGATCGCCGGAAAGATGGACAAGAGCCTGACGGCGGCGCTGGCCAGTAGCCAAGGACAGCTGGGCAGCTTCGCCAAAAGTATCAGCAACATCGGAACGGCGGGACTGGCGGCCATGGGTGCGCTGACGGCGGGAACGGTGGCAACCATCGCAAGATGCACCAAGGAAGCTGCAAAGTTTGAAAACTATATGTCCGATGTGGTCAAAGTCGTGGACGGCATGGCGGACGCAACCGGAAAAGTAAGCAACAAGATGGCGGAGAATGGGAGAACCTATGCGGAAAATTACGCCATCCTGGAAGAACGGCTGAAAGACCTGAGTACGCAGATACCGTACACCTTTGAGGATTTGACACGCCTCGCAGCGGCGGCAGGCCAATCGGGAAAAACCTTTGAGGACTTGACACAGACGGACTTCCTGAAAGACATCGCCATGTGGGGAACGGCTATGGACATTTCCGCAGACCAGGCAGGCGACTGGGGCGCGAAATGGGAACAGGCGTTCAACATGAACCACGAGCAGGTCATGGAGGTTGCGGATGTCATCAACTACCTGGGCAACAACTACGCCACTACGGCGGCGGAGATCGCCCAAAGCGTGAATGATGCGGCATCCATGGGCCAACTGGCAGGCGTGGATGTTAAGGCGACGGCGGCCATCGCGGCCAGTATGCAGGCCATGGGCGTAAGCACTGACCGGGTGGGCACCAGTATCAAGCGCATCTATACCAACATCACAAAGGGCAGCACGGCCACAGCCGCCCAGGAAGCGGCATTTGAACGACTGGGGTTCTCGGCGACGCAAATCGCAAAGTCAATGCAGACAGACGGCACGGGAACGCTGCTGAAAGTGTTTGAAGCAGTGAACAACCTGCCGGACGCTGAGAAGCTATCCACGCTCAATGCCCTGTTTGGACAGTGGGCCATTGAGGGCGGAGCAAAGCTCACGCAAAACCTGGGCCTCCTGACAGGGATGCTGAAAGAGGTTTCCAATGCAAGCGTCTGGAGCGGGAGCATGGAAAAAGAGTTCATCATCAAGGCGACAACGCCGGAGGCCATAGAAACCATGCTGGGAAGTGCCAAGTCTGCGCTGATGGACGACATCGGCACCGCATTTCTCCCAGCCTACAAGGAATTTGGACTGTCCATGATCGGGTTCATCCGGGGCGTCCGGGAGAATATGCCGGAGCTGACCAAGCTCGCAGAGAGCCTGGGAAAACTGGCGAGCCGCGGCGTGGAAAAGCTGGGCACTGCGATGAACTGGGCACTGCCATACATCCAAAAGGGCCTGGACTACCTGCTGAACAACGGCGAGCAGGTGGCCCATATCATCGGGATACTGGCGGCCACCTTTGCGGGAATGAAGCTGGCACCGGCGGCGGAGGGGCTGCTTTCCGGCGTGGGCGGTATGCTGTTCGGCGGAAATGCCGCAGGCGGAGGAAAGCGGAGCGGCGGCCTGTTCGGCGGCATCAAAAACCTGTTTATGGGCGGGAGAAAAGCCGGGAGCGCCGGAGCTGGTTTTGCATCCGCCTTTGGAGGGGCGGTATCTGGAAACGGATTTAAGGCAACCGTGGGAGCTACGCTGTCAAGCCTGCTGGCCGGAAACGGCTTTAAGGGGACAGCGGGCCTGCTCTCTGCCGCGGCTGGGACGCCGGGGCTTCTCTCCGGCTATGTTGGGCCGGGAAGCGTAATCAAAAATGCAGCGGCGAACAGTGCAGTGGGCCAGTGGCTCGGAGGAATAGGAACGGCCATCGGGAACACAAAGACCGGCGGCCTCCTGAGTGGCCTGCTGGGTAAAGCGGGAACTGCGGCGGGCGGACTGCTG
>ENA-ORNW01002972-ORNW01002972.1-human-gut-metagenome-genome-assembly--contig:-NODE-2972-length-10360-cov-2.122950_pt1 | contig 10360 bp, 10 predicted proteins | sample MGYA00242121_ERZ509034 | MGnify/ENA primary metagenome ERZ509034 (study PRJEB26280, sample SAMEA2338689) | human gut metagenome | biome: human gut; feature: human-associated habitat; material: faeces... | reverse complement strand
AGCACGTGGATCTCATCCGTAGCCTTCGGACAGTTGACGCACTTCTGACCCGTGAAGTCCTCGATGAGCACCTTGCGGGCTGCATCGGCGGGCTTGATATAGACGAAACGATCCTGCTCGTCGAGGTCGCTGCAGGAAGAAAGGGCGCCCCCGAGGAGCATACCGGCAGCAGCCATCTTCACATAACCAAAGAATTTACTTGTATTGCGTGTCATATTATTGTTTCTCCTTATGATAGATGATTAGAAGTTGTAGTTATATGACAGCGTGAAACCCTTGGTCTCCGGCACGTAGCGGCAGACACCGCCCGAGCAGTTGAATCCGGCACGCGTACGACCCCATCCGAGCTGTACGCGGTGTGCACCCGTGTTATAGGTGACGAACGTCTGCCAATAGTGGGCATCGGTCAGACCGACATTGTACTGGTCGCTCACGGTGAACATCCAGTGGGGAACCAATGACAGCTCGGCCAGGGCAAAGAGCCAGTCGTGCTCGTCCTCACCAGTGGTGAGATACTGCAGCTCCGTGCGCAGGCGCGTCTTCGGGCTGAGGTTGAAGAGCGCGTCGGCGATGAAGATGTTGGAGTGGATCATGCCACCCTCACCCTCTACGATGGTCTTGTTGTAGAACTGGTTCATATACATGAGCGAGAGCTTGAAGTCGCGGGTGAAGCGACGATCGATCTGGACATTGAGGTCCTGGTAGTACATGCCACTCTTGCCCCACTTCCAGAAAGCCGATCCGTAGCCGTCCGTACCCTTGCCCGTGAGCACTGTCGGCTCCGGCACATTGACCGACAAGGAGCGCGGGTTCTGGTCGATACCACGGACATGGGAGAAGTTGACCTTCACCATCATGCCATACTTGCCACCGATGGCCGTCTTGCGCTTGAACTTATAGCCCAACTGGCCCTGGTAGGCCCACTCACCATCCAGGCGCGTACCATAAGGATACAGAGCCGCGAGGGCGTAGGTCTGGTCCATTGTGAAGGCCGGCAGGTGGTTGATAGTGGACTGAGCAAGGCTCTCGCCACGATAGGAGTTGAAGAAGAAGTTGTCACTGCGCTTCGCCTGGGCAAGCACACTGAAGCCCTTCTTAGAATAAGAAGCCGACAGCATGGCTGCCGTACCCTTGCGATAGATGTAGTTGTTCTTGAACGAGGGATCCGCCGTCTTCTGCGCATACTCTGCCAAGACGTTGAAGCCGTGGGTGTTGAGCGTGACGCGGGCATCCCAGGCATTGACGTTGCGAGGCATCACCAAGCGGTAGTTGCCATTGAAGACGTCCTCGTCGTTGCGCTCGTTCTTGTTGACGAAGCTACCACCGAGCGTCAGGCTCGTACCACTCTGGGCGAGGCCCTTGAACCAGCTATCGAGAGACAACTCAACGTCGGCACCTGACACCCAGGAATCGTTGTGGGCCCAGTAGCGGCGCTGCTGGCCCGTGAGAGCCTTGAGGCGCACACCCTTGACCGGCGTGGTGACGATACGGGCACCCAACAGCGAGTTGTCGATACCCAATGATCGCTCCTCGTAGGTGCGGAGTACGAAGCCTGAGCCAAACTGCTCATAGAAGTTACCTACCGTCACCTCGAAGTTCTTCAACTTAGCCTTCAAGTAAACATAAGGTACGCCGTAGCCCTTGAACGCGGCATCATAACCCGGAAGCTGATGCTCACGATACTCAAAGCGTGCGCCAGCATCGATATACTTGCTCATCACGTTGAGATCGACGAAGGTGTTCGTGCGGAAGTCCTCGTGAGAACCGTCAGACTGCGAGCCCGTAGGCGCCAACATGTCGCTCTGGATAGAACCGCTGACGGTCGGATTGTACTTTCCGTCATTGCGGTCGCCATCATTCTGAGCAAAAGAAGGCGTGGCCACTGCCAAGGCGGCGGCCAAGCCTAATATATAATAAGGATGCTTCATCTGTGTTACTTCTTAGCTGCAACCAGTTCGCGAACCTTCTCGATCAACTCGTTCTCGGCACCCTCGGTGTAGCCGTTGTGCTTGTACACGATCTTGCCGTCGCCATCGCAAACGAGCACGTAGGGGATCATCTGGATGCCCAGTGCGCGCTTGAACTCAGAGTTGGCGTCGATCAGCACGTCGTAAGTCCAACCGTACTCATCAACGAGCGGCTTCACCTTGTTGACGTTCTGGCCCTGGTCGATGCTGATGGCGTAGATTTTGACACCAGTCTCATCCACCCAGTCCTGATACACCTCGTTGATGGCGTTGAGCTCGCGGTTGCAGGGCTTGCACCATGTGGCGAAGAAATCGATGATGAAAGGCTTACCATTGTTGGAAAGCGTGTCGGTTTTCACGGCGTTACCGTTGATGTCCTTCAGCATGACTGAGGGAAGCTGTGCGCTCGCAGTTGTCGCAAATGCGGAAAGCAGCACAAACAGGGAAAAGATTACTTTCTTCATAATGAAACTATTTTTCAGTTATTTTGAATGCAAAAATAGATAATTCCGATTGAACGGGAAACAGAAATAGCGTTAAAATTCGTTTAACGTCCCGTTATTAGGTCAATATGCCCGATTTTGATTCGGGTTACAGTACTTATTTCCGAAATTAGTAAGGGCGGAAACCGTAATCACCTCTCCCTGGTGCAATACTTCGCTCCTCATCTCGTACTAGATGCGGGAGGCGGAACCGGTCCGAGTTTTTGCATTGAAACCACGGAGACGGCGCTACGCTGCCCAGGATAGCAGACGGACCTCATACGCACGGGGAAGCATGCAGCGAGAAGTATGAGGCGTGAAGCCTCCAACCCTAACAACAAGCATGGACTTCAGCCAAGAATGCGACCCTCGGCTGAAGCCCACGATATCATAGATACAGGTAGGACAGGTTACTTATCGTGTCTCACTGACGTAACTTATCCTATCTCTTATAGGTAACTTACCTTGCTTCGCGGAGATAGCTTATCCTATCTCACGATGGCAACCTACCCTATCCAATTACTTCTTCTTTCCCTTTTCCTTACCCTTGGCCTTGCCCTTGGTGGGAGCAGGAGTCTGCTCGGGGGCCTTTTCTACCTGAACAGGAGTTGCGGGAGCAACCTGCTCAGGCTTCGGTGCGGCAGGCACGATGCCCTTGAGCTCGAGCGTGAAGATGAGGGCGGAATAAGGAGCAATGTCGCGACCAGCACCGCGAGCGCCATAGGCCAGATCCTGCGGGATGTAGATCTCCCACTTCGATCCAACTGGCATCATCGTCAGTGCCTCCGTCCAGCCCTTGATCAGGCGGTCGGCAGCAAACTCATCAAACTCCTTGCCATGGTTGGCCGTGGCATCGAAGACCTTGCCATCGAGGGTGCGGCCCTCATAGACGACCTGCACCTTGTCGCTCGCCTTCGGAATCGGTCCGTCGCCCTTGACCAGCACCTTGTACTGCAAACCGTCGGGAAGGGTGTTGACCCCAGGCTTCAGCTTGTTCTCGGCGAGGAATTTCTCGCCAGCAGCCTTGTTGGCCTCCTCGCGCTCGATCTTGGCAGCCTCGCGCGCATCCTTAAACTTCGTCTCGGCCTGTGTCACCGTATAAGTGGTGGTATCCTTGCGGAGCGCGGCTTCGAAACCCTTGACTACCATCTCCTCGCTGAGGGGCTGGGAAGCACCCTCGAAGTCGGCACTCATGCGCGGGAACATCTGCTTGTCGAGCATCGTAGCCACCTGCTGGCCTGCCACGAAAGCCTGGTATGCCTTGTCGTTGCGCTTGGCATAAGCCTCCTTGAAGCCACGGATGACATCGGCCATTTGGCTCTCATCGACACCAAACTGCTCCTTCAGATACCTGTCGAGACCATTGGTCACGGCGTAACCGGCAGCGTAGCTGATCGAGTCGGCCTCGGTCTTGAGCGTCTGCGTCTGGACTGCCTTCGCCTTGGGCGACACTTTCTTGACCTTCTGTGCGCTCACCGGAGTACAAATTGCACCTCCGACGAGGGCAAGTGACAAAAAGATTGTCTTTTTCATTGTACGTTTTTTATAGACACTATCTAAAAAGAGGGTGTGCCAGGATGACGGCTTGCTCGCCGCCTCCTTGCACACCGCTCGTATGATTTATTCTCTCGGAGCCTGGGGGGCCGGATTGACCTCCAGGAGCTCGATCGTGAAGATCAAGTCAGAGAACGGCTCGATCGGACCCGTCTTCTGTGCGCCGTAGCCAGCGCTATAGGGGATATAGACCACCCACTTGGAACCGACGGTCATGTGGGTCAGCGCCTCGGTGAAACCAGGAATGACACCATTGACCGGCATCATGGCAGGCTGCTTGCCAAAGTTGCTCTCGATGACCTTGCCATCGATGGTCTTCAGTTCATAGTTGATCTTCACAGACTGGTTGGTCTTGGGGATTGCGCCCGAGCCTTCCTTGATCACCTCATACTGCACACCCTTGCCGAGCTTCTTGACACCAGCCTTCTTGGCGTTGGCAGCCATGAAGGCGTCTGCCTTCTTCTTCTGCGGACCGTACTTCTTGGCAGCATAGCGGGCCTTGATGGCCGTCATCTGCGTCTGAGAGACCTCACGCGCCTGGTCCATCGTCATCTTCAAGTTCTTGTTGGTGGCACCAGCAACAAATCCGGCCACGATATTCTCCAGCGAGAGCGTCTGCGTAGAGTCGCCAGCGAAGACATCCAGACTTGCGCCCTTATTCATCATGGCGAGCTGCTCGCCGAGGATGACACCCGCGTTGTAGGCAGCCTTCTTCTTGTCGTCGGCACCCTTGATACCGGCGTAGATACCCTTGATGACCTCTGCCTCATAGGTAGAGTCGATCTCCATGGACATCATGGCCTGCTTCATCATCGGAGAGCTGGCCACACCGGCAGCATACGACAGTGAGTCGATATCCGTCTTCAACTCCGCCTTCTTCGCCTTGTTGCCACAAGCCGTGAACGAGGCCAGAGCCGCTACGGCCACAGCCACGATAGTAAGCTTTTTCATCATGTTGTTTATTTTTGTTTTTTGGTTTTTGTGTCTATCAATTGTCCCTATATATATAAGGAGAAGTCATCGGCCACCGCTGCCCACTGGCTGGGTGGCCTGAGCAACTCGTTTTTGCTTACTTCACCTCCAGCAGCTCGACGTCGAAGACGAGGGCTGAGAACGGGGGAATCGACGCACCCGCTCCACGCTCACCGTAGGCGAGGTTGTAGGGAATGAAGAAGCGATACTTAGAGCCCTCCGACATGAGCTGTACGCCCTCGGTCCATCCGGCAATCACCTGATTGAGACCGAACACTGCCGGCTCTTTGCGGTCGTAGCTGCTGTCAAACTTCGTACCGTCGATGAGTCGTCCCTCATAGTGGCAGCGCACCTGGTCAGTAGCCTTCGGCTTCTTGCCGTTGCCCTCTACGAGCACCTCGTACTGCAATCCGCTGGGAAGCGTGACGATATTCTCCTTCTTTGCGTTCTCTGCGAGGAAATCCTCACCAGCCTTGCGTGAAGCCTTGCCAGCCTCAGCCATAGCGGCACGCTGTCTCTCCTCCTGCTCGGCAAAGAATTGCTGTACGAGCGACTGCGCCTCCTGGTTGTTCACTTTGAGTTCGACGCCCGCAATGACGTCCTTGATGGCCTGTGCGAAGTCATCAGCATTCAGGTCCTTTGCACCCATCTGGGCAAGCTGCTGGCCGATGCCGATGCCCAAGGCATAGCTTAATTTGTCCATTCTTTTTCTTTATTCTCGTTGTATTGAGTTGCAAAGGTAATATTTTTTCACCATAGTATGACGGCGTTTCAAGAAAAAATAGCTAAATTTGCAGATGTTAAATGTTTTTGCTATGAAGAAAATCGTTTTTCTCACCGGCGCAGGAATGTCGGTGGAGAGTGGATTCAAGACGTTCCGTGGCAACGACGGCCTTTGGGAGAACGTGCCCGTGGAGAAAGTTGCCACCCATGAGGCGTGGTATGCTGACCCCGACTTCGTCACCGCGTTCTACAACGGGCTTCGCAAGAAGCTCTATGGCGCCCAACCCAACGAGGGCCATCGCCTCATCGCAGCCCTGGAGCAGGACTACGACGTGACGGTAGTGACACAGAATGTGGACAACCTGCACGAGAAAGCTGGTTCCCACAAGGTCATCCACCTACACGGCGAGCTGACCAAGGTGTGTTCCACCATCGACCCCTACGACCCGAAATACATCCGCGAACTGTCAGAGCAGGACTGCGAGGTGGCGAAAGGTGCCAAAGCGGGCGACGGAAGTCTCCTGCGCCCGTTCATCGTGTTCTTCGGCGAGGCCGTCCCGATGATAGAGCCTGCCGCCGAGGCCGTGAAGGAGGCCGACATCTTCGTGGTGGTCGGCACGTCGCTCAACGTCTATCCCGCCGCAGGACTCATTGCCTACACGCGGAAAAACGTGCCTGTCTATCTCATCGACCCTGCCGACGTGATGGGGAGCGGCTACCGCGACGTCACCCATATCAAGGCCGGTGCGTCGGAAGGTATGCGGCAGCTCGTAGCCATGCTCAAGGATTCACCACTTGGCGACAAGAAGTAGAAGCCTGGCAAGCATATCGACTAAGCGATCGTGATCCTTATCGTCATAACCCAACGCATCAAAACAGCCTACAATGAAAAAACGTCATTCACTCCTGCGGGTCCTCATCCTCCTCGCCATCCTCACCTGTGGCCACACGCTGACGTCATCCGCCCAGAAGGATGTCTATAAGTTTGTGGTCAAGGACGGCAAGGGCAAGGAAGTCAAACTGAAGAAGTACAAAGGCAGCGTGCTGCTCATCGTCAATAGCGCCACCCGCTGTGGCTTCACACCCCAGTACGCCGACCTGCAACGCCTCTACGAGCAGTATCATGCCCAGGGATTCGAGATTCTCGACTTCCCCTGCAACCAGTTTGGCTACCAGGCCCCAGGCGACTACAAGACCATCCATGGTCTCTGCACGGCCAACTATGGCATCACTTTCCCTCAGTTTCAGAAGGTGATGGTCAATGGCAAGACCGCCCTGCCGCTCTACACCTATCTCAAGGAAAAAGAACCCTTCAAAGGTTTCGACACGACGACGAAGGTGGGTAAATATCTCGACGAAACCTTTCGGGAGAAAGATCCGCACTACGACCAAAGCGCAGACGTGAAATGGAACTTCACCAAGTTTCTCATCGACCGCGAGGGCCACGTCATCGACCGCTTCGAACCGTCCGTACCAATGGACAGCGTGGAGGCGGGTGTCAAGGCGGCACTGAGCATGAAACCATAACACCAAAAGTCTTTAGAACGTTAACTGACAACTATCTATCTTATAACTATTCAAATCAAGACATGAAGTACATTGTCATCCCCCCTGAGGTGGGCCCCGTGCCCCCCATCACTTTCGATTTTGCCATAGAGGAGTTTGCCGCCCGTCATTTCACGGACGATGACTACTGCTTCATCTGGCAGACTCGCCCAACGGTCATTATCGGACGCAACCAACTGCTGGTCAATGAGGTCAACGTCGATTATTGCAACGCCAACGATGTCTTTATCGCCCGCCGGAAGAGTGGTGGCGGTGCGATGTATTCCGACAAGGGCAACGTGATGTTCTCCTTTATCTCCTCCGAACCTGACGTTCAGAAGATGTTTCGCTGGGCCATGGGTAAGATGGCGGACGTACTCCGCGATTTAGGCATCGACGCCACACTCTCTGGCCGCAACGACATCATCGTCGATGGACGCAAGGTGGCGGGAGCCGCCTTCTATCGTGTGGCGGGACGAGGCATCATGCACAACACGCTTCTCTTCAAGAGCGACGTAACAGCACTTCAGAACGCCCTCACCCCCTCGAAGGAGAAACTCAAGAGCAAGGGCGTGGCGAGCGTGTCACAGCGTGTCGCCAACATGGCCGACTACCTCCCGGGCATGACCGTGGAGGAGTTTAAGGAGCATGCGCGCCGTGTGCTGACAACTACCGTGAGATCACTATGGAGGACATGGAGGAGATCCGCAAGACGCAGGAACTGATGGGCCGCAAGGAATGGATCTACGGACGCATGCCACAACATACGGAGGTGCGCAAGCTGCGCTTGCCCGACGTGGGAAGCGTCGAAGTTTATTTAGAGATCAAGGATGGCAAGATTCTGGACCTCAACCTGGTGGGCGACTTCTTCATCATGGGCGATGTCGATGGTGAAATTATCGCTCCGCTGCGCCATCAGCCTTTCACTCGTGAGGGAGTAGCTGCGGCCCTTCAGGGTCATGACCTGTCGCAGGTGGTACGCGGTCTGACGACAGAGGGGTGGTTGCAGGTGCTTTTCGGGTAATGTTCCGTCTGTCCATACGAGGACAGAAGCAGCTCTTCCATGCTGCTATAGACTAAGGCCTGCATACAGTCAAAAGCGGGTGGTGAAACCCTTTCTGGTTCCACCACCCGCTTTTTCAATGCCATACAAGGTCTTTACAAGAAGCGGCCCGTGACGGCAAGTTTGAAGACGGGATAGACCGTCCACTTGTCGATGAGTTTGGACAGGTCGTCGGTGGCCTTGTCGCGCAGGTCATCGATGTTGAGCTCCTGATCGTCCTGATAGACCTTCATGTGGCCCATAAACTGGCAACCCAGTTCCACACGGAAACCAACACGCCCCTTGGGCACCATGCGTCCGTAGCCCAGTCCGAGATAGGGACGGAAACCATTGACGCGCACGTCGCCCAGCAGGTCGCCATTCTCATTGAAGCGGACATCATACTTGTCGATCTCAGCATAGACCTGGTTCTTCACGTCGGCAGGATACTGCGGGTCTGCCATGAAGTTTTTCACATCCTCAGAGTGGCCTTTGAGTTTGGCAATCTTCTTGCCCCCAAAGGAGAAGCCCGCAGCTACGAAGAGAGCGTTCTGCGTACCAAAGGGATAGCAGCTCACCTTGAAGTTGGCCGTGGTGCGCGCAAACTTACCTTCAATATTCACAGACTCCATTGGGATGGTCGTAACATCCGTGATGCGGATGGGCTTCACGTTGACGTCGCCATCAACTTTGAAACCGGGCATGAAGCTCATTCCCGCACTCACCTCCAGGTAGTCGGTGACGGGAGTTGCCACATCAAAGCCAATACCCTCCGTACCCACATTCAGGTTGCCACCGACATGGCGGAAGATTTCAAAGTTTTCCACTTGGGCTTGCATGCCCGTCGATACCAAGACGCTGGCCATTGCCGCCAGAAAGAGTTTTTTGAGTGTCATAATCGTCAGTTGTTAGTTACAATATTGTTAGCTATTCACTTCTGCGTATTACATTTCCCACCGACTACAGCGTCCAAAGCATCTGGATCATCGTCTGGCCTACTGCCTGCAGTACGCCCTTGTCAATGTGATCCATCGTGTCATGGATGGTGTGCCACGTCGGTCCAAAACTGCTCTGCTGGCAGTCGGGATAATAGGGAATGACATCGGCAGTGGGGATGCCGGCCTTCTCGTTGAGCGGAATATGGTCGTCCGTCACCATACCTCCCACGTCGTTGGGGAAGTAGCTGCCAAATCCAGCCTCCCTGGCTGCATTCCACACCCTGTTGACCACGTCGGGCGCATACTGCACCGACATGCCCTCACGGTAGAACTGAGCTCCCTCGCCACCAACCATGTCGAGCAGCACGGCGAACTCAGGAGAGAACCCTGCCGGAAGATTGGTGGAGAAATGAAGGGCTCCCAGGGCCCATGTGTCACCGACCTCATCCATATTGGTCTCCCACTGTGGCAGTCCCCAGTCCTCGGCATCGAAGCAGACAAAATCAATGCCGACGTCTGCGGGCAGACGCTTAGCGCCATCCTGTTCCTTTTCCATAAGCGACAACTGACGGGCCACCTCGATCATCACCGCCACGCCACTGGCACCATCATTGGCTGCCATAACGGGCTTGCGATGGTTGGTGGAATCGGGGTCGTTGTCAGCCCAGGGACGGGCGTCCCAGTGGGCACACAACATCACACGCCGCTTGGCCTCGGGACGGAAGCGGGCAATGATATTGGTGGAATGCAGCATTGTGCCGTCATAGCCTTTGAGGTCTGCCTTCTGCTCCTCGACGGTGCAACCGTAGGCCTTAAACTTACTGACGATCCACGCACCGCAGCGGTCGTGCGCCTCTGAGTTCATCACCCTTGGTCCGAAATCGCATTGCTTCGCCGTAAAGGCAAAGGCAGAGTCGGGATTGAAGGCTGGGCCAACAGGCTTTGCCACCGTTTCCGTCATTTCCGTATCCTCATCGCTTGTCTGACTATCCTTCGTTTTCAGGACCGCCAAACCGGCGACGACGGCGGCAACAAGAATGCCACCAGAGATTATCTTCATTTTCTTGGTCATTTCTCCTTATTCTTAATTCCGCAACACTATATTTAACATTATTTATAAGTGCCTGAGCAACAAAA
>ENA-ORNW01002962-ORNW01002962.1-human-gut-metagenome-genome-assembly--contig:-NODE-2962-length-10374-cov-4.772071_pt1 | contig 10374 bp, 13 predicted proteins | sample MGYA00242121_ERZ509034 | MGnify/ENA primary metagenome ERZ509034 (study PRJEB26280, sample SAMEA2338689) | human gut metagenome | biome: human gut; feature: human-associated habitat; material: faeces... | reverse complement strand
GCAATCATTTCAAAACCGGCAGCCTCCATTAACGCAGCTTTGGCACGAAGGTTATACGGGCGGTCCAGTGAGAACATTTCACCCTGCAAGCCTCCCAGCTGCTTTTCGTCTTGGAGATTGAATTTCCCCTTACCGTCCGCCTGGGCGTTGTGTTGCTTCCCTTTGCCCGGATCATCTTCCGCAGCAGCCGAAAGTTGGGCGATAATGCCGGAAAGCTTCGTTATTTCGGCATCCTTCTTGGCAATCAGCGCGGTATTGTTCCGGTTTTCGTCACGCTGTTGCGTTTGCAAGGCTTCAAGCTGTTCTTGCGCCTGTGTCAAACGGGCCGCAGTATCACCCAACAAACCGCGAAGGAAAGCGGTTGTTTTAGGCTCCTCGGTTTTCTCTCCTTGGTTCCCGTCTTCGGCTTCGTCCTGGAAATCGTTTTCGAGGGACGCTTTAAAGTCCGTGAGGAATTTTTCAGTAAAACCGTAATTTTTCAGTTTTGCCACTTCCTCGACCGTGATAGAGTTTTTATCCTCTACCTTGCTCCATTCCGACAAGCCCAACAAGGCCAGAATGTGAGCGGAAAAGCTCTTAAATTTCATATATACAAAATTTTGAAGTTAATACTATATGTTATACATCTCATTTACTTTTCTGACGGTAGCCTGTGCCAGTACCCACTTTACCGCGTCTTCCAGCGTACCGAACTGATCGATATAGCCGTTTGCCACGGCTACGTCGCCGGTGAATATCTGTCCCCGGAAAAGGGGAAGTTCCGGATCGTAGGCAATACCCAGATTCCGACTGATCGCATCGCAGAAAATACGGTGCATGACGGCCAGACGTTGCTTTATAGGCTCTTCGTTGTTGTCATCTTCAATCGCGCGAGTTTCATAGTTTTTCAGATCGGCACTATCCGGATAGATTTCCCGGTAATCAATGCCCTGTTTCTTGAAATATTTCTTAAAGGATTGGTAAGTAAGCATGATACCGACGGAACCGACTTCACACATAGGGGAAGCGATAAAGGTTCTGCCGGCGGCGGTTCCCAGCCAGAAATGGGCACTACCCATGGTACCGGCCACGTAGGTAGCTATAGGTTTGGAAGATTCAGCGATCATTTTAGCCGCCAGGTCCACATGCGCAACCATGCCGCCCGGACCGTTGATCCACAGGACCGCGCCGCAAATCTTAGGATTATCGAAAACATCCCGGAGCTGCTTTTCCAGGCGGTAAGTCTCCCAGGAATACAAGGTGCCTTCCAGGATAATGACGGCCACACTGTCAGAGGGCAGCGTCTCATCGTCCAGCTCCCACCGGTTGGCAAGGTAAGGCGTAGTAGCGTAGGCGGTTATTTTATTATTGTCGAGCCGTTTTTCGATCGCATCCAGGTTGCCAGCTGCAACACACGGCACAAGTAAGGAAAGCAACCGATAATAATCATTATCAGCGATTGCCCAAGGTGCTGTAAAAATCTCCTGTATTTTGTCCACGTTCTCTTTTTTACGACAAAGAAAACGCCTATATTATAGGTAGAGAAGGACGTTACCGATTATATAAAAGCATCCGGATCAACAGTTAGCCCGGTTAATGTGCATGAATAAAGCCCGCCTTTGATCTCATAAGATAAGGAAAGCGGATTATCCGGAGAACCGGAAACACGTTCATTTCCGTTTTCATCAACATAGAAAGCCAAATAGCGCCCTTTTTTTAAGTTTTCCAAATAAACCGTCTTATTCATAGAAACATCAGGCAGTTTAAAGTTGTGTTTCTTGGAATAAAATCCGTCTTTTATTGCATCTTCCGGGACAAAAGAACCGGGAACAATTTTCAGATCTTCTGGTTCTCCGACAGTCTTTATAAAAACACGTGTCTGTATTATACCGAAAGATAAAATATCAGACACAGAAACAAGGCGAAGGCTATGAGCCACTGAAACGGTAAATTTTCCCATATTCAAAAATATAAATTATTGATAATCAAATATTCAGCATTTTTCAGACGTTTTTCAGCCAAAAACCGGACAAAAAAGGACAAACAGATACAGTTGGTAGGTAAAAAATAACTTGCTTTTTTACACTTTTTTTCGGTTATAAGCCCTTTTCTTCTTGCGCCTGAAACTATCCCGCCACCGCTGGTAGTTTTTCAGTAGTCCGTCTTCTTGAATGGAAGAGATATTATACTTTTTCAGGAAGGTAAAAACGGTTTCCTTAAATTCGATACCGTGCAGGTGTTTGTTTTCGTCCATGAGTTCGTGCAGCTCAGCCCACATCAGGGCACGCAAACGCTTTTCAAGAATGGCGGTACCACGTACGGAAATGTAATTGAACTGTTCCGGAGACTTGCCGCCGGCAAAATTGGCCTCCCGGCGGTCAGGCAGCATAAACTCCAGGTTGCCGCGGTCAGCCGAACAATTAACTGGCCGTTTCTCCATGAGATCGTAAATAGTCACATAGATATCGGACGAAGAAGGAAAACGGACGGTACCGACCGTTTCGTCGTAATATTTGCCCCGGACATACTCGGCCAGGTAGGATTCAATCTGTATTCGGGTGGTAATCATAACAATAACATTCCTTTTTAAGGGCAAAGATATTTCTTTATGGGCTGTTGTTCTGCCATTTACGAGAAAATGTAGGCTTTCAGCCGCCATTTTAATAAATATACTCTGGGAGAATAATTATAACGTGCCTTTTCCTGCTGCCACACGGCCGGTATTTTCTCTGCCAAGCTGTTCTAATATAATCCGGTACTAAATTTTTGTAATTTCGTAACCGGGCAACCGGTAAAGATAATATACTGTATTTTAGCAACTTAGTAGCGTTACTAATTCCCGTTACAAAAAAATGGCAGGAAAACAGTTTGTAACCGGGCTTACCGGTAGAAGATAAAAAGGCCAGTGTTACAAACCGGAAAAGTTAGTAACCGTTTTGTAACTGCAACTTCGTAACCTTTATTTCCTATTTATTTATTTGATTTTCAGACTTTTTTCTTTCAAGCAAACAAAGGTTACAAGGTTACTAAATTTTAGTATGAAATAGAGGTGGGGTATGGGGAGGGAAGCCGGGCGGGACGCATCTGTTTCCATACGAAAAGAGGGACCGACACTTTCGTATCTGGTCCCTCTTTTCGTATTTTATACCGGCTCTGGTCCGTCTTATACGCGATGTTTGCACCTGCTTAAAATCCATTCCTTTACGTCCGGGGGTACATAGCGGTGCACGACGGCCGTATAATCCTCGTTAAATTCATACTCCAGGGAGTTGTCTCCTTCCAGGATAAAAACACAGGCCGTTTTGATGATCCATTCGAGCTGCTCGCCCGAATAGCGTTCCAGCACCAGGACAGTACCGGGTTTCATACGCTCCAGATAGCGGTAAACCTGCTCGGCGAATTTCCGGAACCTCTCGCCGCTGTTCCAGAGCGCGGTAAACTCAGACATGCTGTTTAATTTCAAATGCGCGTTATTCATTCCTCCGGTCGTTCATCAGGTACAAACACGAGTGTCGGATCGGTCGGTTCCGTTCCACCACCGGCAGCCGCTTCCGTCGTGCCGCATGAACGTAGATAGATCATATCGGCGGCCTTTCCGTCGTTATCCTTACGTACAATACGCCCCTGGGAGTTACAAAGGTCCTTCGGGTTGAGTTCCTCAATGTAGGGACAAAGGGCCACAAAACCTTTGAGGGCCTTTGTAAAACGCTGCATCGTGATTTTATTCACACCGGAAAAGCTTTTGTAATCAGCAAAAGCCTTTTCACGAACAATAAAGCTATCCAGGTGCTCGCTGTCCGGAGAGAAATAAGAGTTCGCCCAATCCTCAAAGTTATTTCCCATATCGGCCTTGTATTTACGCCTGATAATGTTTTCCATGGGCGGAAGCAATTTTATAGATTCCTCGCAAAGGGAAAGATAAAAACGGCAGCACTGCAAGAAGAAATTTATATCGGCGTTCCACTCGTTCTCGCTGTAAGTCTTGGAAAACAAATCCTTACCGAAGTCGTCCCGGATAGAACGCGTTTCCCGGTAGTCGTTATCTTCCGTACGTTGGTGGTAATAGTCAGAGAATACCAGATACAGCAAACGGGCTTCCGTAGACGGATCAAAATCAATAGGAACGTAATTAGTTGTAAATCCCAGCTTGGCCGATTCCTCGAAAGGTATAGTAAACGACTGGTTATTCTTCGGGTTCACGGTCATATCTGACGTGATGATATCGTAAAACAGGCCCGTATTAAGATACCGGTCGCAATCATCCACCAGGATAAAGTCAGTATGCTGGTTTACCTGATCGAATACATGCGGGTTATCCATTAGTTTAGGATTACGGCCGGAAAGCTTGACGGTCTTCATAAAGTAGGAAAGAGCCTTGAACATGAATGATTTGCCCGAACGTCCGTTACATTCACCGTCTTCACCGATCTTGTTATCCATGGCCTGCGGTGCCCAGGCACGCGAAGGTGATTTGTACCGATGCAGCATATAACCGATAGTAAATATCTTATTGATAAGGTTCCTTTTCTGTTCGGCAACTTCTTCCGCCGTGAGGCCTTCCCCCTCGATATCGAATTTATGTTTTTCCCGGTAGGATTCTGCTTCCCCCACGCTCTTGTCGTCGAAATTATATTCCAGTTCCTTACGCCAGTAAACGCGGCTCGAATTGATTACATAGCCGAAAAAATTAGACGGTACGGCATTTATCCGGATATCAAACACATCGTTGCCCTCTATGTCTTTTTTACGGGAAATGGTAAACATGTCTTCCATAAGACGGACTTTGTGTTTCAGTACATTTTCTTCCCAAACGTAGTGGGATAATGTGCTGCCGTTGGCCGGATGTTCCTTTATACCGATACCGCTTACCTCCATGCTGCAACCGGGAAAGAAGAACATCTGCGTATTATGGGTATAATTGGTAAAGTCCAGTTCTATTTCCTGCAAATTGTCCAGGGCCGTATCTGACAGTTTGGGGCTGTTCAGAATAAGGTTTCTTATATCGCGGGATAAAAAACTATCCTGGGCCCAACCGCGGATAAACTTCCGGATATCCTTTGCCTTTATCAGTTTTACGATATTGCCGGTAATACGGATGTATTTCGTTGAACTGGAATTTTCATCATGAAGCGAATAGAAACCGTTAAGACGTAAAAAGTAGTGAAGGCAGTCCGCGTCTATATTGTGATCCCATTGCCGGGATTTCTCGTTAAACTTGGAATACCAGAATTTGGCGGGCATGGCAAGCGTCATAAGGTTACGGAAATCTTCGTTCTTGCTTCTTAATTCCATAAAGTCCCGGAAATCTTTACGCGGTTTGCCCCGCTGGTCCCGGTAAGTGTTAAGCCAGGCCGGTAGCCAGATCGTGTGGATATCAATAAAGCGTAGTGCAAGTTCCGTACCCTTCACCCTGCCCGTTGTGTCGATATCAGGTATGTTATACAGGACTTCAACGTATTTCATGATCTCTTTATAGTCCTGTTCGGAAAGTTTGTACGATTCCGAATTAAACCAGATCGGGGAAAAGCCCAGCGATTTAACACACAGGGCGTCGCGCTCTCCGGAACATATAAACGCCTCCTGCAGCTTCTGTTCCTTATAAGGCTTTTCCGCATTGGCCGGATTCTTTTTAAATGCAGCTTCCTCCCTGGAATTAAATTCCCGGTATAAGGCTTTCAGTTCGGAAAGACCGTTTATATAGTCTTTCGGCTTGACACCTTCCGGAGTGTAGGAAAAACGCCACTGTTTGTCCGGATTCAGTGGCTCGTATATTTTATAGAACTTCACTTCGGGCGTGTCGCCTTCGGCCGGTTTTACCAGACATTCGCGCATAAAGATAGGGTATGTCGCAGTCGCGTATTTATAGGTTACCTCGCGATTTTTTACATACCCTATATATTTGGCCGAATACCAGTGCAGGGCCTCGGCGTTCTCCTGGGTGACACGGGGGCCGAGTATGCGTAACTGATCCGGGGCGAGATGATCGGCAAGCTCGAAAATTTTAGTACCGTCTTTCTGATCCTGGGAGGCCGGAACTTTACGGATATCCGGCTTGTTTACGTTACGGTTGAGTTCATCGGTTACGTTGTACATGGATGCAAGTTTAAGGATAGCCTCGTTAAACCGGAGGCCTTCCTCATACATGCAGATATCGACAGGGCTTTGAGCCGTTCCGGTATCGCCGAAATCCGTTACCTTATAAACCTGCTGGGAACCTTCCTTACCGAACAATTTGATACAGGCCGACGCATCGTCTTCTGACGGCCGGCGTTTGAAATGGCGGTTGGTTCCGACACAATCCCGGGCTTGCGGATAATAATGTAGAATTATATCCAGCCCGTTGTTGGTTACTTTGTAGATGTCTTCTGCCTTTATCATCGTTATAAAGTTACATAGTTACTTATTTTTCGTTGTTTTCCTCCTGCTTTGTTTTCAAGTCTCCCCAAGGTTGATACAGGAAAACGAATAATAACAGCCAAAGAAAAGCGGTTTTACCCGTATAATAAATGACAAAGGCAATCAGTCCCATAAAGGCAACCACGATAATAGCGTGGGCGATGTATTTTAAATTTTTATCTTTCATTGTTCAAACATGTTATACTGAATTGAAAAACCGAATTTGCTTAATCTCCTTTCCTGGAGAAGGGAACGTTTGTCATGTGAAGGCATAATGGCCACCAGGTTCTTTGTATCGAACTGGTAACCTTTCTTCCGCATCTGATAACGTAGGTTTCTTAGGCGTCTGTCTTCTTTCATGGCATTTCGTTAAGATCGTCTTAGTTTATAGAAGGCATGGCACACTATCGCAAAGGATAGCGTTTAAATCCTCCTGTATGGTTTCCTGCTGCTCTCTGTTCAAGTGTACCAGGAAATAACCTTTTCCGCCGGAAAGATTCTTAATCTCCGCCAGATTATACTTCCTGTCTACTGCATCCACGAACGCAGGGGATTCCATGGGGCGGAAGCTACTGAATATTTTATAGGTTCCACTACTGCCTTCTATTCGTAGCGTGGTTAATTCATCGGGGGTGGTAATTGTTGATTTCATTTCTGATTTATTTTTAATTATTCGACTTGTTCCTCACCTTCACGTATTAGGGTAAAAGGTAGTTTGGTACCACAATTCACACAATAAGCTGTTTTACTCTTGTTTAAGGAAACTCCATCGGAATATTCCCCACCGGAATATGTACCGTCAGAATTATGCACACTCGTGTAACTCATTCTAAACAGATCACTATACTGATAACCGTAAAAACCATTGCAATAAGGGCAAGGAAGCGGTTGTGCTTCAGTTACTTTTATGGAGATTTTTTTGCTCATTTCTGTTCTTGATTTGAATTATTTTTCACCACTTATTTTTAATTTTACCAATTCACCAATAGGATAGGTCGTATGTTTCGGTCTGTTTATTTTCACTTTATGAGAAGAAAGAAACAACGGAACAGATTCTATTCGATAGAAAGTGTAGTAAGCTTCTTTAGGAGCCGTTTTTACATATTTTTTTTAAATATTCTTCTGCTTTATTTCTCGTATCAAATGCGGCAAGGATAGAAAACCAAACGCCGTCTTCTTCGTATTTTCCAGATTCCCTTTTAGTTACTATGTAAATTTTGCTCATTGTTGTTTATAGCTGTGCCGGAGGATAGCATCGAACTACCAATAACACCCGCTTTCGCCCTTCGGGGTTATCTCCACACTCCGGCGGTTATTATATGGAGCGGCAAAAGCCGCCCCGGTTATTTATTCACTTTTCTTTTCCGGAAGAAAAACAAAGTCCGCCCAAATATCAAGGAATTGTCGACCGCAATACGCTGCCAGTTCTGACGTTTTGAAGGCAAGCCGAACGCCGATGCTCGCATACGTGAACGATGAATCGTAATACGCGTACGCATACGAAACACCGCCTAACGCGTTCGCGTTGTTGTTCGACCGAAACACCACACGAGACTTTTCTTCCTCGTCCAACTTATTGTATTCTTCCCCTGTATAAAGAATAAACCAAGGATAATAACGGTATTCATCCTCTATAAATTGAGGTTCCCAGCCTTCATTTAAAGCCTTGACAATGATACGGAGTTTCAGGAAAGCCAGAACGTCAGGTTCAAGACCGAGGGATATTTTATCCCGGCTCCATGCTTCCGCATCAATGCCAATTTCACGGCAGGCGTCCTCAAACGTCTTAATACGTTCTTTTACGTCTTTCTCCGGTTCATCAATAAGAGTTAAGATGCCATTTCTCCAGACGGCCGTTTTACCTTCCGGAATTTCGATTTCTAATTTCTTTGATTTCATTTTTCTTTTATTTATTGGTTTTCACTATGGAAGATTTTTACGCCTGTTACTTCCTCGATCTTATCCTTGGCAAGTTCGGGAATACGACAACGACTACCCCGCCAATTACGAAAGGTATGTAATGGCACTTTACATGCTTCTGCCAATTTAAGGGACATTTCAGAAGATTCTTTTACCGGCAAATTCAAAAGGTACATTCTTAGTTTCTCGCCGTCATCATTCCTTTTTAATTTTTTTTTCGTCATACCTTTGTGATAAATATACTCATTATTATTAACTTTACATAGCAAAGGTATAATTATTTTCACCACAAGTGAATAAGAATTACGTTAATAAAAGTTATAACAAAGATGTAATATGGCTAATTTCTTGTTAATAAGAGAATTATGTGAGTTAAAGAAAATCACTATACGAGAACTTGCATCACGTATAGGAAAAGAAGATAGTAGCATACAGGCTATTGTCAGGAATGGAACAACGAATACAAAAACCATTGAGGCAATAGCAAAGGTTCTGGAAGTTCCTGTAGGTGTATTCTTTGATAATATTCCCATACCTGGAATAAAATCAAATGAACTTGATAAAGATGCAAAAATAGCTGATTTAGAAAGGATAATTGAGGAGAAGGAACGTCTAATACAAGTCTTATTAAGTAAGAAATAACCTGTAATAGATAAGAAATGTAGGCATATTGTAGGCTATACAATCATGCAAATAATTAATAATCAGGCGATTAAAGAACGTTACTTGGAATACCATCTTTAAATCTTTCTAATTCGCCCAAATATCTGGCATTGCCACCATTAATGATTTCTTGTTTCATTGTGTTTAGATTAACTTTGATTTATAAAATTGCAATCTGTGTATTTAAAATATCTGACTTTAGATTAAGTTTAAGTAGGGTTATTTTTTTCTTCTTATATAAGGACGATTTGAAGAAAAACTCGTCCATAAGAATTATGCTATAAGCGTATCATTATGTCTGTAAATTTAGTGTTTGACTGGCACATTCATTGATTTAGGAGATGACAGCGTTGGAGTGAATGTATATCAGGGAGAGTTGGAGTATAACAGGTAAATCCATAACCTGATTTGTATCTGTATTAGTAAATGGCAGAAATGAGCCATACCCCCTATTTGAACATTGGAATATTACAGCTTCAAATGCCAATAAGTTTTTGATTCCCATTACAGGCTCACATGGTAGTAGGTAATTGGATTTGGTTGCATATCCATTTGGGGATATATGCCAGTCTGATATGTATGAACACGAAAAGGGAGAACCGTTTTACACAGTTCTCCCTATAGGTTGTTAATACTATATTCATTCACATAATCTATGGGATGTCTTCATTAATTATTTTATGAGGAATTAGGACTTTAGATGAGGTAAAGGATTGTTGCACATTTCCTCTTTAGCCTCTTTAAGTAACTTAATTACTTTTTCATCATCAGTTTCTTCATGTGTTGGTGTAAATTCCATACATTGTTGCATTATATGTAACTCTGCATCATCTGTTTTAACTGCTGTTCCTTCCTTTATGATGTATAAGGTTTCAAATGTATCTTTTAAATACAGACATATATGATAAAATTTTATTAGTGCCGGAGTATTATTGCATTTTAGCCTAAGAAGATTTATCTTACAACGTTCTTTACCATTTTTACTTCTTGGTAATTTACAACCGCCATACCAGTACTTTCTTAAAGCTTCATCTCCTAAATAGTCATTAAACACTTCATTAGGAGAATGTAATAGTTGTTTGTAGAATGTAGTTGTAATATTAACTCCAACTTCTGCGAATCTTCTTAATAAATCATTGAGGAGTACCAAGTTTTGATTTAGTTCCAAAACCTTATGATTGTATTTCCCATCGTTGAATTTCTTGCATAATTTTAAATCAGTCATAGTTATTAATTGAGTTTATTTTATCATTGCTCATCTTGATGTAAACGGTGTAAACCTTGTTATCTCTTTGCTTGCGTTTCTTGAAATATCCATTGAGCTTAGCCCATATTCCAATCACGGTTTTGTTGTCCTTTACTTGGTGAGCCAATGCAAGCCTACGTAGTTCTTCAAAGCTAAATTCTTCTTGGTTG
>ENA-ORNW01002961-ORNW01002961.1-human-gut-metagenome-genome-assembly--contig:-NODE-2961-length-10379-cov-2.189461_pt1 | contig 10379 bp, 9 predicted proteins | sample MGYA00242121_ERZ509034 | MGnify/ENA primary metagenome ERZ509034 (study PRJEB26280, sample SAMEA2338689) | human gut metagenome | biome: human gut; feature: human-associated habitat; material: faeces... | reverse complement strand
GGAGAGGGAGCGGGTTACGCCGCCGCCCAGGGCGGCGTACATGACAAAGTTCAGCGCATGGATTCCGTTCAGTTCGTAGCGGGTTACTTTTCCGTGACAGATTTCGCGGAAGTATTCTGCTACGCGTGCTTCTGTTACTTTTTCTTTCAGCATTTCATAATTGTTCTCATCATATGGGATCACCGAAATATTGGAGATCTCGCCTTTATCGCCTGTTCTTGCATGTGCAATCTCTTTTAATTTCATCGCCTTATACCTCCCGGAATGTAACTTTTGCTTCTACTGCATCGCGCGGCACAAAAATTGAGCAGACCGAGACAATCTCGGACACCCGTTTCACTGCTCCGCCGCCTCCTGCGGGACCGTTGGTATAGAGAGCCTCCACCTCGTTTGCCAGCAGAACGGCATTTTTCCGGTCTTTCGTTCTGCCTGCGGCGCGGAGACGCACTTCACACGGAGTTCCACTTCCGATCTCCTTGGAAATTGCATCACGATACAGGGAATTGCATCCGATAAAATCAGTACGGTACTCTTCCAGCTCGATGTCTGTCAGTTCAATCCGCTTCTCCAGAATCTCCGCCGCCAGCTCCGCCCGTGCCATACAGTTGCTTCCGCCGTAGGAAATTTCACCCTCACCGATGAAGCAGTCCTTGTAGCCGACACTCACTTTCAAAGTTTCCGGTCTTCCATGCGTTGTCGCATGCTCGGCGCGAACCTGGTTTTCCCCGATCTGCCGGAACGTCACCTTTGAAAAGTCCGCTGTTGCATCCGGGGTCAGGTAAGCCTTGGGGTTGTGGATTTCGTAGATCATCTGCTCTTTACAGGTATCCACACTCACCAGTCCGCCACTTCCCTCGACTTTTGTCACGGTAAATGCGCCTGTCTCGTCGATCTCAATGAGCGGGAATCCAAGTTTCCACAGATCCGGCACATCCTTGTAGCCCGGATCCGCAAAATAGCCGCCTGTCACCTGTCCGGCACACTCCAGCAGATGGCCTGCCAGAACCGCCTGTCCCATCTGATCCGGGTTGTCGTCAATGTTCCATCCGAACTCATATACCAGCGGTCCGATCGTCAGTGCAGGATCGGAAACGCGACCGGTAATGACAAGATTGGCACCCTCTTCCAACGCTTTTGTGATGCCCTCCGCACCCATATAGACGTTCGCAGAAATCAGAACATCTTTTTTCTTTTTTAACAGCGTGCCATCCTCCAGCACTTTTTCATTTTCATACTTATCCAGTTCGTCTGTAATATCATCGCCGGTCACACAGGCAATCTTCAATCCACTGACACCCAGTTTTCTGGCAATTTCACACGTCCGTTCTGCAGCAGATACCGGGTTGGCAGCTCCCATATTGGTAATAACTTTTACTTTGTTTTTCGCCATCAGCGGGAGAATTTTTTCCATTCGGTAGTCGAGTAGCTGGTTGTATCCCTTCGACGGATCTTTCTCTTTGTCCTGCTGCCCGATCGCAACGGTGCGTTCCGCCAGACACTCGAAAATAATGTAGTCCAGATTTCCTTTTTCCATCAGCTCCACTGCCGGCTCAATGCGGTCTCCCGCATAGCCTGCGCCGCTTCCGATTCTGATTTTTTTCATGTTCTATGGCCTCGCTTTCTTTGATCTGAGATCATTGTAATGCGATATCCGGGCAGATACTACAAAAGGGATCGTAATTTCTAAAATTTTAGAAATCATGATCCCTCTTTTATGTGAGTTCTGTTACAGCAAAGACAGAAAATACCACAAAGCCCCAAAGCTGCAGAAATTCCGGCATTTCATTCTCCTTCTGTCTTATTCTTTGATTTTATTGTATAACGTTGCCAGCGAAATTCCGAGTTCCTTTGCCGCTTTTTGCTTCCCCTCCATATCCCGTCCGTACAGCAACAACGTATTTTGGATCTCCTGCCGTTTAAAGCGGCGCACCCGCTCTTCCAGCGTCATGTGAGCCTCTGATTCCCGTTTTTCAAACTGTACGAGACTCGTCACAATTGAGATGCTTCCGCGGATCTGATGCTCTTCCCAGATCGGATAAACACTTGCAAAGTATTCCTGCGTTCCCTCTCTCCGCACCATTCCCTCGACCGGGATGCCGCTCCAAATGACTTCCGGAGCAATGGCAGATTTGCGGTAATCCGTGATTTTATGACCTTTCGCGGTTTCAAGCGGAACGCCGATGAAATCGCTGTAGACTTGATTGAAGAACACAATCCTGCTGTGCTGATCGCAGATCAGGATTCCCTGCTGTAAAGATTCCAGAACGGAATGTACCTGCATTTTTCGTTCCTCCCGTTTTCTCTTTCTGTACTCTCGGAGTCTTTCTGTCATGAGGATATTTAGCCCTTATACTCCTCCGTAAATGTCTTGTATGAATAGATCACATTCTCAATTTTATCTCCACGGTCGCAATTACATTTTGATACCACATGGCATCACCATACCTTCCGGCAATTTTTAACTTTATTGCCACAAAGTATGGACTCAGTTCAAAAAACGCACGGCAGGAAATCCCGCCGTGCGTCCATAGATTCTGATTTACGCTTAAATTATTTAAGAGTAACTTTAGCGCCTTCAGCCTCAAGTTTAGTTTTGAGCTCTTCAGCTTCTGCTTTGGAAGCACCCTCTTTGAGGACTTTCGGAGCACCGTCAACTACTTCTTTAGCTTCTTTCAGGCCAAGTCCTGTAGCTTCACGTACAACTTTGATAACTTTAACTTTGTTCGGGCCAACCTCTGTCAGCTCTACGTCGAACTCGTCTTTCTCCTCAGCTGCTGCTGCATCGCCTGCTGCTGCTGCAACTACAACGCCTGCTGCTGCGGATACGCCGAACTCTTCCTCACATGCTTTTACAAGATCGTTTAACTCTAATACAGATAACTCTTTGATAGCGTCAATAAACTCTGCGGTTGTTAACTTTGCCATTTTATTTTCCTCCTTGGATATTTTCTGAATAATGTTCTCAGGCTGCGTATTTCACGCTGCCCGCTTGAGGCTTAGGCCTCTGCTGCGCCGCCTTTGGACTCTGCGATCTGGTTGAGGACGCGAGCCAGGTTTGCGATCGGGGACTGGATGCTTCCAAGCAGTTTGCCAAGAAGTTCTTCTCTTGACGGAACGTTTGCCAGTGCTTCCATTCCAGCTTTGTCGTAGTAGTTTCCTTCTACAACACCAGAAACCATCTCCAGCTTCGGAGCGGTTTTTGCAAATTTAGCGATGATTCTTGCCGGAGCTGTTGCATCGTCCTTGCTGATTGCGATAGCGTTTGTGCCATCCAGGTCTTTGGTAAGAGACTCGAAAGCAGTACCAGCGAATGCACGTTTCATCATTGTATTTTTGTATACTTTGTAATGAACGCCTGCTTCTCTTAACTCTTTACGCAGCTGAGTATCCTGAGCAACGGTTAATCCGCTGTAGTTTACCAGCAGCACGCACTGTGCGCCTTCTACCTGTGCGCTGATCTCTTCCAGGACCGGCTTCTTCAGATCGATTTTTGCATTGATTGCCATGATTGCACCTCCTTGTAGTATTTCGTACCTACGCTTTGGAAGTATAAAAAAAGCTCTTCGCGAAGATTGGCGAAGAGATCTCAAAATTCCATAACATGAACCTTGTGTAACTTCTCCTCGGCAGGCGTTTGAAACTTACGCCTTGCGGCACCTGCTGTCTTCGGCGTGATACAGGTGGTATGATAGCATATGTGAGGCGAGTTGTCAAGATCAAAATAGACTTTTTTCATATTTGTGCAACTTCATCAAAATATGCGTTCTATTTTTTCAAACCGTTTCTTCCTATACCATGTTATACTTACGTTGTTGTCGCCTCCCAAACTGGCAACAGGAAGGGGGTGAGCGCATGTCTATACTTATTTCTCTTATCGTTTCCGTTGTAGCAGGTGTAATCAGCTACTATATCTGCAAGTGGCTAGACGGAAAACATGGTGACAATTAGCCCAGGCGGATGCCCTTCCGTAAAATAGGGAAGAACCCCCAGCAGTTGCCGCTGCTGGGGGTTCGCTTTGTGAACACATGTCACTTATTTCTCTTATCAACTACATATACTATATCATATGCAGAACCGAATTTCAAGATTCCTCTCCCACATTTTTATTTCACTTTCACCAGTCGCACAGCCATATACGGTCTTGACGGCATGTCGATCGTGAATTCTCCGCTGTGGCGGCCTGCCGGGGTGATGGTCATGTTCCAGGTGTCGATGACTTCCACATCAAACTCCTGGCCTTCCGGCATGTGGAACGGGCGACGGCATGGGCGGTTGGCTCCGAAATAGTACATGATACAGTCTTTTCTCGGATGGCTTGCGCCGTTCGTGCAGCAAGTCTCATCAAAGAATGCCGGAAGCGGCTCCATATAGCCCCCGTTTTCTTCCATAATATCCAGCAGGAACTGGATTCGCGCCGGGCTTCCGCCCTTCAGCTCTCCGCCGTGTGACCACCAGATCACACCGTTTTCATTTTCATACGTCTCTCCATGCTGGCCATATCCACCTCTGGTGTATGCCTCCCAGAACCGGCGTGTCATCTCCTCGCCGCTGATATTGCCCCAGCCGAACGGAAGATTTCCTTCATATGCAATCTCATCGAGTACGCACGGTTTTCCATACTGCGGGCGCCAGATTTCCACATTCTCTGCGGTACGGTACAGATCGATTCTCTGCAGACTGCAGTGCGTGATCCATCCCCTGGAATGATCGTACATGGTCATACAGTTGTGAATGGAGCGCAGATGGCGGTACGGATCCTGACGGCAGACGGTTTCTGCATTGGACTCCCACTCGGATACCGGTTTCCAGCGGAACAGGTCAAATTCATTTGCCATAGCCCACCAGACATTGTGGTATGCGCTGAAACGGTTGACAACGTATCTTAAATAAAAGTTCTGCTGCTCCAGATTCATGCGGGAATAGCCCCAGCGGTCGTACGGATGGAACAAAATCAGATCTGCCTGGATTCCCATGGTGCCAAGGCGTGCGATCGTGTTTTCAATATGCTCAAAATAAGAAGGATTCGGGCGGGTGTAATCCCATACTTCATCCGGGTTTTCAATCATGGCATCAATGCCGCCGAACATATTGCGCGGCGCTTTTTCCAGCTTCTCTGTCTCAAAGTCAGACGGAGACCACGGAGAATTTTCACGAATTTCAAACGGATACTGTGCCGGCTCTTTTAAATTGTAGACATAGTGCTTCGGAAAAACGCAGAAACGGATCTTGTTAAACGGAGAGGACGCAAGACTCTCATACGTTTTCTCCTGTGTCTCCTTACTCTGCAGCTCCCACACATAACAGGTCGTACCGCACGGGTAGTATTCCTTTCCGTCATCGTAAGCAAAATGATAGGTGTTTGCTACCCGGACCGGACCGTGGCAGTTTTCATCGGCTGCGCTGACCTCCACCGTCACCTTTGCCTCATCGCCCCAGCTTGTTACTGCGGTAATCTCATACGTTCCTTCGCAGGATGGCATAAAGCGAAGCTTGTATACGCCGTTTCCGTCATAAAAGCCCTCGGCATGCTTTTCCTCTGCCTGACCTGCCATCGTTCCTTTCACCCACTGCTCCGCAAACGGATTTCCCTCGGACGGTCCCCGGAAAACCAGTTCTGCAATTCCATATCGTTTTACATATTCGGTATAAGACTGTAACATACGTTCCACCTTTCTAAAATAAGTATCGTTTCGTATTTCGATAATTTAATTTTACTAAATCTATCTTAAATAGTCAATCTATTTAAATTTAATTTTTAAACAATAATTCAGTTGTTTTTTTATTACTTTTGCCGGTATCCGTTTCTTTTTTCCCTGTATTTATTGACGTTTTTTCACTTTTATTGTAAACTTCCCAATAGAGTCTGCCGGAGCTTTTGCTGAACAGTTCCGGCCTTTTCTTTTTATCCGGCTCAAAATTCAGCATGACCCTAATATGTACCGGAGAGGAGATGTTTCTTTAAAAAAACGGTTTTCCAAAATTTCCATACACTCACTTGGTTTTCGCATTTTTGTTCTGCTTGCAGTCATGATCGTCCTTTTTTGTGCTCTTGTCGTGTACAATAACACAGCCGCTTTTGGTCTGATGCTGGATCGAATCCATGAGAACTCGGAAAATACACTGGTTCTGTACCAGAAAAGCCTGGATGAAAATCTTTCCCGCACGGAAACCTATCTCTATGTTTTCGCCTTAAATGATGCCGATCTTCTTTCGCTTCGCGCAGCGGAACCACAGACAACCGGCTGGTATGTCACGTTGAATCGGATCAAAAAAAGCTTTGAAAGCGCAACGCCGAACTACACGGTCGATGGCTTTTTCTGCTATCAGGAAGCCACCGATGCCCTGGTTCTCTACGATCAGACCAGCAACCCTACACCGCTCCTCTGGAACTATATCCGTAAAATCGCCAATACAGAGGATCCATTCTCTGTTTGGAACCTCAATGAAATCAACGGGAAATACTATCTTGTCCGTATCCTGAACCTGAACGGATATCTGCTCGGCGCGTACATTTCTACGGATACACTCCTTGGCACTCTGGTCGATACCAAAACGCAGGACAGCCTTCTGTATTTTTCCGATGGCTCCCTTCTTCTGCGCACCCCGTCAAGCAATGTCCGCATGGAGGCTCCCCGCTTGAAATGGCGGCGGTATCCTTCCTACGACATTGATGGAACCTCCTGGATGGCTGTTTCACATGAACTGAAGGAAACACCGTTGTCGCTGACCCTGCTTTTGAAGGCTTCGGAATACACCAAATATCAGAGCAGCTTTTATCTTCTCGCCCTGATCGTTTCGCTCGGTCTGTTCGTAATCTGGCTGCTCCTGTCTGCTTCCCTGCACCGCTGGGTTCTTCACCCGGTTCACATGCTGACGCATGCGCTGGAACAGCTCCGCGGCGGTGATCTCAAGGTGCGGATTCCGGATGACGCTATGCTCGACGAATTCCGGAAAATGACGACCGCTTTCAACGATATGGTCGAAGAGATCGATGATCTGAAAATCGCGAATTACGAAAAACAGCTCGCCCGTCAGAAGCCGGAAGCGCTTTACCTGAAGCAGCAGATCACGCCGCATTTTATGATCAACTGCCTGAACACCATTTATCAGCTGACTGAAAATAACCATGCGGACCTGGCACGGCAGATGCTTCAGAACCTGAGTGTACATCTGCGCTATACGCTTTCCTCCGGCCAGACCGTCTCGCTTTTAGAAGAGCTAAACCTTGTAAAAAACTACGTGGAGCTTTCCTCCATCCGCTATCCCGGCGCGCTGCGCCTGCTCCCTTCCTGCGAAGAATCGCTGCACAATGCAACGGTTGTGCCGCTGATGCTCCTGAACTTTGTGGAAAACACGATCAAATATGAGGTCGTTATGGGGAAAGTGCTGGACATGCATATCGATATCACCGCGCAGGAAGAAAATCAGTGCACCCGTCTTCATATCTGTATCTGGGATACCGGATGCGGTTTTTCCGAGGATATACTTGCCGTGCTGCAAAAGCTTGATACCTATGTAAACTCCGAGCAGGAACACATCGGCATCACAAACGTGGTGCTCCGCCTCCGCCAGATTTTTCCCGACGCAGCTTTTGCTTTTGGCAACCGCCCCGGCGCAGGCGCTCAGATTACCATTGATTTTCCTTACGTTCCCTTTTTCCGCATCGACGGATAACCGGAACAGCTAAAAATATGTTTTGGGAGGTTATTATGAACCTGTTAATTGTAGACGATGAATATTATACCGTCGAAAGCATTTCCAACAAAATCGCCCGGACTTTTTTGAGATTTTCTGTGCCTACAATCTGACACAGGCATTGGAAGCCTTTTCCGCGCATCCGATTGATCTGATGATTTGTGATATCGAGATGCCCGGCGGTTCCGGCCTCGAACTGCTTGACCAGATCCGCCAGGCACACTACGAAACCGTCTGCATTTTTCTGACCGCCTATGCAAAATTTGAATATATTTCCCGCGCTATGAAGCTTTCCAGCAGTGACTATCTGTTGAAGCCGCTGGACGACCATGCTCTTCTGGAAGCTCTTGACAAAGCCTGTGCGCAATGTGAAAAGCAGCAGAAGGACCACGTCAACACCCTTCATGCCAATTACTGGAAGGAAAGTGAGCTCCCGCTTGCGGAACAGTTTTTCCTCGACCTGTTAAATGGCAGTATTTCCTCTGCTCCTTCCGAAGTGATGGATGAAATCCGCTATCGCCGTCTGAATGTCGAACTGATTCATCAGCCCCTCTGTCCGCTTCTGATCCAGACCGGACAGACGAACTCCTTTTCTCCGACCGACAACCGTACCCTGTATGAATTTGCCTTAAAAAATATTGCCCGGGAATATTTTTTTGAACCCGGCGAGCTGCCGCTGACGATCCGTGTGCTTGATGGTTTTTATCTTCTGCTTCTCCCGGCCTCCACACACTCTCGGGACGCCGTGATTGGCCGATGCCGTCAGGCCCTGACCGACTTTGTGACACACTTTCCGTTCTCGATCAACTTTTTCGTTGATCAGAAGGTCTGTCTCCCGGAAGACCTGCGAAAAGCTTTTCTTTCCATGAAAGCCTTCGCCGGAAAGAACGTCACCTACGAAAATCACGTTTTCGATCTTGCCGCTGAAACCGAAACTCCTGTTCAGACGCCTTTTCAGCCGATTCCATCTGACCGCTGGTCCGATCTTCTCACATCCGGAAGAACGGAACAGCTTCAGATTGAGGTTTTCGCTTTCTTAAATCAGACGAAAAGCTCCGGCACTGCTACACGGGAATTTCTGACCGGCTTTTACTATCAGTTCCTGCAGCTGCTGTTTCGCCAGATGGATCATCCGGGCAGCGAAGACGAAGCCTTCCGCCGCCAGATTACCGTTGCTTCCCCGGAGCAGACCTTCTCCTCGTTTGGTGCTTTACGAGAATGGATTTCCAACAGTCTTCTGCTGTTCACACAAAGCCGTCAGGCAGCCGCTTCCCAGGACACGGCTGTTGCCACCGTGAAGGCATATATCGAATCGCACCTCTCCGACGAGCTGGATCGCGATACGCTTGCGGCCATGGTATACCTGAACGCCGATTATCTGTCCCATCTCTTCAAAAAAGACACGGGAAGTTCTCTCATCAACTACATCATCGACCGCCGGATTGCTCGCTCCAAGGAGCTTCTCGCAAAGGGCGAAATGAGCATCCGCGACATTGCCATCACCTGCGGCTTCCAGAATATTTCGTACTTCTCCCGCCAGTTTAAAAAATCGACGGGCATGACACCACGGCAGTTTAGAAATTAAAAAAATCCGGCCTTCCTTTTGCATATCGGAAAGCCGGATTTTTTGGATTCACTTACTTTTTTATCAGCCCTTCACGCCGCCAAGGGTAATACCTTTTACAAAGTTTTTCTGGATGAACGGATAAATGATCATGATCGGCAGAATACCAAGTGCTGCCATCGCCATACGAACCGTTCCGGATGGGATCTGGGAGAGGCCTTCGCCTGCCTGCGCCATGTTGTTGGCGTTCTGCGTCAGCGCCTGAATATTCTGCATCAGACGGTTCAGCAGGTTCTGGATACTGTAGAGATCCGTTCTCTTTGTCAGATAGATATAACCATTGTTCCAGTCATTCCAGTAAGCGATACCGGAGAACATGGCAACGGTGGTAATAATCGGTTTGGACAGCGGAATGGCGATCTTCCACATAGTCTGGAATTCGTTTGCACCGTCAATATAGGCAGCCTCAAGAATTTCATCCGGCACACCGGTGACAAAGTAGCTCTTCATCAGGAGAACGTTGAATGCGCTCATCATCAGAGACGGAACCAGTAGCCCGAAGAACGTATCTTTCACATGGAATACGGTCGTGTAATTGATATAAGTCGGTACAAGGCCTCCATTAAACAGCATGGTAAAGAATACCAGGAAGGTCAGGACATTTCGTCCCGGCAGACCCTTTTTCGAAAGGCCGTAGGCCAGACAGGTTGTCAGTGCAAGGCTGCATACAACGCCGGTTGCGGTCAGGATAAAGGACATTCCATAGGCTTTGATTTCCATGGAACTGCGGGATGTGAATACCCACTCATAAGCATAGGTACTCCACTTTTTCGGCAGAAAAGAGTATCCATTCTGTAACAGAGTTGCATTGTCAGTCAATGAGGAAATGAACATCAACAGAATCGGAATGATCGCGAGCAGTGTCAGGATTGTCATGATCAGATGGCCGAAAAAGCTATAAATTTTATCTTCTCTTGTTTTCATACCGTTCCTCCTAGATCAGCGCGCTGTCGCGGTCAATTTTACGTACCAGCAGGTTGGCGCCAAGCACCAGAATAAATCCTACGATCGACTGGTAAACACCGGCTGCGGCAGACATCGAAACATTGCCCATCTGAAG
>ENA-ORNW01002953-ORNW01002953.1-human-gut-metagenome-genome-assembly--contig:-NODE-2953-length-10426-cov-2.469579_pt1 | contig 10426 bp, 6 predicted proteins | sample MGYA00242121_ERZ509034 | MGnify/ENA primary metagenome ERZ509034 (study PRJEB26280, sample SAMEA2338689) | human gut metagenome | biome: human gut; feature: human-associated habitat; material: faeces... | reverse complement strand
CCTGCCGCGGGCTGGAAGGTCATGGCCTCCATGCCTGTTATTTCACACAGATACTTCTCCGCCAGGCCAAACACCCTGAGGGCGCCCTGTACCGTATGTTCAGGCTGCAGCGGATGGATACCCGCAAAACCCTCCAGGGACGCCGCCTCCTCGTTTACCTTGGGGTTGTATTTCATGGTGCAGGATCCCAGGGGATAGAAGCCGTCGTTGACGCCGTGGGCCCTCCCCGCAAGACCGGTATAATGTCTGCTGATTTCATTTTCAGAGAGCTCCGGCAGATTCAGCTTCTCCTTCCTGCCAACTCCTATCTGATGGACCGGCACGTCGCAGTCCGGAAGCAGGTGGCAGTGTCTGCCAGGAGTTCCTTTTTCAAATATTAATTTCAGGTGATTGCAAACGGAAATAATCTTTGCTGGAAAATATTACGGAGATTTACAGCGGATTATCTTTATCCGTTATGAAATGCCAGCAGTTCTTAGAATGCGTGTTTTTCTTGCATATAAACTGTCTTTCCGGTTGCTTTGACTGAATAGCTGCACTGTCCGTCGAGAACAGATGCCGCATAAAGCCTGCAAGGGGCACTTGGAATTTCGGCATAATTATACTTTCTTCTGGCAACCGGCACAAATTCACGTCCATGTTCAAATGTGCCTCGCTGGTACATCCCTGTACCAGCGTTGCCTGTTGCCAGACGAAATTCCAAGTGCCCCTAACAGCCCTTATCAGGCATCTGTACTTCGGCGGACCGTGCAGTTATTCTGACAAACATTGGAAAGACTGTTTTAATCATCTAAAGAAAAACATGCATTTTAGAACTGTGGTATTTCGTAGCGAAAGAAAATCCCCTGCGAATCAGCGGAATATGATTCGGGTAAAAGTTCTATCTTTTTCACAACTGCCTGTGAAAATCAGCAGAGAATAAGTGAAAGAACAAAGAGGACTCCAAGAAAAATCACATTGTAGAGGGTGAAAATCCCAAGAAACCGTCTTGTATCGTTTCCATTACTATTGGTATAGAATTTAAAGGAAATAAGGCTTGCCAGGGAAGCAATAAGAGTACCAAGGCCGCCGAGATTTACCCCAATCAGCAGGGCAGAATAATCATCGGTGAAGCCGGAAAGCAGGATGGCAGCAGGCACGTTACTGATAATCTGGCTGGCACCAATACCCATCAGAACTTCATGGTGGACCAAAAGCTTTGAAATCAGTTCGTGTACCAGAGAAATCTGCTTCATATTTCCGATAAAGATGAAGAAGCAAAGAAAGGTAAGCAGCAGGAAATAATCCACATCCTTTAATACGCGGTAATCCAGAAGCAGAAAGCCTGTGAGGACAAGAAGAAACATAATCTGGTAAGGCAGAATATGAAGCACCGTCAGAAGACACAGAAGAAATAGTATCAGATAGGCGGTAAAAAGAATCCGGGGATTTTTACGTGCTTTTACAGCTTCACAAATTACATTGGAAGTATTGGAAGCAGTTACAGTATTTGTAGAATTTGCAGTGTTTGCAGCAGTTGCAGTGGAAACCGTATCCTTTGGGAGAAACAGAATAAAAATCAGCAGAAGGATAGCAGATACAAAAGAGTATGGCAGCATAATCCGGACAAAAGCTCCAATGGATAATCCGGAAATCGTATAGAGATAAAGATTCTGCGGGTTGCCAAGAGGCGTCAGCATGCTGCCGAGATTGGCGGCAATGGTTTCAAGAACGATAACTGGAATCAGAAACTTCTTTTGCTCGGCCATGGACAGAACCAGTATGGTAAACGGTACAAAGGTAATCAGCGCCACATCATTAGTGATAAGCATGCTGAAGAAGAAGCACAGGAAAATGAAAAGTGCCGACAGCATCCGCAGGGAATGCACATGGGTTAAGAGCATGGTTCCAAGCCGGGTAAAAACGCCAATGGAAGAGAATCCCCGTACCACAGCCATCAGGCAGAATAAGAGTGCAAGCACACGGAAATCAATATAAGAAATATAATTTTTCGAAGGTACAACAAAACACATGGAAATAACTGCAAGCAGAAAAGCAATGCAGCAGACCGTTTCTTTCTGGAATAATTCTTTTACTTTTGTAAACATGGCTGGCTCCTTTATGAAATCATTTCCCGCGGGGATTTTCCAAACTGCTTCTTATAGGCACGAAGAAAAGTAGAATAATTGTGAAAGCCGCAGGCAAAGCAGGCATCGGTTACTGCAGTGCCGGAGCTGATTAAATCCCTGGCAAAGAGAAGCCTCTTTGTGGAAAGATAATTTCCGATGGTATACCCGGTCTGCTCCTTAAAAGAGTGCATCAGATAATAGCGGCTGGTAAAAAAGTGCTCTGCTAAAGAATCCACCGTAATATCTTCCGTCAGATGTTCATTCATATAGGTAAGAACCGACAGAATCTTTTCATTTGCCTGGAAGGAATCTTCATATTGCAGGGTGCCGGATAGGGCAGCCCGGTTTAAGTGAATCATAAATTCTAAGAAAAGCGTATTCTGGTAAATCTCATTGGCAAAGCTGGCTTCGGAAAAAGAGTGGACAAGCTCTGTCATGGTATCTAAGAGCCGCCGTTCCTTCATGCCGGATAAATGCAGGACATTGGACGGCATGGCAGCGTCCGGAAGAAAGCACTGGTTTAAGAAAATAGTCTTATCGGATGATGTAACTGCAAAATCCGGAGAGACATAAATAATCATCCGCTCGTAGGGTGTGGTATCATGAATGACCGGGCGGTGGACTTCACCGGCACGGACAAGAACCAGATCCCCCGGGGTAAGCTGGTAGGATTTTCCTTCAATACAATAGGTGACATTGCCGCTTAGGAAAAAGAGCAGTTTATGAAAATCATGATAATGAAAGTCGTAGGCAGACATTTCGTGGTCAGTCAGGTGGAATATCTTAAAATCATGATGAAGATATCCGGTTTTCTCATATTTTTTCATAAAAATCACATCCTATATACAAAATCAGTCTATGGACAGTATAAAGCACGATTTGCAATAAGGAAAGCATTATTTTACTATCAATTTCAATAAAATGTTGGTATAATGATTGATATATGAAAAAGGACAAGTGCGTCAATAGACGGTTGTCCTGTTAGAAACGAAAATATCTGGTGGGTAATTAAGACGAAGAAAGGCGGTAACAATATGAAAAACTTCAGCAACTATACCGATTACAGTACAAAAGAGGATTTACATTTTGAATCCAAGGCAGTACATGGAGCATTAGGAACGGAACCATTAACCGGCGCAGTCAGTATGCCAATCTTTCAGGCAGCAACCTTCCGTCATCCGGAATTAGGACAGACAACAGGATTTGCCTATAGCCGTCTTGAGAATCCGACCAGACAGGAATTAGAGCGTACCATGGCAATTTTAGAGGGCGGTATCCAGGGATTTGCATTTTCTTCCGGACAGGCTGCGAATATGGCGGTATTTTCCTTATTAAATCCGGGCGAGCATGTAATTCTTTCCGATGATATTTATGGTGGAACCTTCCGTATCATTGGAGATGTATTTGGAAAATATGGAATCGAGCATACTTATGTAGATATGTCTGAATTAGACGAAGTAAAGGCAGCTATCCGCCCGAATACAAAAATGTTCTTCGTTGAGACACCGACCAATCCGATGATGAAGGTGGCAGACATTCATGCCATTTCTGAAATCGCAAAATCCATCGGAGCATTAACAGTGGTAGATAATACATTTTTAACACCATATTTCCAGAAACCGCTGCAGTTGGGAGCAGACATTGTAACCCACAGTTCAACAAAATATCTGGGGGGACACAATGACACCATTTCCGGAATCGTAGTGGTAAAGGATAACAAAGAAATCGCGGATAAGATTCACATCCATATCAAATCCCATGGAAGCCAGCTGGCACCGTTAGACAGCTGGCTGGTATTAAGGGGAATCAAGACCCTTGCAGTCCGTATGGACCGTCACAATGAGAATGCCAGGAAGGTTGCAGAGTGGCTTCGTACACAGCCGAAGGTAAAGAAAGTATATTATGTTGGTTTTGAAGACCATAAGGATTACGAAGTAACCTGCCGTCAGACAACAGGATTTGGCGGAATGATTTCCTTTACCGTAGACAGCTATGAGACCGTTAAGAAGATTCTTAAAAATGTAGATATGATTATGTTTGCAGAGAGTCTTGGCGGAACAGAGACCTTAATCACATATCCGACCACACAGACTCATGAGGATACACCGCTTGATGTAAAAGAGAAGCTTGGTATTACAGACTGCTTCCTTCGTATGTCAGTAGGAATTGAAAATGTGGATGATATCATTGCAGATTTAGACCGGGCAATGAATGCTTAAGAAAAATAAAGGAAAGAGAAAGCAAGGAGAAAATAAATGAAATTTACAAAGATGCAGGCATTTGGAAACGATTATGTATATATCGATGCCATTCATCAGCATCTTGACAATCTGCCGGAGCTTGCGAGATTCGTAAGTGACCGGCATTTTGCCATTGGTTCTGACGGAATGGTATTGATTTGTCCGTCCGAAAAAGGGGATTTCCGGATGCGGATGTTTAACCCGGATGGAACAGAGGGCGAGATGTGTGGAAATGCATTGCGCAGCGTAGGAAAATATGTATACGACCACAGACTGACGGATAAGACAGACCTTGTAATTGAAACCTTAGGCGGCATGCAGCATCTGAACTTAACCGTAACGGACGGTCTGGTAAGCAATATCAGAGCAGATATCGGAGCACCGAGAATGTCTGCAAAAGTGATTCCGGTCAACACAAAGCTGGATGAATTTGTAGAGCAGCCGGTACAGGTACTGGATAAGACCTTCCATATTACGGCAGTATCATGGGGCAACCCGCATTGTGCCATGTATGTAGACAGCGTGGCAGACCTTGATGTAGAAAAATACGGAAAAACCATTGAACATATGACAGAGCTTTTTACCAATAAGACCAATGTAACTTTTGTGGAATTTGTTCGCAGGGATTATGTGAAAATCCGGGAATGGGAAAGAGGAACCGGAGAGACTATCGGATGCGGAACCGGATGCTGTACTGCAGTGGTAGCCGGCGTATTAACCGGACGCTTAGACCGGAAAGTAACGGTAGAGCAGATTGGCGGACCGCTCTATATTGAGTGGGAGGAAGAAAGCGGACATATGTTTATGACCGGACCTTCCCATACGGTATTTGAATCGGAAATTGATGCAAGCCACATTATCGGAACAGCGGAATAATACATTAGGAGAGAAGTATGAAATTAGCAGAAATATGTGAAGAATTGACCTATACCTGCCTGCAGGGAGAGATGGAGAAAGAAATCAGTGATATTATCTATGATTCGAGAAAAGTAGAAAAAGACACCATATTTGTCTGTATGGTAGGAGCTGTTGTAGACGGACATGACTTTGTTGAAGATGCGGTAAAGAAAGGTGCTGCAGCCCTTGTGGTAGAGCATGCAGTAGAAATTGATATTCCGGAGAACTGTACGGTTCTTCAGGTAGAAGATGCCCGTTATGCCCTGGCAATTATGTCGGCTGCTTTCTTTGGACACCCGGACAGAGAGCTTACTACCATTGGACTGACCGGAACCAAAGGAAAGACCACTACTACTTATATGATAAAGAGCGTTTTAGAAGAAGCCGGTAAGAAAGTCGGACTGATTGGAACCATCGGTGCCCTGATCGGCGAGGAGAAGCTTCCGGCAAAGAATACCACACCGGAATCTTATGAATTACATAAGATGTTCCGTGCCATGGTAGATGCCGGCTGTGAATATGTAGTAATGGAAGTATCCTCCCAGGGACTTAAGATGCACCGCGTGGCAGGAATTGTATTTGATTATGGAATCTTTACCAACTTATCACCGGATCATATCGGACCAAATGAGCATGCTAGCTTTGAAGAATATCAGGAATGCAAGAGTCTCTTATTCCGTCAGTGCAAAGAGGGAATCGTAAATGCAGATGATGAGCACGTAGATGGAATTATCAAAAATCATACCTGTAAGCTTCATACCTTCTCCTGTAAGAAAGACGCAGACCTGATGGCGGGAGCTGTTGGATATCTGGATGAAGAGGGACAGATTGGAATGCATTTTACCACTACCGGCTGTATGAATGTTTATGCAGTGGTTCATATTCCGGGAAGCTTTTCCGTATACAATTCACTGGTAACCATGCTGACCTGTCATCTGGCAGGAATTTCCGATGAGGCAATTTTACGTGGACTGGATAAAGTAAAAGTCAGAGGCCGTGTGGAATTAGTTCCGGTTTCCAAAGATTTTACGGTAATTATTGATTATGCCCACAATGAAGTCAGCACAAGAAGTGTGCTTACCACATTAAAAGAGTATCATCCGAAGCGTTTAATCTGTGTCTATGGTGGCGGTGGAAACCGTTCCAAGCTGCGCCGTTATGACATGGGGGAAGTGACAGGAGAACTGGCAGATTTAAGCGTGCTGACCTGTGATAATCCAAGAGATGAAGAAATCCGCGACATCAACAACGATATTAAGATTGGCCTTGCAAAGAGCAACGGAAAATATATCGAAATCGATGACCGCAAAGCAGCCATCAAATATTGTATCGAAAATGCCAAAAAGGGTGATATGATAGTGCTGCTTGGAAAAGATTATCAGGAAATTAAAGGTGTAAAATATCATTTTGATGAAAGAGAAGCCATTGCCGAAATCAAAAAAGAGTTAAATTTATAATTCACATATGTGAATTATACTGGAATATAAGAATTGCAATAAGTAACCGGAGTCATTGACTTATAATTGTGCCACCATTATAATAAAGATTATGTATCAGCAAAACAGGTGAAAGCCTGTGACGCAAAGCTATAGGGTCTTTGAAATGACAGCCAGTTGCAAGAAGGAAGCATCCGTGCATTGGCGGAAGCTTCCTTTTTTCGGTTATGCGGGAAATGCGCAAAGTGTGTTTCCTGTAGCCGTACGCAGGTAACGAGGGAAAGGAAACAAATATGCAGAAGTTTGATTATGAAGTATACACAGGAAATGATTTAGGAGCGGTATACTCACCGAAAATGACAAGATTTAAGGTCTGGGCACCAGAGGCAGAATCCGTGAAGCTGAACCTTTATAAACAGGGCGAAGGAGATAATCTCATAGAACAGCATATTATGAAGAAGTCAGCAAACGGTACTTACGTTTTTGAAAAACAGGGAGATTGTAATGGAATCTACTATACCTATACAGTAGTAAATCACGGGGAAGAGCAGGAGGCAGTAGATCCGTATACAAAAGCTGCCGGGGTAAACGGGCAGCGCGGTATGGTTATCAATCTGGCAAAGACAAACCCACAGGGCTTTGAACTGGATGGGTACCGGAATCCGGAGCATATCACAGATGCCATTATCTATGAAGGCAGTGTCAGGGATTTTACGATGGATGAATCCAGCGGCGTATTTCATAATGGAAAGTTCTTAGGCCTGACGGAAGCCAATACTACAAATCATTTTGGAGAAGCAACGGCACTTGATTATATTAGTGGCCTTGGTGTGACACATGTACAGATTCTTCCGGCATTTGATTTTGAGACTGTAGATGAGAAAAATCAGAAAGCACAGTATAACTGGGGATATGATCCGGATAATTATAATGTTCCGGAAGGTTCTTATGCAGTCAGCCCATATGATGGAGCAGTGCGGATTCAGGAAATGAAACAGATGGTGCTGGCTTTGCACAGCAGAGGAATCGGCGTGATTATGGATGTGGTTTTTAATCATACCTATCGAAGGGATGATTCCAACCTTCAGAAGATAGTGCCGGGTTATTATTATAGAAGTGATGAGACCGGATATACCAACGGCTCCGGCTGTGGCAATGAAGTGGCCAGTGACCGTCCGATGGTGCAGAAATTAATCGTAGATTCCCTGATTTACTGGGCAAAGGAATATCATATCGATGGATTCCGCTTTGATTTGATGGGTGTTCTGGATATTGATACGATGAATGTTATTGCAGAGCGGTTAAAAGAAATACGTCCGGATATCTACCTTTACGGAGAAGGCTGGAACGGTGGCCCATCTTCTCTGGCAGAGGAGAAACGTGCATTTAAAGCCAGTGCGAAAAAGATGCCGGGAATCGGCATGTTCAATGATGACATCCGTGATACCATAAAAGGAAGCGTATTCTATGATGATCATCTGGGCTTCGTTAATGGCGGCACCCATCTGGAAAATGCATTGCGCTATGGCATTACAGGAGCAGTCGCACATCCACAGGTAGATTATGATGCCTATGGCAGTAAGCCGTGGGCGAAAGAGCCGGGACAGAGTATTAATTATGTCTCCTGTCATGATAACTATACCCTGTGGGATAAATTATCCGTCTCCTGCCCGGAGGCATCGGAAGAAAAGAAGAAAGCCATGAACCGGTTGTGCGCAGCCATTGTATTTACTTCCCAGGGTGTGCCTTTTATCCAGGCAGGTGAAGAATTCCTCCGCAGCAAACCGCTGCCGGAGAAAAAAGGTTTTGCAGAAAACAGCTATAATATGCCGGATGCGGTAAACAGCATCAAGTGGGATAATATACATGAATATCCGGATATGATAGCATACTATAAGGGCTTGATGGCACTGCGGAAAGCCCATCCGGTATTCCGTATGCAGAGTGAAGCGGAAATGACACAGAATCTCTGCTTCTTATCAGATACACCGGAAAATGTTGTGGCATATCTTTTAAAGGGAAAAGGTGCAGATGACACACCAGAAAACATTTTGGTAATATTCAACGGAAATGATGAAGAGATTTTGTATAATTTGCCGGAAGGAAAATGGAAAATTCTGGTGGATGACAAAACGGCAGGTGCAGACGGAAAAAAAAATATTTCCGAAAAGACCGATGTAGAGCCGCTTTCCGCTCTTGTATTAGAAAAAGAATAAACAATTTGGCACAATACCTTGAAAAGATAATTTAATCTGATACAATATATAGTATACGCGTTGAAAATGAATTATTTTGAATAGGGGTGCGAATATGAAAATCATTAAGAGAAGTGGGACGGAAGTTATATTTGATAAAGAGAAGATTTTAGCGGCTGTGTGTAAAGCCAATGAAAGTGTGGTAGACAGCGAGCGTATGACAGAGGCACAGATTAATGCCATTGGTGAAAATGTGGAGAAGGCATGTAATACCATGAACCGTGCATTAACCGTAGAAGAGATTCAGGATCTGGTGGAGAACCTGATTATGAATCAGCGTGCGTATACGGTAGCCAGAAATTATATTACTTACCGCTATAAACGTGCTCTGGTAAGAAAGACCAATTCTACCGACGACCAGATTCTGACGCTGCTTGCCTGCAAGAATGAGGAAGTAAAGCAGGAAAACAGCAACAAGAATCCAACTGTAAGCAGTGTGCAGCGTGATTATATGGCAGGAGAAGTCAGCAAGGATATTACCAAGCGCTTCCTCCTGCCACAGGATATTGTAGAGGCTCATGAGCAGGGAATTATACATTTCCACGATTCCGATTATTTTGCACAGCATATGCATAACTGCTGTCTGGTTAATTTGGAGGATATGCTGCAGAATGGAACCGTAATCAGTGAGACCATGATTGATAAGCCAAAGAGCTTTGAGACTGCCTGCAATATTGCAACCCAGAGTATTGCCCAGATTGCAAGTTCCCAGTATGGGGGACAGAGTATTTCGCTGGCACATTTAGCTCCGTTTGTCAATGTGAGCCGTCAGAAATTCCGGCGTCAGGTAGCAGCAGAATTTGAAGCGGCAGGACTGGAATTAATAGAAGAACAGATTAATAAAGTAGCAGAGATTCGTGTAAAAGACGAAATCAAGCGCGGTGTCCAGATGATTCAGTATCAGGTTATCACACTGATGACCACCAATGGACAGGCTCCGTTTGTAACAGTCTTTATGTATATTGATGAAGTACCGGAAGGACAGGTAAGAGACGACCTTGCAGCGATTATTGAAGAAGTCTTAAAGCAGAGAATTCTTGGTGTGAAAAATGAGCAGGGCATCTACATTACACCGGCATTTCCAAAGCTGATTTATGTGCTGGAAGAGGATAATGTTGAGCCGGATTCCAAGTATTATTATCTGACAGAGCTGGCTGCAAAATGTACCGCAAAGCGTCTGGTACCGGATTATATTTCAGAAAAAATCATGAAACAGCTGAAAGAGGGCAACTGCTATCCATGTATGGGCTGTCGTTCTTTCTTAAGCGTATACAAGGATGAAGAAGGAAAGCCGAAATATTACGGACGGTTCAATCAGGGTGTCGTAACACTGAATCTGGTGGATATTGCATGTTCCTCTGGCGGAGATATGACCCGTTTCTGGGAAATCTTCGATGAGCGTCTGGAATTATGCTATCGGGCATTGATGGCAAGACATAACCGCCTGAAGGGAACACCTTCTGATGTGGCACCGATTCTCTGGCAGTATG
>ENA-ORNW01002952-ORNW01002952.1-human-gut-metagenome-genome-assembly--contig:-NODE-2952-length-10428-cov-2.161863_pt1 | contig 10428 bp, 8 predicted proteins | sample MGYA00242121_ERZ509034 | MGnify/ENA primary metagenome ERZ509034 (study PRJEB26280, sample SAMEA2338689) | human gut metagenome | biome: human gut; feature: human-associated habitat; material: faeces... | reverse complement strand
CTCCGCCGGCAGTTGTAACAACCACAACGCCGGCAGGTATCACAACAAATGCAGCATTAAAGGTAGGTGATCGTTTCACAACAGGCAACTACATCTACAGTGTTACCGCTGTCGCAGACGGAACTGCCAAAGCAACGGTTAAAGTCCGTGGACTTAGTGCAGAAGGCAAGCTACAAACCAGCCTTACAATTCCTGCAAGTGTTACATGGCAGGGTACCAGCTACCTCGTTACGGGAATCAACGAAAAATCCTTTAAAAACAACAAGGCTCTGACTTCCGTCAAAGTTGGCAAAAATGTCACCTACATTGGAAAATATGCCTTCCAGGGGATGACATCCTTAACCTCCGTCACAATCGGAAGCGGTGTAACAACAATCAAAAAATATGCCTTTGCCGGATGTTCTGCCCTGCGCAAGGTTACGATTCCTGCCAAAACAACATTTATCGGCGAAAAGGCATTCCAAAACTGCAAGAAATTAAAAGCCGTTATCATCAATTCCAAAAAGATCACAAAGATCAACAGCAACGCATTCCGCTATGTCAAGAGTGGCTGCTACGTTGTTGTTCCATCCGGCAAGAAATCTGCTTACCGCTCCCTTCTTGTCAAAGCAAAAGCTTCCAAGCTTAAGATTTATGTATACTAGTCTGATACATACCAATCAAACCGGTTGTCTTCATGGATAATTAAATGATACAAGCCCCGCAGACCGGTGACACATTCTGTCACCGGTCTGCGGGGCCTTTTATATACATTAAAGTTCTGCTTTCTCTGTCCGCGAAACAAACATGATAGCGACTTATGACGTCCTTGTCGTCCGTCTTCTTGCCTTGACCATATAAAGAAGCTTATCTGCCTCTGTCACCATCTCCTCAAGAGAATTGATCTCACTGGCACGGCGTACATAATATCCACAACTGCACGCAACCTGATACGGCCACTGATTCCGGCTGTTATACTCATCAAGACAATCCTCCACTCTGCGGATAAATGATCTTGCATCACTTTCCTTTTCGGCAATTCCAAATACCAGAAATTCATCGCCACCGCTTCGTATACAGACCTCTCTGCGCTCTGATGCCTGACGCATCGCATTGGCAATCTGTACAATGGCATTGTCTCCCGCATCATGACCATAGGTATCATTGATCCGCTTCAAACCATCCAGATCCATCTCAATGCACATAATGTGCTTCCCATCGCGTTTTGCCACCTGCAGGATCTTCTCCACATAACGTCTCATGCCAAAACGATTATAAAGCTTGGTCAACTCGTCACGCACATACATGCTGTCCAGCTTTTCTACCAGAGAATCCTTCTCCTTCAACAGACACAGATCAATAACCGAGCTGTTCATAACCGTCAACATTGCATATACCATAGGTGTTTCCTGCATACAATAATCCGTCGATATCCACAGATAACCAACTGTACGCTGATTCAGATACAATGGTACAAAAATATCATGTGCCGGTTCTTCCCCCTGCAACGGAATATCCGGAAGTATATCAGGATAAAACACAGGTTCCATCAAAAGCGGTTCTCCCCGTCTGCAGGTTACCAGAGTCATATTCTGTGAATACCCATGGATCCGTTTGCTTCTGCCACCACCCTGATCAATAATATCATCGCAAAGACAGAAACGAAATTCCTTCCATCCAAAGAAATCCAGATAATCACAAATGACCTCAAGCACTTCCTCCACAGACTCCTTCGGCGAAACATCCCGCCAGAATTCGGTCAGATGATGGATAAACAAATCCCTGCGCACAATGTCCTTTAATTTCTCCTGATTAATCCTGTTCAGATCCAACTTCGTATGTTCTACACAGCCACAACTCTGATTCAGTACCAGATGTGCCGGAACCAGACTTCTCTGTGGAACCTGTTCTCCGCACCAAAGTGCTTCCAGAAGCCTTACCGCTTCCACGCCGGACTTACGCAGGGAACGTTCCACAGAAGAAATGGAAGGCTGATACTCCGAGGCTTCCTTCGTGTGATCAAAGCCTGTGACGATCACATCCTCCGGCACCTGATATTCATTGTCATTGAGATACTTAATGACAAACATCGCCATGGTATCGTTGGCACACACAATCGCATCCGGCATCGGATGCGATTCCAGATACTCCTGTATCACATCCGCCGCCTGCATATAGAACTGTCCATAGCCGACATGATCCCGCTGAAACTCAATTCCTTCCTCCTCCAGAGCACTGCGGTATGCCGCCTCTCTCTCCTCGGATTCTTTGTTGCCCTTAAATCCGGACATAAAATAGATATCGCGGCAGTCATGCTCACGGATCAGATGCAGTACCATTTCCTTCATACCGATCGTATCATTATATCCGATCTGGTAACAGCCATCGTACACATCATTGACATCGATCACCGGCACATCTGCTTCTGCTGCACGGCGAATGATCTCTCTTGTCACATCCGGACGCAATACCTCTCCCAGAATGACCACACCGTCAAAAATATGATAATCCGGAAGCTGATAGATCGCACCCTCGCCCTTGGCGACATCATCCGATACACATCCCTGCTCATACGACGGCTTTTTCATCAGACTGTGATACATCAATATATTGTAGTCCTTCACCTGCGCTTCCCCAATTAAAGCATTGGCGATCAAGCCCTCCTGGAGAACGTCATCTCCCTCCAAAAATATCCCTATTGTTTTACGTTTTTCCATTCATAATCTCCATTTCCCGCTACAGCACCATCACAGTCCCCTCACGATCAAAAATACAATTACTGCAATAATCAATATTATAACGCATATTCCACAGACTGCAAGACGTCTTTGGCGCTGCTTTTTGCGGACATATATCTGCTCCAGCTTCCGGCTCATATTGTCCGGCTGTAAGCTCTCCGGCACATCGATATTTTCACCGGCAGCCAGGATCATTTCTTCGACCTCTTTTAATGACTGCTCCTCAACAAGCGACTCACTTCCCGAGCGGTATTCCATATGATATTTCTTTGGGAGCACGCCCTGAATCCGATGGGATGCCAGTCTTTCCAGTCCGTTTTGCTCTTCCATGATCACGACGCCTCCTTTCACTCATCCAGCTTTTTCTTCATTTTAGCCAATGCCCGCCGGTACTTTGACCGCAGTGTACCGGAGCCTATCCCCAGACTCTGTGCGATCTCATCTCCCCGGTATCCGCCAAAAAGAAATGAATTAACGATATAGCGTTCTTCCTCCGACAACGTCTCAAAGGCCTGCCGGATCCACTCACGGTCCGTCGCCTCCTTCTCTATATCCCGACCGTCACTGACCCCGGAAAATACATCCTTCTGTTCCTCTCCCGGAAAGTCCAGGTTATGACGGCGGTTGCGCTCCGCGTAGGACTTTCTCCGCTTCTTGCATTGGTTGGACAATATCTTAAACAACCATTGGCGAAAGCGATATACATCCCGAAGCTTTCCGATCGATTCGAATGCCGCTACGATCGTGTCGGAAACCACATCCTCCGCATCCTGTGGATGGCGAAGCATATAGGATGCATACGCATATAATTCATGATAAAAGAGCTTATATAATTCCATAAAAGCTTCCCGACTGCCTCTTTTGGCCTGTCGCACCAGATCTGCCAGTTTTTCCTCTGCTGCATCCCCTGCAGGTTTCACGTTACCGCCTCCTCCCCGTATGGTATTTATATCGGACAATGGCAGGACGTTATTTAATAAGTCCTGCCATTTTAATAATGTTCTGTTCCAAAGGTATTCCCCTGCGGCTAAAGCTGTGCAGTGCCGCTGCCCTCTGTATTATTTTAATTTCATTGTTTTTTTCACAAAGCCGGCTTTTGCCGTAAAAAGCTTTTTATAAGCCTTTTTCTTTGCTTTTGGACATGTAATCTGCGCTCCCTTTGCAATTCCTTTGATCGCATTTTTGCCGACCTTCTTTAGCTGTGTTGATTTGATCACGATCTTTTTCAGGTTCTTGCAGCCTGAGAATGCATCGTCTCCGATCGTGGTTACATTCTTTCCGATCATTACCTTTTTCAGCTTGCCCAGTCCCTTAAATGTTCCCTTTTCTACCGCTGTGATCTTCAGTGTTTTGCCGTTGATCTTCTCGGCATCCTTGATCGTCACAGATGTCTTATTCTTGAGAAAAGCGTTGTTCTTCGCCAGATAACACAGACTGTTATCTTTGCTTAACCGGTAAATACCGGCTTTCGTCTGATACTTTGTCTCTGTCACCTTACCCTTTGCATCCGTAGTCCGGATCACAACCGTGCCATCCTTTAATGTCTCTTTACTCTCACCAGCCTGCGCATTACTACTGGTATCGGACGGATTCTGCGTTGATACCGGAGACGCTGTCTGCTGTGCCGGAACCTGGCTTGGTGCTGCCGATGGAGCCGGTGTTGGTACGGTGGACGGGTCATTCGTCGGCTTTGGCGATGTACTGACATCAGCGGGATCTCCGTAATAATTACGGACATATTTTACAATCTTCGGGATCTGATTGCTTCTTCCATTCAAAAACTCACGGATTGCCTGAAGTGATCCGTATGTGTTCCAACTTTCTCCATTGATCGCCTTGTCTGCCGTCATGCCATTAAAGGTATTGAAACGTTCGAAGAACTGATCCAGAATTGGCTGATACATTCCCTTAAACTGATCGAGCCTTGTTGTCGCACGGTTCTTTTCAAACATGCCATTGGTAAAACTCTCAAGACGTGCGATGAACTTGTCCCGGAAATTCTTATTCGTCATCATCAGTGCAAAGCTTCTGACATGAGGTTTATCATAGTTGACCGATTTCTCGTCTGCCGTTCCTGTTTTTAACAGCTTGGAATTCCTGATCGTGTTTTCCGATGCATCACCGGAACCGCTTATGCCGCCAAACTCAACATCATATACCATAAAACGCCATTTGCCGTCCGCATATGGATTGGTATCATCCTTAGCCGTTGTCTTCCACATCGACCAGTTCTTTCCCGGCCAGTCCCATTTATTATTGATCCATACTTCTGTCGCAAAATAATCAATCATGGAATCCTCATCAACCATCGCCGCAAATTCATCATAATCGGACTGATTCTCCAGACTGGAATGTGTGCTCATAAAACTCTCCAGATCCTTAAAATAATAATCCTCATCCTTCACTCCCTCCGGAAGTTCGCCCTCATCCAGCTTATAGCCAAGTGGCTGGATTGCTTCTGCATCACCTTTATAGATCACAACGTTATCTTTATTGACACCATGCTTGTTTTCCATATAGGCACCACAGAAATCATCCTGTAGTACATAAACACCCCAGTACTCGCCATTCAGATAAACCACACACGGACGGGCACTCTGATTATCACAGTTTAACTCCTCCAGCAATGACTGCCAGTAAGAATCGGAACATTTTGTCGTAAATGCACAGTTACCGCCGTTACGAAGAACGATCTTTTTGTACTTGTCGATCACATTTCCTTCATCATCCTTCGCATTGTCCCAGAAAGCATACTTGAAGTTCTTTGGACCATAATCCTGTCTTGCATAGAGGCGGAAACTCTTCTGGTAATCAGAACGGGAATAGTTACCCTGAATACGGATACCACAATCCTGCTGAAGCTGGCACTTTGTATCAGTTCCGTTGCTCTCAAAATAATCGATATGGGTGCTGCGCTCCCAGCCCTTACCCTTCTGCTTATAATTGGCATCCAGTTTACGGCAAAGATCGGATGCGTCCCAGTCAACCTTACCGCCTCCGTCAAGATACTCCTTAAGTGCCTTGTCAAAAGTATCTCCCTTTACATAGATGCCCTTGGCAGAATCAAACAGATCATCTGCGTCCATGCTGATCGACATCACCGCCAGATCCTTGCCGGCTGCCTTGCAGCTCTCACTGATACCATCAATATGCTCTGCCATATCACCCACAAAATAGGTGTTGGTCACAACATCAGAATAGGTACCATCCTCATGCTGTGCTGCCGCCTTGATCACAGTACATTTGTCAACCTTGGACTTATCCGGCGCAGATATTGTACTGACAAAGCTCTTCTGATCAGAGCTTCCCTTTACATTCACTGCATCAAACAAAATCGGATCGATCGCTGACAGTACATTCTCATCGTTCTTGCGGTCAGTAATCGAAATACCGCTGTCCGCATAAGCAATCCTTGCCGTATTGTCCGGATCAGACGGATCACTGCCATCGGTTGTGTAATAGATCGCGGTATCCGTGTCTGCTCCCTGAAGCGTGAGCGAAAAAGCATCCTTATAAGTTCCGCTTGCCTCGGAAAATGTCACCGGCGCTTTCGATGCCTTTTTGAGGCTGTCCGCCGCCTGTACGCTCTGTACCTTACCACCGGTCTGTGCTGTTGTTACTTCCTGTACGCTCTGTGCCTTGTCCGTCTGTGCAGCTGTCACTGCGTTGACCGGAAGCAGGCTTACCGTCATACTGACTGCCGCAAGCACTGCAAGCAGTCGAGTTCCTGTTTTTCTCATAGTTGCCCTCCAATCTTTTTCAGATTTCTCATTTTTTCTGAGAAACGCTGCATTATCCGCTCCCACGTTTGTAGATTTATTATACCACCTGCCCCTCCCGGATGGATACCTGCATTTTCCTACAGATTTACCTTATTTATTGGATGGGACATCAAAAAAGGATGCCACCATTCGATGACATCCTTTCTATTTAAAACAGATTTATTCTATTATTACAGTCTTTTCATCAACTGCTCGCGCTGTTCCTCGAAACCAGGCTTTCCAAGAAGTGCAAACATGTTCTTCTTGTAGCTCTCTACGCCGGGCTGATTAAACGGATTAACGCCAAGGATATATCCACTCAGGCCACATGCGAACTCATAGAAGTAGAACAGCTGTCCGAGATAGAACTCATTCTGCTCCGGTACCTTTACTACAAGGTTTGGAACATTGCCGTCTGTGTGAGCAAGCTGGGTACCCTTCATCGCACTCTTATTGATAAAATCAAGTGTCTTTCCTGCCAGATAGTTCAGACCATCCAGATCAACATCTTCCTTCTGGATCTTCAGGTCAAATGCAGGCTTCTCTAATTCCATCACTGTCTCGAACATAACACGGCTTCCGTCCTGAATGAACTGACCCATGGAATGAAGATCTGTTGTAAGATCAACAGATGCCGGGAACAGACCCTTCTGATCCTTTCCTTCACTCTCACCGAAGAGCTGTTTCCACCACTCAGCGACATAGTGGAAGATCGGCTCATAGTTACAAAGGATCTCAACAGACTTACCCTTGCGGAGAAGAATATTTCGAACTGCAGCATACTTCATGGAATCATTCTCTGCGAAGTCCTTATCCAGACATACCTCGCGCATGGAAGCAGCACCTTCCATAAGCTTTGTGATATCAGCACCGCTGACAGCGATTGGAAGAAGACCTACTGCTGTCAGTACGGAGAAACGTCCTCCTACATCATCCGGAACAACGAAGGTCTCATAGCCTTCCTCTGTTGCAAGACTCTTAAGTGCTCCCTTTGCTTTATCGGTTGTTGCATAAATTCTCTTGGCAGCCTCTTCCTTGCCATACTTCTTCTCAAGCATTTCCTTGAAGATACGGAATGCAACAGCCGGCTCTGTTGTTGTACCGGACTTACTGATAATATTTACAGAGAAATCGCGGTCACCAATGACATCGATCAACTGAGACAGGTATGTACCGCTCAGGTTGTTACCACAGTAATAGATCTCCGGGGTCTTGCGGATCTCTTTGGATACGTTATTGTAAAAGCTGTGGCGTAAGAACTCGATTGCAGCTCTTGCTCCAAGATAAGAACCACCGATACCGATCACAAGAAGTACCTCGGAATCAGACTGGATCTTCTTTGCTGCCTTCTGGATTCTCGCAAACTCTTCCTTGTCATAATCAACCGGAAGGTCGATCCATCCAAGGAAATCATTACCTGCGCCACTCTTCCCTACTAATACATCTTTTGCGTCTTTCGTGATCTTCTCCATTGCCTTCATCTCATCCTCTGAGATTACACCGGCAGTCAGAGAATAATCAAACTTTACCTGTTCAGCCATTTCTCTCTTTCCTCCATTCGTTACTAAGGTTTACACCGTGTTTCATTCTACTCGTTTCGCTTCCGCAAATCAAGTCTCTTTGGCAAATTTAGAGTTTTTTAATAGCTTAAATCCTAGGAATTGCCGGATTCTCTCTCCAAATTGCCAAACTTTGTATATTGAGCAAGCCATGCCAGCTCTACTGTGCCGGTAGGACCACTTCTCTGTTTTGCAATAATAAGCTCCGCCTGCCCCTTTTTCTCGGAATCAGGTTTGTAATATTCCTCGCGGTACAAGAACATAACCATATCCGCATCCTGCTCGATCGCTCCGGACTCACGCAGGTCGGAAAGCATCGGCTTCTTATCCGGGCGCTGTTCTACCGCACGGGAAAGCTGTGACAATGCGATCACCGGCACATTCAAGTCTCTCGCCATGACCTTTAGGGCACGGGAAATGTCTGATATCTCCTGCTGTCGGCTGTCACCGCGGCGCTTTCCACCACCACTCATCAGCTGTAAGTAATCGATAATGACAAGATCCAGTCCCTTCTCCATCTTGAGACGACGGCATTTGGAGTGGATCTCTGATGCCGTAATACCGGAACTGTCGTCAATGACCAGATTGGAATTACCGAGCCGGCGTACACTGTCGACCAGTTTACCCCAGTCCTCATCCTCCAGATTACCGGTTCGGATCCTCTGGGAATCTACCTTGGAGTTCATGGAAAGCATACGCTTGACCAGCTGCTCCTTACTCATCTCGAGACTGAACATTGCGATCGTGCTCTGACTATGAAGTGCGATATACTCCGCCAGATTCAGCACAAACGCCGTCTTACCCATGGCAGGTCTTGCCGCGATCAGATCCGACGGCTGCAGACCTGCAGTCTTATAATCAAGATCCCGAAATCCTGTCTGAAGACCTGTAATATGTCCCTGCTGCTTTGCCGCAGTCTCAATGCTGTCAAGTGTCCGCAATACTACATCGCGGATATTTTCAAATTCACCGGAATTACGTCTCTGCACAACGTCATAGACCTTCTTCTCGGCATCCTCAAGGATATCCTCCAACGGATTCTTGTCCAGATAACAGTTGCCGGTGATCGACTCCGTCACCTTGATCAGACTCCGCAGCACAGACTTCTCCTGCACGATCTTCACATAATAACGGATATTCGCCGATGTCGGCACGCTGTTGATCAGATCTCCAATATATTCTACACTTGTAAGCTCCGGTGGAATCTCCATTTCACGCAGCTTATTCTGTATGGTGACAAGATCGGTTCCAACTCCCTGCTGATGCATTTCCACCAGTGCCGAAAAGATCACGCCATACTGTCCATTATAAAAGTCTTCCCCCTGTAACTGCTCTGAGGCAATCTGCACTGCATCCTGATCCATCATCATGGAGCCGATAACCGCACGCTCTGCCTCATCGTTGTGGGGCGGAATCCTTTTGAATACCGCTTCATCCATTGTCTGTCCCCCGTTCGCTTACAGCCGCAGACTTATCGTCCGCCGCTACTTCGTCTCCTGTACGATCACCTTCAGACTTCCCATAACCTTTGGATGAAGCTTGATCGGGAGATCAAAGATCCCCGGACTTTTGATCGGCTCCGGAAGAACCATTTTCTTTTTATCCAGTTCATATCCAAGCTGTTCTTTTGTTAAACTAATTTCCCAGGTTAATATGTTCATTTTTTTAGATTCCTTACTAAGCTCGTGTCCCGGAACAGTTTTTTCAGAGAAGGATTTACTGTTCCAGAATTTCTGTGATGCCCTCGCAGAGGTTTTTCGCGCCTTCCTCCGGAGTAATGTCGCCGGAGCTGAGAGTTCCAAATACCTTGTAGTACAGACCGTCAGGATTTGCCTTCAGCTCGCTGTTGTCAAACTGAGGATCCTGAGAAAACTGACTGTAGCCAAGAACCTTTGCATTGGCTTCTTTTACAAAGGAATCGCCAATTCCTTTTTCATCAAGAATGTCCATCTGCTCACGGATTGCACCGTAAAGACAAGGATCACCCGTATGAAGTCGTACGGTCATCTTATCTTCTTTTTCTGACTTTATCATAACCTCTATGACTTCTTCCAGTGTCATATAGGCACTATTATAAACTTCGCAGCCTTCCTTTGCATATTCCAGCAGTCCTTTATTGACCAGCGATCCGGCATAAATGATTACATCTGCTTCTTTAAGATATCGTTGTCCTCTTACCGTAATCAAATCGACCGCTCCCGGTCCTGCTCCTACAAAATGTATCATTGATTTTCTTCCTCCCACAAATGCATCAAAGTATCTACCTTACTTGTTTTTCCCAAAATTCCATACACATTTGAATATAAAATTGCCCCAACAGGCATCTGATCTGCCATGCGGTATTCCATATATTTTTCAATGGATCTCATAATTTGCCTGATTGTAGCTTCT
>ENA-ORNW01002947-ORNW01002947.1-human-gut-metagenome-genome-assembly--contig:-NODE-2947-length-10435-cov-3.471195_pt1 | contig 10435 bp, 8 predicted proteins | sample MGYA00242121_ERZ509034 | MGnify/ENA primary metagenome ERZ509034 (study PRJEB26280, sample SAMEA2338689) | human gut metagenome | biome: human gut; feature: human-associated habitat; material: faeces... | reverse complement strand
TCGTTTGTTTCCGGTCGCATCTGATCGGAAATGACTATGATCTCATAGAGTTCTTTCGGATAATCCTGTTCAAGAAAGCTCTGTATAGAAGCAACAATCACGCGGTCTTCCTTGTAGGCGGGAAAGAGCACGACGATGCGTCGGAGCGTACGTGCTTCGGGGTATTGGGGGGCCCGGTAAAACTTGGAGGCAATAGCGTATAGCAATAGGTAGCATACGCAAAATACCAGGGGAATGTAGAGAATCCAGTCAATAATGTTCATAGTATCTAGAGTTTTTTAAGTGTGCTATTGTTAGTATCTGATGAAGACATGAATAGCCCTGTGCAGACTCCATAATAGGTGGCACAAAACAGGTCGAAACGGCCTTTGAAAGCAAATGACAGACTGTTTTTGCCGGCTGCAATGGTGCTCTGGTAAAGTACGGACATCAATCGTTCCATGCCTTTCATATTACGGCGGGCATAGAGCAGGCGATTTCGTGTCAGGAAATAGGTGCGTAGTTTGCTTAGTTGACCGGTGCTTTGGCTTTCTTTATGAAAAACAGTGCAACGCGGCTCATACCATAGCTCGTAGCCGGCACGGGTCATACTTGTGCTCCAGTCGAGTTCTTCGTAATAAAGGAAGAAGATTTCCGGCATCATTCCGATTTTTTCGATCACTTCGCGTTTGATAATCATGGCTGCCCCGTGTAGATAGGGGGTAGGATGGGGGGTATCGTAACTTCCGTTATCGGGACAGTCGAAGCCCAGCATATTGTTGCGCAATGTTATCTTTGTCAGCGGGGTAAATCCTGCAAACTGTATGTGTTGCGGCGGAAAGGCGAAACGTATTTTAGGAGACACGCCCCCGATTTCCGGACGACTTTCCAATCGTTCTACCAGGTAGGCGATTTCATCGGATTCGATATAGGTATCGTTATTGATAAGGAAAATGTATTTGCCTTTTGCTGCACGGATGCCAATGTTGTTACCACCGGAAAAACCTCCGTTCTCATTGCTGCGGATGCTGATAACCGTTGGGTATAATTCGTGTATTTTGGCTGCTTCATCTTCGCGTGAAGCATTGTCTACCACTATGATTTCATAGCTCACAGACTTTAGCTTTTTGTGCAGTGATTCTATCAGTTCACAGGTGTCTTTGAACCCGTTGTAACAGATGGTAATAAATGATATGTCGGGACTATTGTTTGTCATTCTTGTTCGTTGATTTCGTTATTAGATAGCTGCCGCTCTTTTTTTTCGCTTTCTTCTTTTTTTTCACTGATGCGCTTGTCGATATGTGGAGCTGCAAAACAGAGTGCAAAGCCTATGTATACGGGCAACTGGTTGGGATACTGCATAATGTCGTTGACATAAGTGGCGATAAAAAATCCGGCATCCATACAGAGCCATGCCGCGATAAGTCCACGCAGGCCTTTGTTGCGTACTTTAAACATGAGTATCCAGGAGCACCAGGCAAAGAGAATACCGTGTATGGAAAGGTAGAGTATCAGTCCCACAATTCCCGTTTCCACCCATACGCTGACTAGCCAGGAGTCGGGAGGGTAGGGCATTTGCTCTCGTGAATCGAAGTTACCGGCTTTAGAAAGCCCAATGCCGTAGCCTAACGGTTTCTTTGCCATCAATTCTTTCATCCTTTGCCGGTTTTCGACACGCACCTGATAGGAAGCGTCTTCAGATGGATGGAAAGAGGAGCGCATCTTGTGGATATATTGGTTCCCACTTCCGATATTGGTATAACTGAAAAACACGAAAACGCTGATGGATATGAATATACCCCTGCCAATAACGCTTTCCAGTTTTTGGCAATGACGGTTATCATCAACATTCCTCCCATGATGACTCCCATAGCTGCACGGGTTCCCGAAATACCCATTCCGTAAAGTCCCCCGACGGCGATGCAGAGGAAGTAAATACGTAGCCATTTGGACTCCACAAAAAAGGCGGAGATGGCAAAGACTACAGCGGACATAGCGGCATGTACTCCGTAGTTTGCTGCGTCGGAGAAGCAGGAAAAATAGCGGATACCCGACCAGATGATATGTGTACGCCATCCGCCCAGCACGTGCAGGAAATAGAGGTCTTTGGAGCTGAAACCATAGTTTTTTTGCCAGTAACCTTTTATCGTAAAGACGAGGACGAATACCGACCAGATGATTAATAGCAGCTCGATGTCTTTTTTTGTGCGGACGACGAGTGGAACAACAAAGGCGCATATTAAAGGTATCAGCGCATAAGGGGTAAGATTGATGTTCCATGCTGCCAGCACGTTGTTGGGATTAAGAATTTCAAGAAGATAGAAGCACAACCAGATTGTGAACATATAGGTCATGATGTTTTGACCTGCTTTCCAGTTGGTTTGTTCATCATTGTTAAGTTGTATCAAACAGATAGTAGTAAATGACAAGATAATGATCATAGAGAATAACCCTACCTTGATATTTACTAACATTCCTGCTGCAACCAACACAAATTGTAAAGCAAACAGGATATGGAAAGTCACTATCTTATTATTCGTCATCGTCTTCTTCAGTCTCTTTCGCTTTTCTACTTAGATTGAATATGATTTTTTCTGTAAGTGACAATTGGCTGAAACGATAGCTGACTCTACGTAATAAGGTATATGGCGGAAGTTGTCCGGTGAAATCTTCCACTGCCTCACGCTTGGCGTTGGTCAGGCACACACGGAACGGAACATCCGTTTTACCCATTTGTGTCGTGAGCTGTTCGCAAAGTTGTTTGTCGATGGTTTTCCATCCGCGGTCTGCCGGGCTGACCAAAATGTTGACATTAGCGTCGTGCAACAGTGCAGTCGGGATATTGCTTGACGACAATGGCGGATAGGCAACGATCAGTATGTCTTCTCCTTGCAGGGTATAAAAATCGGTAATGTTTTTTGCAAGCAGATATTGAGTAGAATCTGTGTTAAAATCTTCTCCATACGTGATGAATCTCGTATTTAACATCCGGCTTTGCATATATCCGCAGATCAGATTTCCAACGATGTCCTCACCGGAGTTTTCGCTGGTACTGAACAGGTTGATGATAAATACGCCGGGGGATTTCCGCTTTGTCAGGAAGCGGAGTATGGAGTTGCTCAATTCTTTGATGGAGAGTTGGACGTAAGTTTTGGCTAGTCCGCCATAACGGGAAGAGGAGGGGCTGGGAACGGCTCCTATTACCTTAAATCCGGTCACTCGTTTGGTTCGGTTTGCATCACGCAACGTTCTGTCAAGAATCTCGATTAATAATAATAGAGCGATGATTATCAGAAAACTACCTATGCAGGCGGCAATGACAATCTGCTTGCGGTTGGTTGAGTTGGATGCAATCGGATAGGTCGGTTCATTGAGCACTTTCAATGTGGCAGAAGTCATTTCCAGATTTTTCTTTCTCAACAGGGCTTCGTTGTAGCTTTGTAACACGGTCAGGTAACTGCGTTCCGTAAAGTTGATGGAACGTTCTTTTTGCTTGATGGTGGTACCCACAGGGGCAAAAAATACATAACGGTCGTTCAATTCCTGACGGGCATTTTGTACAATTAGTAGTTCGGCCTTAGCTTTTTCAAACAACAGAGTTTGTTCCAGCCATTGGTCGATGATATTGGTCCGGCTGGCGCCCTCTTTGGTGTATTTATGACTTACGTAGGAAGTGGTTAAATCATTCAGTTCCTGTTTAAGTTCGCTCAATCGTTTTTTGTCACCTGTCAGAGATTCGGTATCTTTTTGTTTGGAGTCGCTCATCGCTTCCACTTCCGAGATTTTACTGGTGATATTGGATGCTTCTCTTAATTTGTCCACAAATTCCATATTCTTGAGTACTTGCTTGGCATTGCTGTCCATGTGCTTCTCCAGTTCTTCGAGCATCGACTTGGTACTGTTGTATGCAAAAAGTGCATCTTGTTCCCGTAGCTCGAATTCTTTACTGATGGCCGCGATTTCTTTGGTTTCGTCCAGATAGTTGATGATACGTTTTTCTACGTTGTACTTGGTCAGGTCGTCTTCCTCCGAGTTGAGTTTTTTGCCGATACGTTTCAACTCTTCCTCAAAGTATTTGATGACTTTGTCTGTTTCTCCGTAGCGAATACGGCGGTATTCTTCCACAAATTCGTCCATCAGGATGCTTACCGTGTTGTAGGCTATGCCGGGATCGCCGGAAGTATAGCTGATGTCCAACAAATCACTCGTGAGCCGGCGTTGCACTTTGATGTTTTTCAAAGCGTTGTAGCTATAGAAAGGGTGATTGTAGTAGAACATTTCATAGATGTAGTTACCTTTTTTCGGACGCATATATGCTTCCAGATTGGCAACTGTTTTATCTTCGCTCGATTTGTCGATCAGCTTTAATATTTCCGGTCCATGCGGACTGTTTTTTAAGTGGTTGTAGGTGTAATTGTAGCTGGATGGGGTGACTCCGTCGTTGTCATTGTCCGGATTTCCCTGGATAAGTACACGGGCAAATAATCGTAGGAATACTCTTTTCAGCGTGCTCTCGGCTTGCATGATACTTATCAGGTTGTCCATCGAATTTTGTACTGTCGCCCAGTCTGTGCGTTTATCGCTTTCCAGGTTATATCCTGAAGCTACTCCCGTATAAAGTGTTGCTTTTACGTCGTATCCACCTTGCATGTGACGCGTATAGTAGAAAACGAGTAATGTGAAGATAGCGGTCCCTACCAGTATTAGCCAACGGTGGCGAAAGAGGGTCCGTATGATAGAAATGATGAAGTTCATATTTTATTCTTTTATTTTCGTATTAGGGGAGTTCGCGAAATAACCTCGAGTATCATCAAGCTTTTGGTCAATTCAAACTTGCTATTCTCATATGCCTCACGTGCAGTTGACTGCCTTTCTTTATCTACGGCCAAGTCGGAAGAATCTATGGTTCCGTTGGCAAAATTCTTTTCAGAAATTTCATATTGCACATTAGCAAGTACCAAACTTTCACTTCTCATTTTAAGTACTCTTATCTGTGAGGTAGCCATCGCATACATCTCAATAATATTCTTCTTGATTTCGTCGTACTTCACTTCCCGTTCCAATTCTGCACTGCGTAATGTGAGCCTTTGCCGGCTGATTTTACCCTTGAGGTCGAATAGGTCGTCCAAGGGGATGCTTAGGCCGGCACCTACTGTGTAGCCATTTTGTGCCTGGGTGGAGTAGGTGAGGTATGGGGCGACTGCCACGTCCGTATAGGTGGACTCATTACCGAACATTCCGTATTGATAGCTTCCCCGTAGACTGAAGAAACCTAGAAATGACCATTTCTCTTTTTGGAGTAATTTGCGCTCGATTCTCGCCTTTACGTCCGCCATCTCATAAATGGGGCTGTTCTTGGCATTTTCGAATAAAACGGATAGTGGGGGGAGAACTATTTTGCTATAATCTTCTTCACTTAGTTGAGAATAGTCAGACACTTCTTGTGCAACTACACGGGTGGTAGAGACGAACAGAAGTAATAACCCCGAAAAAAAACATATAAATTGCTTCATAAAAAAATCCTATTATTTGCTCTTGCTGTGTTATAGCTTGCGCAAATATAAGGATTAATTTCATTTATGTGCAGTCTTTTATTATCTATTTTACAATCTTTCTTGTAATTTGTGCACAATTTGTCGCGTAAATGGCGTCAAAAGGCTTCTGTCATGTTGAAGTAGAACAAATTCTGCTTGTTCACCATGTCTCTGCCGAAGTCAAGGCGTACATTCATACGGGGTTGCACTTCGATACGTAATCCCAATCCGAGGTTGGGAAGCACACCTTCTATCTTGCCCGGAGTGGGTCCCATGAATCCGCATCCTCCCCAGGCCACATATCCTATATGACTTAACATCTTTTTTACCCAAGTGCTTTTGTCCGTATTTATCATCTGGCGGTATTCGGCCATCATGACATGTGAGGACTTGTCGCGAAACTGTCCCATGTAGTAACCGCGAAGATCGAAGGGGGTCCCGCTAAGTACATATTTTGTTAGGGGTACATCTCCGAATGCGTTTTTGCTTTGCACTGTCCAGGCTATCACTTTGCGGCGTCCTACTGTTTTGTATTGGCGGTAATCGATTTCCAAACGGTAAAAGTTATTATCACTGCCGAACGTTTTATTATACATCATTCCTCGGAAGTCAAGGTAAGTTCCGCTATAAGCATTGGCAGGAATATCACGTGTGTCATACGTCAGCAGGAAGCCGAGTCCGGAGCTGAAATTTTTGTATCCGTGCTCCGTACCTCCTGCCGCAATGTACGAGGGCTCATTAACCATCCCGGCAGCCGGTTTAGTTATCTTGTCATAGTTCAAATCGACTTGAGGGCCTGCAAAGAAATTACTTTCTCCCAAACGGAACAAGAACCAGGGGTTTACTTGAATGCCGCTATAACGGTACTCGCTGGTATCTTCTCCACGTTCATAATCTTTATTAGTGGAATATCCGATGCCATAAAAATTCTCGATTGTATTTTTATAAGAGAAGGTTCCGAAGATACGGAAACGGTCGCCTTTAAAGAAGAGCTGTGGTTTCGTCATCAGGTTCAAGCCGCCCTTGAACATCAAGGCGATGGCCATTGGCACTACCGAACGCCGTTGGGTGGTATCACTCGGATTCATCCGGAATGTCATCAGTGCGCTACCGCCTACTAACAAACCGAAGTCCGGCGTATAACTGGGACCACCTAATATGTTATAGTGCAAATTCCGGTTTGCCACGCGCTGGCGACGCAACTCGCGCTTGGAAAGGGCAGGAATGGTGTCTGACGGGGTGTCTTCAATATCTGTAGGAGTAGTATCACTGATAGAAGTTGTAGACATTTGCAGTTCATCGCTTTTTACTGCTGTACTGTCAGCCGCGGCTGACATCATATTGATGGATGGAAGCATCACCAATATTCCTATTATATATTTCTTCATATTTCTCTTTGAGGAATTCGACTGCAAAGAAAACTATTTTATTTTGATTAGTTTTGAAGTTCTTAGATAATAAATCTAAAAAAGAATCGTATTTTTGCGGAATAAGATGTTTTTCGATATGCTGGTAAATAAAATTGCATGATTTAATCCCATACACCAAAACAAAATTTATCAGTATATTATGATCCGTCAGCCTATTAATTAATTATTTATATCAAATGAATAAACAGATTTTATCAATTTTTGTTTTCTGTGCTTTTTCTTATTCTACACAAGCGCAAGAAGTGAAAGGAGGCATCAGCGACTCCATGATGCAACAAATCAAGCAGAGTTATGCAAACACTCCCACCGACAAGGCTATTCGCAACGCCATCGGCAACAACGACATCCGTAAACTGGCTCTCAACCAGGATAACCTGAAAGGCATGGATACGCATTTTTCTATCAAAGTGTCTTCTAAAGGTATCACCGACCAAAAATCTTCTGGTCGTTGCTGGCTTTTTACAGGTTTGAATGTGATGCGTGCCAAAGCGATCGCCAAGCATAACCTCGGTTCCTTCGAATTCTCGCAAACTTATCCTTTCTTCTTCGACCAACTGGAGAAAGCCAACCTCTTTCTACAAGGTATTATCGATACCAGCAGTAAGCCGATGGATGATAAAATGGTGGAATGGCTCTTCCGTAATCCTTTGAGTGACGGTGGAACATTCACCGGTGTAGCCGATATTGTCAGTAAATACGGGCTTGTTCCCAAAGATGTGATGCCGGAAACCAACAGTAGTGAAAATACCTCCCGTATGGCAGGTCTGATCGCCCTGAAACTTCGTGAACAGGGGCTTCAACTCCGTGATCTCGCCGCACAAGGTGTCAAGCCTGCTGCCCTTGAGAAAACAAAAACAGAGATGTTGAGCACCATCTACCGCATGTTAGTGTTGAATCTCGGTGTTCCTCCTACTGAATTTACCTGGACTGAATATAACGCTAAGGGTGAGCCTGTGTCTACCGAAACTTACACTCCGCTTTCTTTCCTGAAAAAGTATGGTGACGAAAAACTGATTGATAATTATGTCATGTTAATGAACGATCCGAGCCGTGAATATTATAAGTGTTATGAGATAGACTACGACCGCCACCGTTACGACGGCAAAAACTGGACGTATGTCAATCTTCCCATCGAGGATATCAAAGAAATGGCTATTTCTTCTCTCAAGGATAGCACGATGATGTATTTTTCTTGCGATGTAGGTAAGTTCCTAAACTCTGACCGTGGTCTACTGGATGTCAAAAACTATGACTACGAATCTCTTATGGGTACTTCTTTTGGCATGAACAAGAAGCAACGTATCCAAAGTTTTGCCAGTGGCTCCAGTCACGCCATGACTCTTATGGCCGTCGATCTTGACAAAAATGGAAAACCGACGAAATGGATGGTTGAAAATAGTTGGGGGCCTGCTGCCGGTTATCAGGGTTATCTCATTATGACAGATGATTGGTTTAACGAATATATGTTCCGTCTAGTAGTAGAAACGAAATATGCATCGAAAAAAGCTCTCGAGGTGTTGAAACAGAAGCCTATCCGACTTCCTGCTTGGGATCCTATGTTTGTTGAATAGTTCTTTTTCTTTGCTTCTGTCTTTTGTTTCGGAACAAAAGATAAAAGATTACGTGCACGAACACGAAAGGAATTACGGATATTTTTCCGTAATTCCTTTCTTTTTTCCTACCGAATCCCAATCTTATTTATTACTTTTGCGGCAAATTTATGAAACCATTATTTTATATAGCATGGCAAATGTAATAAAGTTACGTAAAGGCCTTGACATAAACCTGAAAGGTAAAGCTGCTGAAACGTACGCAACAGTGAAAGAACCGGGATTTTACGCACTCGTACCCGATGATTTTCCTGGAGTGACGCCGAAGGTAGTCGTAAAAGAGCAGGAGTATGTGATGGCTGGTGGACCCTTGTTTATCGACAAGTATCATCCTGAAGTGAAATTTGTTTCGCCGGTGAGCGGCGTGGTGACGAGTGTAGAACGTGGTGCTCGTCGTAAGGTATTGAACATCGTAGTAGAAGCTGCTGCAGAGCAGGACTATGAAGATTTTGGGAAAAAGAATGTTGCTTCGATGGATGCTGAAGCTGTGAAATCCGCTCTGTTGGAAGCCGGACTTTTCGCGTTTATCAAACAGCGTCCTTATGACATCATTGCAGATCCGACGGTAACCCCGAAAGGAATCTTCATCTCCGCATTCGATACCAATCCATTGGCTCCGGATTTCGAGTTCGCCCTCAAAGGCGAAGAAGCAAACTTCCAGACAGGGCTTGATGCTCTTGCCAAACTGGCAAAAACCTACCTGAACATCAGTGTGAAACAGAACGCTGCCGCATTGACACAGGCTAAGAACGTTACAATCACCGCATTCGACGGACCGAACCCTGCAGGTAATGTAGGCGTTCAGATCAACCACCTCGACCCCGTATCCAAGGGCGAAACGGTATGGACTATTGATCCGCAAGCCGTAATCTTCATCGGTCGCCTCTTCAATACAGGCCATGTAGATTTCACCCGTACAGTAGCTGTGACAGGTTCCGAAGTGTTGAAACCTGCATACTGCAAACTACAGGTAGGCGCATTGCTCACCAACGTGTTTGCCGACAATGTAACAAAAGACAAAGACTTACGCTACATCAGCGGTAACGTGCTGACAGGAAAGCAAGTATCCCCGAACGGATTCTTGGGCGCATTCCATAGCCAACTGACTGTTATCCCCGAAGGTGACGACATTCACGAAATGCTTGGATGGATCATGCCGCGTTTCAACCAGTTCAGTGCCAATCGTTCTTATTTCAGCTGGTTGATGGGTAAGAAGGAATATACGTTGGATGCCCGTATCAAAGGTGGCGAACGTCACATGATTATGTCGGGTGAATACGATAAGGTATTCCCAATGGACATTCTGCCCGAATATCTGATTAAAGCAATTATCGCTGGTGACATCGACCGTATGGAAGCACTCGGCATCTACGAAGTAGCTCCTGAAGACTTCGCCCTTTGCGAATTCGTCTGCTCTTCAAAGATGGAACTGCAACGCATCGTTCGTGCCGGACTCGATATGCTCCGTTCAGAAATGGCGTAATCGAATAAGAGATTAAATAATAAAAATTAAAATAAGCGATAGTTGAAATCTTGCGAAACGGCTCTCTGTGGATACAGCATAAACCCAGCACAGCCAATTTTCAACTCTCAACTTTCAATTTTCAATTAAATAAATGAAAGCGTTAAGAAATTATCTCGATAAGATAAAGCCGAACTTTGAGGAGGGCGGCAAATTCCACGCATTCCAGTCGGTGTTTGACGGCTTCGAAACATTCCTGTTCGTGCCTAGCAAGACTGCGAAAACGGGAACGCACATACATGACGCAATCGATAGCAAGCGCATCATGTCGATTGTGGTTATTTCGTTAATACCGGCTTTGCTGTTCGGTATGTACAACGTAGGTTACCAGCATTTCACTCATACAAGTGCTACTGGCAG
>ENA-ORNW01002944-ORNW01002944.1-human-gut-metagenome-genome-assembly--contig:-NODE-2944-length-10446-cov-2.302377_pt1 | contig 10446 bp, 10 predicted proteins | sample MGYA00242121_ERZ509034 | MGnify/ENA primary metagenome ERZ509034 (study PRJEB26280, sample SAMEA2338689) | human gut metagenome | biome: human gut; feature: human-associated habitat; material: faeces... | reverse complement strand
GATCTGCACTTTCAGCGACAGCACATATTCGGCAAAGTCCTCGTCAGCGTCCGGATAGCAATCCGCAGTTCCCTCATAAGTGCCGTTTTCATAAATGGCCGGAACCGGCTCTGTTGTCGTTTCCGTGTTGGTCGTACCGGTAACCGGTGTGGTGGTGGTTTCCGGCGGTGCCGTTGTCACCGCAGTGGTCGTGGTCGTTGCAGGCTGTGCCGCCTGTTTTGCCGCTTCCAGAGCCTCCTGAATCGCCTCCAGAATACCCTCCGAACTGAACGTTGCACCGGAAACTGCATCCACATCAGTACTCTGCCGCTGGATCACCAGCGAGATCAGTTCGGTGGAACCGTTTCCAACGAGAATGTTGCGATAATCTGTGCCGGTATATTCGGCAATACATTTGCGCAGGCTTGTATATTCACGGTCAGGGTAAGAGGTGATGGCATCGATATGTTCCATCAGACCCTCGCGGAGCTTATAGGAGATACCGAGAGGATTGACGTTGGCGGAAAAGCTTGTGATGTCCTCCTTTTTGATGCCGTAGGCAGCTTCTATCTTTTCGAGATCACTTCCGTGAAAATGTTCCTTGTGTTCAATCATAATCTGTCCTCATTTCTATCATTTGTTATCGAACGTTGCACACAGTATACCATTTGAAAGGGGTGTTGTAAATGTTGCGTTGAGTTTTTGGCGGTTATCCTCTATAATAAAAGAAATTGACGATATGCGGTCTGTGACGGCAGGCGGCATGCAGAAATTATACGGAGGTGGTACGGATGGCAAGGAAAAAGCAATACGAAGAAAAGCAGCAGCACGGCACGGTCGAGCTTCCGGTCGGACTGCATAAAATGAGCTATCCGGCCGGCACGGATGCGATCTTTTATCTTCACTGGCATCAGGAGTTTGAGATCCTGATGGTGACGGAGGGAGAGATCAATTTTGAAATCGAGGAACGCAAATATCTGCTGCAGGAGGGAGACGGTGTATTTATCAATTCCAATCTTCTTCATTCGGCAAGGGCAGTGGACGGAAAGCCATGCAGCTTTTTCGCGATCGATTTTCATTATCAGTTTCTGCATGAGGACATTCACAGCCGGTTCGGCAGAAAGTATCTCAAACCGGTGTTGGATGGTAAGATCATTTTCCCGGAGTTTATCTCCATGCGTTGTCCGGATGAGCCGTACCGGCCGGAGTTTGCGGATACCGGCAACCGGAGAAGGACTCCTGCACAGCCGGAGCTTGAGGCAGAGTGGGACGATGGAGGATGGCAGAAGCAGGTGCTCAGGCTGCTTCGGGAGCTGTATGCATGTCCCGAGCATGACACGGAGCCGTACGATCTCGAGCTGATGCTTCGAAGCCATATCATGGGGATCTGGGATCGGCTGAACAGACAGAGTATACGCGTGTCGAGAAGGGATGAGCCGGGGGAGACAGGAAGGCTTGAGCCTGTTGTGAAGTATATGAAGGACAACTTCGCTTACGAGATCACATTATCGGAGTTAGCGGAAATGCTTCCGATGAGTGAGGGACAGTTTTGCAGGATCTTTAAGCAGACGATGAAGATGTCGCCGATGCAGTATCTGATGCGTTACCGGATATTGCAGAGCTGCCGTCTGCTGCAGGATACCGACAAGAAGATCGGAGAGATCGCCAACCTGTCCGGGTTTAACAATATCAGTTATTTCAACAAGGTATTTTTACAGACGATCGGATGTACGCCGAGAGAATACCGCAGCACCGGAAACTATTAGCCGGGAAAGGAATGTATCATTATTATGAGAGATTACCACAATATTTTGGACGCCGCACAGAGCTTTGAGAGTGCCTGGGGATTTATTTTTGACATGGATGGTCTGATCTTTGACACGGAGAGATTGTTTATGGAGCAGCTTGCCGTTGTGATGGCAGAGCGCGGATACCGCCTCAGCAGGGAGGTTTACTGCAAGAGTCTCGGGCTTACCGGTAAGAGTCTGGAGAAGCTGATGCTGACAGAATATGGTATGGATTATCCGTTTGCACAGCTTGGCAGAATTGCAAGAGAGCACGTAGATGCGATCGCAGCAACGGTCGGTCTGGAGTTAAAGCCTGACATTGTGACGTTGTTACAGTGGATCCGCCGTCAGGGACTTAAAGCTGCCGTGGCATCCTCTACCAGATCTGATATCGTGGAACGTTATCTGGAGGGTGCCGGCATCCGTAAGTATTTTTCGGTGATCGTAGGCGGAGAGATGGTAGAGAGATCTAAGCCGGAGCCGGATATTTTCCTGAAGGCAGCGCATCTTTGCGGCTTAAAACCGGAGCAGGCTGTTGTTCTTGAGGATTCCGAGAACGGTGTGCGTGCGGCTGTTGCCGCCGGCATACCGGTAATCTGTGTTCCGGATCTGAAAATGCCGGAGGACGAAGTGCGCAGGATGGCAAACATCGTTGTGACACCTCAGCTTCCGGACAAATAGAGCTTGGATATTATTTTCTGTTCAAATTTTTTTGAAAAGAGGAATTCTTAATAAATTCAAATTGTCTTTTCTGCTGCGGTGAGAGCTGCGCAGAAAAGATTTCTGTCAATATCTGATTTTCTTCCTCCGTAAACTGAATATTTTCCCGCTGCATCGTCTGTTTCCACTGCATCAGCAGAGGAAGTGCCTCGGTTAATTTTTTTCCCTGCAGGGAAGCGGCAAGTTGCTCGATCATTTTCTGTTTGGCAGGCTCCATCGAGCGGAATGCCTCATTCTGATGCCATGGTTCCATAATCTGCCTCCTTTTCTTCACCGGATGTCTGGGTGAAGCTCTTTAGCTGTTCGAAAAGCTGCTGTTGTTCCGGGGAAAGCTGTGTGATCAGAAATTCCATCAGATGGTTGGAGCTTCCCATACCGCCAAAGCCGCCCAGGAGCTGCAAAAGCATCTGGAGTGGATTGGCAGATGGGGAGGAAAATCCGGCAGCATGCAGATCCGGATTTCCATCGGGACCTTGTTGTGCCATGAAATCCCGGTAATTCTGGAACAGATGGCCGGCTTTGATAAAATTCAGGATCATCTGTACGAGATCGGCTTCCCGCGGGGTGCAGAATTCTTGCATGTGCATCAGCATTTCCTCGGGCCGGGCTGTCGTTTCGCATGCTTCCAGATCGCCTGCCATGCCGCCGCGCGCCGTTGATAACAGTGCATTTGCCTGTAGTACAAGGTCGAGTGCGTACCGCTGACGCCCGGAGGTGTAGGGCTGTGCTGCACGCAGCATCGCCATACGGCGGTCTCTTTCTTCTGTGGTCATAGGATCGTCTCCTTTCTGTAAATGCATGATTTCGTGTTGTTATATGAATATGCATCCGCATGGGAAATATGATTGACAACCAATGCAGAGATTGTATAATTAAAATGTTATGTAGATGACGCGGGAAATGTATAAAAAACTGGATCATAGCAGAGAAAAGAGGCATAAATGGCAAAGAAATTGATAGACTTGATCGGTATCTCCAAAAGCTATGGAGATAAGGTGATATTAGACGACTTAAATTTATATTTAAACGAGAACAGATTTCTTACGATACTGGGACCGAGCGGTTGCGGAAAGACGACAACGCTGCGCATCCTGGGTGGCTTTGAGACGCCTGACAAGGGAAGAGTGATCTTTGAGGGCAGAGATATTACATCACTGCCGCCCAATGAGCGTCAGGTCAATACGGTTTTTCAGAAGTATGCACTGTTTACCCATATGAATATTGAGGAGAATATCGCATTTGGCTTAAAGATCAAGAATAAGTCCAAAAGTTATATCAGAGATAAAGTAAAATATGCATTGAAGCTCGTCAATCTGGACGGCTATGAGAAGCGGATGCCGGATTCGCTCAGTGGCGGACAGCAGCAGAGAATTGCAATCGCCCGTGCAATCGTGAATGAACCGAGAGTCCTGCTTTTGGATGAGCCGCTTGGAGCACTGGATCTAAAGCTTCGCCAGGACATGCAGTATGAGCTGATCCGTCTGAAGAATGAGCTCGGGATCACGTTTGTTTATGTGACACATGATCAGGAGGAGGCTCTGACGATGTCCGATACGATCGTGGTCATGAATCAGGGCTACATCCAGCAGATCGGTACGCCGGAGGATATCTATAATGAGCCGCAGAATGCATTTGTGGCAGATTTTATCGGAGAGAGTAATATTATTGATTCTACAATGGTAGAAGATCGTCTGGTGGATATTCTGGGTACGAAATTTGTCTGTGTGGATGAGGGTTTTGGCAGGAACCAGCCGGTGGATGTGGTGATCCGTCCGGAGGATATTGTATTGACAGAACCATCAAAGGGAATTATCTGCGGGCGCGTGACCTCTGCAATCTTCAAGGGTGTTCATTATGAGATGGAAGTGCAGGCGGCCGGCTTTGAATGGCTTGTTCACAGCACCGTTTTGAAGGAGCCGGGCACCGAGGTGGGAATCTGGGTAGATCCGTTTAATATCCAGATCATGCATAAGCCGGAGTCGGAGGATGAGGAGCAGGAGCGTACGCTCGAGTAGATCGGAATGGAGGAATTGACATGAGAAGATTAGGCAAAAAACTTCTTGCGGGACCATATCTGATGTGGATGCTTCTGTTTACGGTGGTTCCGCTTATATTGCTTGTATATAATGCATTTACGGCATCGGACGGATCCTTTACACTTGCCAATGTGGCTGCGATCCTTGATCCGGTCAATGGAAAGCCGTTTTTACGCAGTATCGGAATGTCACTTCTGGTGACAGGGATATGCCTGGTGCTGTCCTTTCCGCTGGCACTGATCCTGCGTAAATATTCCAGCAACAAGAACAGCTTTATCGTAATGATCTTTATTTTGCCGATGTGGATGAATTTCATGCTTCGTACTCTTGCATGGCGGCTGATCCTTCTGAACAATGGAATTTTGAATCAGATACTTACATCCCTTGGCTTTGGAAGAGTTCATTTGATGAATACGATGTGGGCGGTTATTTTAGGTACGGTTTATGATTATCTGCCGTTTATGGTGCTTCCGATCTATAACGCCCTTGTTAAGATTGACAACGATGTGATCAGCGCGGCACAGGATCTTGGTGCAGGACAGGGGACGATCCTGCGTCGGATCATCATCCCGCTCAGCATTCCGGGGATCGTCAGCGGGATCACGATGGTCATGGTGCCTTCGATCAGTGAATTTGTCATTGCATCCATGCTGGGCGGCGGCAAGGTTTATCTGATCGGAAATGTGATCGAGCAGGCATTTAATTCCGGTTATGCAGATATCCATGCGGGCTCCGGTCTTTCCCTGAGTCTGATGGTTCTGATCCTGATCAGCATGGTGATCTACCGGTTCTTTGATGGAGAGGAGGGGGAAAGCGGCATATGGTAAAACAGAAAGTGACGGACGTAGCATCCAGGATCTATCTTGCATTTGCACTGATCCTGCTTTATCTTCCAATCCTGATACTTATTGTATCCTCGTTTAATGCTTCCCCGCGTAACAAGGCGGTCTGGGGAGGATTTTCGTTGTCCGGATATACAAAGCTGTTTGGAAATGACATGATCATGCAGGCACTCGGCACAACGATCCTGTTAGCGGCAGGGGCTGCGTTTGTGTCTACGATCCTTGGAACCATGGCGTGTATCGGTATGCTTGGTATGCGCAAACGCACCCGGACCTGGATCATGGGGCTGACCAATATTCCGATGCTGAATGCAGATATCGTAACCGGTGTGGCGTTGATGCTGTTATTTTCAAGATTTATCAGCTTGAGCTTCTGGACTATGCTGATCGCACATATCACGTTGATCATTCCTTATGTGGTTCTGTGTGTACAGCCAAAGGTCATGCATCTGAATATGAGTATGTATGAGGCGGCGCTTGATCTTGGGGCATCCCCTTCCTATGCATTCTGGAAGGTTGTGCTGCCAGAGCTTGTGCCGGGAATTGTGGCAGGCTTTATGCTCTCCTTTACGATGTCTCTGGATGATTTCTCGGTAACCTATTTCACGAAGGCACCGGGTATTCATACGATGTCAACCATGATCAATGCGGAGTACCGCAAGGGTATCCAGACAGAGCTGTATGCGCTGTCCACGATCGTGTTTGTGCTGGTGCTTCTGGTGCTTTTCCTGATGAACCGGAAGGCATGGCGTACAACGAAGAAGGCAGAACGGAAAGGGGGCGGGCTTTCATGAGGAAAAGAACAATGTTAAGCCGGCTCACGGCGGCAGGAATGGCGGTGCTATTGTCGGCATCCGGTCTGCTGACGGCATGCGGCACGACGGAGAAGAAGTCGGATAAGCGGATCGTTGTGTTTAATTACGGAGATTATATTGACCGTGATGTGCTAAAGCAGTTTGAGAAGGAAACAGGCATATCCGTAGCGTATGAGGAGTTTCTGACGCCGGAGGCAATGTACACAAAGTTTAAGAACGGAACGATCCATTATGACCTGATCTGCTGTTCGGACTATATGCTGGACAAAATGATCCAGGAAAAGGATGTGCGTAAGATCGATATGAAGCAGCTTTCCAACGCACACAATATCGGTGATACCTATTGGAAGCTGTCACAGAACTTTGATCCGGATAATGCGTACAGTGTACCGTATTTCTGGGGGACCGTCGGAATATTATACAATCCGAAGCTGCTTGACTTTACGCCGGACAGCTGGAAGGATCTGTGGAGGAAGGACTATAAAGATAATATTATTATGCAGGACAGCGTCCGTGACAGCTTTGTGCCGGCACTGTGCCAGCTTGGTTATTCGATCAACACCACAGATAAGAACGAGCTGCAGCAGGCCAAAAAGCTGCTGATCGATCAGAAGGAGCTGGTACAGTCTTATCTGGTGGATGAGGTCCGTGATGATATGGCAAACGAGCAGGCGGCGATGGCAGTGATCTATTCCGGAGAGGCAGGGCTTGCAAGAGACTACAATGAAGATCTCGAGTTTGTAGTTCCCAAGGAGGGCTCGGATGTATGGATGGACAGCTGGGTGATCCCGAAGGATGGTGAAAACTACGAGGGTGCCGTGAAGTTTCTGGATTTCCTGTGCCGCGAAGATATTGCCATGCAGAATTTTGAGTATGTATATTATTCTACACCGAATACGGCAGTGTTAGATGAGATCGATCCGGAAGAAAAGGAGGATGATCCGGTGATCTTCCAGTCGGAGGATGTAGTAAAGAACTGTGAAATGTTCCGCTATCTCGGCAAGGACATGGAGGAATATTACAACTATATGTGGAAGGAACTAAAAGCATATTAATTGTTCCGGAGACACAAAAGGGGATTGAAAAGCCATGGACAGGCGTGGTAAAATATATGTAAATTAAGTAATTCTTTGGAGGTAGTATTATGGGAAGAAAAAAGAGCACAAAAAAGGAGAAAAAGGAGAGACAACAGGATAAAGTGGGGTTTATCCATTCGTTGAAGTTCCGTATGACCGTGCTGATGATCTGTGCTGTGATCGTGACATGCTCCGTGATCCTGGCTCTGATCATCCCGGCCGCACAGAGGACGCTGCTGGATCAGACGATGAATTATCTGCAGGATGTGACGGTAAGCGACGGATCGAAACTGGATGTGCTTCGTATGCAGACTCAGAACAAGAACACGGATTCCCTGCGTTCTGCATTTAAGGATGTTGGCATCGAGGGCGTTGCTTCCAGCTATGCCTATGTTGTGGATTCGACCGGAACAATGAAGTATCATCCGACCGAGGAGAAGATTGGCAAGCCGGTGGAGAACGCTGCGATCAAGGGGGTTGTACAACAGATGGCGCAGAAGCAGCGCCCGGAGTCGAAGGTAGTTACTTATGACTTTAACGGAGTGAAAAAGTACGCGTCCTATTATGTGGATGAGACATGTGATACCGTGCTTGTAATTTCTGCCGATGAGTCGGATATTCTGGCGCCGTTACACAGAGTCGTTTATATCAGCATTGGAGCGGCGGTTATTGTAGTCATCTTTATGACGATCCTTTCATTGATCCTGATCTCAACGAATCTGCGTCCGATCGGTCGGATATCGGATATTGTCAGCAAGATGGCAGGGATGGACTTTACGCCGACACCGGGAGCGGAGAAGTTAGTGAAGCGCAAGGATGAGACAGGAGTGATGAGCCGGTCTGTGGCAAATCTTCGGAAAGAGCTTGTGACGATGGTCGAGGAGATCCAGAGCAAGAGTAACGATCTGTTCAGTGCATCGGAGCGACTGGACCGGGATGCATCCGATACGGCAAAGACCGTAGAGCAGGTTGGAAATGCTGTTGGTGATATTGCAAGCGGTGCGACCAATCAGGCACAGGAGACACAGAACGCGACAGAGCATGTTATTGATATGGGGAATATGATTGAAGCAACCAACAAGGAAGCGGAGATTCTGGAGAATAATTCCATGAAGAATTCCAGCGATCATGCGATGGCAATCCTGAATGAGTTGATGGCAGTCAATGAGAGAACCAAGGTTTCCATTGAAGAGATTTATGAGCAGACGAACATCACGAATGCATCTGCACAGAAGATCAAGGATGCAACCTCACTGATCGCCTCCATCGCGGAGGAGACGAATCTGTTGTCTCTGAATGCTTCCATCGAGGCAGCGCGTGCCGGAGAGCAGGGAAGAGGTTTTGCTGTGGTTGCTTCACAGATCCAGAAGCTTGCGGAGCAGTCGAATGAATCAGCAAGCCAGATCGATGATATTACATCTGCATTGATCAAGGATTCGACCAGGGCAGTTGAGACGATGCAGCAGGTACGCAATATCATGGATGAGCAGAGTGACAAGATGACGCAGACAGATCAGATGTTCCATCAGGTGAACAATGGTGTTGCAAATGCACTGGAAAGTGTGGTACATATTACAGGTAAGACAGAGAATCTGGATGATTCCAGAGAAAAGGTAGTCGATGTGGTTCAAAACCTTTCTGCGATCGCAGAGGAGAACGCTGCAAGCAGCGAGGAGACATCCGCTTCCGTGGCAGAGGTTACCAACATTGTACAGGATATTTCCGAGAATGCGGCACAGCTTAAAGAGATTGCATATGGACTGGATCAGAGTGTGAAAAAGATCCGTCTGTGATCAGGATACATGATAATGGCAACGCAGCAGGAAACTGCTTATACAGAGTTTCTGCTGCGTTTGTCTGTATAAAACTACAAGAAATGAAGAAAGGCTTGGTAAGAAATGGCAGGATCGACATTTGGCAGTATATTTAAGGTGACAACATGGGGAGAGTCCCACGGAAAGGGCGTCGGTGTTGTGGTGGACGGCTGTCCGGCAGGACTGGCATTGGATGAGCAGACGATACAGAAGTATCTGAACCGGAGAAAACCGGGACAGACCAGATATTCCACACCGCGTAAGGAGGAGGATCTGGTGGAGATCCAGTCAGGCATCTTTGAAGGAAAGACCACAGGTACACCGATCTCACTGGTGGTTTACAATAAGACACAGCGTTCGAAGGATTATTCTGAAATTGCAGGCTATTACAGACCCGGGCACGCAGATTATACCTTTGATGAGAAGTATGGCTTTCGGGATTATCGTGGAGGCGGACGTTCCTCAGGAAGAGAAACGATTGGCAGAGTTGCTGCCGGAGCAATTGCCGAGGAGTTGCTGAAAAGCCTTGGAATTCATGTGCAGGCATATACAAGGTCGATCGGTGGGATCGACATTGATGAAACGAAGGCTTCCATGGATAATATCATGAAAAGCCCGCTTTACATGCCGGATCTTGATGCATCTGAGAAAGCAGAGCTCTTGCTGGAGCAGAAGATGAAGGAACAGGATTCTGCAGGCGGCGTGATCGAATGTGTTGTCCGGGGCATGCCTGCCGGGATCGGAGAGCCGGTTTTTGAAAAGCTGGACGCTAATCTGGCGAAGGCTGTGATGTCCATCGGTGCAGTTAAGGGCGTGGAGATCGGAGATGGCTTTGCTGTGGCTTCTGCCTTTGGCTCTGACAATAACGACAGCTTTGTGGCAGCAGAGAATGGAAGCATTGCCAAAAAGACGAACCATGCAGGAGGAATCCTCGGTGGAATGAGTGACGGCAGTGATATTGTATTGCGGGCGGCGGTGAAGCCGACTCCGTCCATTGCACGTAAGCAGCAGACGGTCAACCGGGATGGCGAGGACATTGAGATTTCTATTAAGGGAAGACATGATCCGGTGATCGTGCCGAGAGCGGTTGTGGTTGTGGAAGCAATGAGTGCACTCTGTGTGCTTGATATGGTGCTTCTTGGAATGACATCAAGACTGGATAAGATTCAGGAGTTCTGGAAACGGTCATAAAAAGGTCAAAACCAGCGTTTTGCCCTTGATTCACGCTACGTTACGAGTATTTTCCCGGACAATAAAAATACCGGCAGATCCGAAGAAACTGCCGGTGGACCAATTTGGTCTGCTCGTTTAAAAGGAAACGATATGTTTAGAATCCGTTTCCGCAGCAACAGCAAAGGATCAGGATCCAGAGAATGG
>ENA-ORNW01002942-ORNW01002942.1-human-gut-metagenome-genome-assembly--contig:-NODE-2942-length-10449-cov-24.776025_pt1 | contig 10449 bp, 9 predicted proteins | sample MGYA00242121_ERZ509034 | MGnify/ENA primary metagenome ERZ509034 (study PRJEB26280, sample SAMEA2338689) | human gut metagenome | biome: human gut; feature: human-associated habitat; material: faeces... | reverse complement strand
AGCGTATCCCCCGAGGACCGGGCTCTGCTGGAGCAGGCCCTGGGCACTCTGGAGGAGCAGTCCCGGCGGATCGTGCTCCTCCACGCCGTCACCGGCCTGAAGCACCGGGAGATCGCGCAGCTCTTGGAGCTCCCTCTGGCCACCGTTTTATCCAAGTACCACCGCGCACTGAAAAAGCTGAAAGCACAGCTGGAAGGAGATGACGTCCGATGACAGATCAGGAACTGGAACGCCGCCTGAGACAGGCGCTGGACGCCGCCGCCCCGGACGATCTGGACGGGGTTCTCTCCCGCTGCGCCCCCCGGGCAGAAGCCGTGGTTCCCTTCCGCCCGAGGCGGAAAAGCCACGCAAGGGCGCTCATCGCCGCCTGCCTCACCCTGGTCCTGGTGGGCGGAACCGGGGGCGTCTTTTACCAGCGGGCCAACGCTGTGGCCTCTGTGGTCTCTCTGGACGTCAACCCCAGCATCGAGCTGAAGGTCAACCAAAAGGAGAAGGTCCTGTCCTGCACCCCTCTGAACCAGGAGGCCGAGGCCGTCCTGTCCGGCATGGGCGGCGGCGCGGATCTGAAGGGCGCCAAGCTGGAGGTGGCGGTCAACGCCGTGGTGGGCGCTCTGGTGAGCAGCGGCTACCTGGACAGCCTCTCCTCCGCCATTATGATCTCTGTGGAGGACCAGGACCAGGACCGGGCGGCCAGGCTCCGCCAGGAGCTGACCGGCACGGTGGACTCCGTCCTCCAGTCCCAGTCCTCAGGGGCCGCCGTTCTCAGCCAGACCGTGGACGCCAGCGCTGACCTGGACCAGCAGGCCCGGGAATACCACATCTCCACCGGAAAGGCCAATCTGGTCAACCAGGTGATCGCCCAGAACGACAGCCTGTCCTTTGACGCGCTGGCCAAACTGACAGTTGAGGAGCTGAGCGACCTGATCCAGCTCGGCTCGCCGGCCATGCCTATCGGGATGGAGGAGGCCGCCCGCATCGCCAAAGAGGCCGCCGGAGTCCCGGAGACGGATCCCGCGGCTGTCGAGGTGGACCCGGAGCTGGACGAGAATCCCGCCCACTATGAGGTGGAGTTCCAGGTGCCCGGCAAGGGCGAGTTGGAGTATAAGGTGGAGGCGTATACCGGCCAGGTGCTCACCGGCCAGGCCAATGTGCAGCCCTCCACTCCCGTGAACCCCTCCGGTGACATTGGCATGGAGGCCGCCAAGAGCGCCGCGCTGAAGCACGCAGGTCTGTCCACCGCCGTCTTCACCAAGGCGGAGCGGGACTATGACGACGGACGGCTGGAGTATGAGCTGGAGTTCCACACCGACAGCGCCGCCTATGAGGTCACCGTGGACGCCGCCACCGGCCGCGTGCTGGACTATGAGAAGGAGAACCTTCGCGGCGGCACCGGCGGCACCGACATCGGCGCCCAGGCCGCCAAGGCCGCGGCCCTGAAGCACGCGGGCCTGTCCGAAGGCCAGGTGCAGGAGCTTCAGGTGGAATGGGACAGTGAGCATGGCCGCGCCGTGTACGAGGTGGAGTTCAAGTCCGGCGGCATGGAATATGAATATGTCATCGACGCCGCCACCGGAGCCGTGCTGAACCACGAGACGGAGCGGGACGACTGAGCGCAGTAAAAAAACGGGGGCCGCGGCCCCCGTTTTTTCCGTCTGGACAATGCGCCCCGGATGTATAGGGCGGAAGGTTTGACTTTTCATCCAATTTTGGTATAATATGTGCAGTAAGTTCTATTCAATCGAAAGGGAAAAAGGATATGGAACGGAAATTTGTACTGAGCTGCTGCTCCACGGTAGACCTGCCCTATGCGTACATGGCCCAGCGGGACATCCCGGTGCTGTTTTACCACTATGTGGTGGGTGACCAGGAGTATGTGGACGATATGGGCCGGGATCCGGCGGCTCTGCCCCGGTTTTACGGGTTCCTGAAGGCGGGACAGCTTCCCCAGACGTCCCAGATCAACGTGGCCGATTATCTGGATTTCTTTGAGGAGCAGCTGAAAAAGGGTGACCTGCTGCACATTGCCTTCACCTCCGGCCAGTCCGGCTCGGTGCACAACGCCCAGGCCGCCGGAAAGCTGTTGCAGGAGAAGTATCCCGACAAGAAGATCGTGGTCGTCGACTCCCTGTGCTCCTCCTCCGGCTACGGTCTGCTGGTGGATACGGCGGCGGATATGCGGGACGCCGGGGCCACCCTGGAGGAGACGGCCCAGTGGGTGCTGCGGAACCGCAACAAGGTGCACCACCAGTTCTTCTCTTCCGATATGACCCAGTTCCGGCGCACGGGCCGGGTGTCCGGCGCGGCGGCCATGGTGGCCACCATCATGAACATCTGCCCCATTATGCGGCTGGACGACAAGGGGGCCATCAAGGCCTACGGCAAGGTCCGGGGCAAGAAGAAGGCCGTGGAGGCCACGGTAAACGCCATGGAGGAGCACGCCCAGGGCGGCCGGGACTATGACCAGCGCTGCTTCGTGTGCCACTCCCAGTGCCCGGAGGACGCGCAGATGCTCATCGACGCTCTGGAGGAGCGGTTCCCCAGGCTCCGGGGCAAGATCCGCCTGTGCGACATCGGCACCATCATCGGGTCCCACAGCGGCCCCGGCACCGTGGCGGTGTTCTTCATGGGCGACGAGCGCCCGGCGATGGACTGATACATCATGCTCCCGATGCAGGCATCCGTGAAACGGGTGCCTGCATCGCAGCTTGTCAAAAAGGCCTCGCAGAGTTTGCCGCCCGTAGGCGGCAAATCAAATGTGATCCATTTTTTGCCGGGGCGTGTACCTGGCAAAAAATACTTCTCAGTCTGCAAGCCTTTTGTTCAAAAAGGGCAACGCCCTTTTTGAACAGTCTCAAACGGGCGGGGCTTCGGCCCCGCCCGTTTCAGCGCTTCACTCCCCCTTCCCTGCCGTCCGCTCCCGGAACCGGCGGGAGGCCGCGTCCCAGTCGATGATGGCCAGCGCCGCCTCCACATAGTCCTCCCGCCGGTTTTCATAGTCCGGGATAAACGCGTGCTCCCACAGGTCCACGTTGAACAGAGGCCACAGAGGCAGCGGCGTATCCTGGTTGGCAGTGCAGGTGACCTGCAGCCCCCCGGAGCAGCACACCAGCCACACCCATCCGCTGCCGAACACGCTCGTGGCGGCGTTCTTCAGGCTGCGGTGCAGCCCCTCCACGGAGCCGAAGCTGTGCTCCACCTCCGCCAGCAGCTCCCCGGAGGGCTTGGTGGCCCGGGCCGGGGCCAGGGAGGAAAAATACAGCCCGTGGTTATACACGCCTCCGCCATAGCGGCGCACCGCCTGGCCCAGGGTCCGGGGCAGCTGGCACCAGTGCAGCAGCAGCCGCTCCAGCGGCCAGTCCTGATATTGGGTCCAGGGCACCAACGCCCCGTTGAGCCGGTCCACATAGGCGGCAAAGAACGCGTCGTGGTGCAGCCGCACCGACGAGCGCCCCAGGTTTGGCTCCAGAGCCGCCGGGGCATAGGGCAGCGGCGGCAGGATATAGGGATAAGTCATGGCAGGCAGTTCCTTTCCGAAAAAAATTCCTGCTTCCATGGTATGCCGCCGTTGACAAACCATGCCTTTTGGTGCAAACTGTAAACAGCCGCCCGGCGGCAAAGGAGGAAGAAACATGCGAAGAAAAGACAGAGAACGGGACCGGAGCTTTGCCTGGGAGGTGCTGAAAAAGGCCCCCTACGCCACCCTGTCCCTGGCGGACGGCCAGGGCCGCCCCTATGCCGTGCCGGTGAACCAGGCCGTGGACGAGGAGTACCACGTGGTCTATTTTCACTGCGCCGGAGCCGGAGAAAAGTGGGAGCTTCTGAAGGACGGGGCAGAGGTGTGCCTGTCGGCGGTGTCCCACGCCACGGCGGTGCCCAACGCCTTCACCATGGCCTATGCCAGCGCCGTTCTGCGGGGCCGGGCGGAGGTGGTGACGGACCAGGGCGAGTGGACCCGGGCCCTGCTTCTGCTGTGCTCCGCCTTTGATCCCAAGGGCATGGGCCGCTTCACGGAGTCCGTGGAAAAATACGGCCCCGCCACAAAGGTGATCCGGATCACCCCCCGGGAGCTTACCGGCAAGGAAAACACCGCCGCCGAAGCGCCCCACCATCATCACGACTGAGGAAACACTATGGCATGCTATATTTTCGGTGCAGGCAGCTTTTACGGCCTGGACCGCTGTCCCCGGGCCGACGACTTCATCATCGCCGCCGACGGCGGCTGGCTGGCCTGCCGCAAGACCGGCATCACCCCGGACCTGCTGCTGGGGGATTTCGACTCCCTCAGCACCCGGCCCGACTTCCCCAACATTCTCCGGGTGCCGGTGGAGAAGGACGACACCGACACCATGCTGGCGGTGAAAACCGGCCTGGAGCGCGGGGAAACGGAGTTCCACATCTACGGCGGCATGGGCGGCCGCCGGACGGACCACACCATCGCCAATTTCCAGGCCCTGCTGTACCTGGCCCGGCGGGGGGCTCAGGGCTGGCTGTATGGCCAGGGGGAGCGGTACACCGCCATATGCGGCGGCACCATCACCTTCCCCGCCCGGGACCTGGGCATTCTGTCGGTGTTCTGCCTGGGGGCCGACGCCAGGGACGTCAGCATCCAGGGAGGCCAGTATCCCCTGCACCACGCGGTGCTGACGGCGGAGTTTCCTCTGGGCGTCAGCAACCACTTTGTGGGCCGCCCCATCACCGTGTCGGTGCGGGACGGCAGCCTGCTCATAGGCGTCGTGGAGGACTGACCCGGGCGTTTTTTGCGTTCCGTGTTGCCAAAGCGGGCCATGCGTGGTAGAATAGACAGGAATGGAAAGGGGGCTTCCGCTATGCTTTTGGCCATTGATATCGGCAATTCCAACATCTCCGTGGGGCTGTTCGACCAGAAACGGGACCTGAAATTTCTGTCCTCCATCGACACCGACAGCCGGAAAACGGCGGATCAGATCAGCATCGACCTGATGAACATCTTCTCCCTGTATCAATACGACCTGCGTGACGTCAGCGGCGCCATTTTTTCCAGCGTGGTGCCGCCCATCAACTTCATGATGGCCAAGGCCCTGACCCGCCTGCTGGGAAAGCCCCCCATGATCGTGGGCCCCGGGGTCAAAACCGGGCTCAACATCCGCATGGAGATCCACAACCAGTTGGGTGCCGACCTGGTGGCCGGCGCCGTGGCCGCCCTGGACAAGTACCCCACCCCCATCATCATGATCGACATGGGCACCGCCACCACCATCTCCTATATCTCCAGCAGGCGCAGCTATGAGGGCGGCCTGATGTTCCCCGGGGTGCGGCTGAGCCTGGACGCCCTGTCGGACCACACCGCCCAGCTGCCGGACATCTCCCTGCAGCACCCCAAGAGCCTCATCGGCAAAAACACCGAGGACTGCATGCGCTCCGGCATTGTCTACGGCACCGCCGGGATGCTGGACGGCGTCATCGACCGCATCCGGGAGGTTCTGCCCCAGGGGGAGACCCCCACCATCGTGGCCACCGGCAGCAATGCCCCGGTGATCGTGCGCTACTGCCGCAACAAGGTGCTCTATGACAAGTATCTGCTGATGGAGGGCCTGTGGGACATCTATCAGAAGAATCACTGATAAAAAGAGCTTTGCTTTTTTGACAGTCACGGCAAAGGCCCCGGACTTTCGTCCGGGGCCTTTGCTTATGCAGTTGGCGTATGAGGAAGGCTGTCACAGCCGGTTGGGCGGGGCTGCGGCTCCCTCCTGATAGATGGGGCTGTGGGCCGGGTCAACGGGCCTTGCGCTTCAGGGTCACAGCGGCGGGGATCATCACGCAGCTGAAGGAAGCGGCCAGCACCCAGACGATGATGTTGGAGGAGTCGCCGGTCTTGGGACCATCGTTGATATAGGTGGCGTTGACCAGGGTGTTGTTGGGATATACCACCCGGCCCAGGAAGTCGGTACCCTTGTCGCAGGAGGAGATCTCCACGCCCAGCTCCTGCATGAAGGCAGATCCGCTGATGGCGCCGTTGCTGTAGCCCATGTAAGGCGTACCGGCCTTCACGGCGGCCAGGGCATCGTCGCTGAGGGCGCGGGAGCCCACGATGACGTTGGCCTTGGTCAGGTCATCGGTCATGGTAAAGCCCATGGCGGTCAGAGCCAGCCAGTCGAAGCGGTAGTTATAGGAGCCGGAGCGCAGGGTGGTCTCCACGTAGCCGGAGGTGTTGTCGGCGGGCTTGCCGGGCAGATACACCTGGGGATTGAGGATGACGGCGGCCTTGATGCCGGCGCCGTACACGCCGGTGGCGGTGAGGACATAGTCCTTGGCCACGGTCATGAAGTCCTCATAGGAGCAGATGAAGTTGCCCTTCTCGCTGCCCTCGGTGATCATGGCCACGGTCTTGCCGGCCCGCAGCAGCGCGTTGACAGCGGCGGCGGAGTCGTTGGACACGTTGTCGATGATGACGTCGGCATTCTCCACGCCCTCAAACTGGGTGGCGAAGGCGGCCAGATAGGTCAGAGCCTGGGTATAGTTGATGGTCTCGGGGCAGGCGGCCATGATGGTCTTGTAGGCAGCGGGCTCCGCCACGATGACGCGGTCATAGCCCCGGGCATTGCTGCGCTGGGCGAAGCTCTCGGAGTACAGGCCCTGCCAGACGTTGATGAAGGTGCCGTCGAACAGCTGGCTGTTGGCCAGGGAGCGCTTGGCCTGATACATGGACACCACCATGGTACCGGCGGGATAGGTCACGCCGTCATAGGTGAATTCCTTGCTGGCCACGTTGACCTTCACATCGTTGCGGGTCAGGTACTTCATCTCGGCGGCGGCGTCATACAGATTCTTCTGGTTGGTGCTGTCCATGGGGATGATGTAGCACTCGGGATAGAAGTTGCCGTTCTGGCCCTCGCCATCGTACACGGGGCGCATCAGCTCAGTCTGGGTGCCGGGCCGGTCGTACTGGTCCACGTACCAGGGAGCCACCAGCTCGTTGGAATTGGTGTTGTTCACGCCGCGGGAGAACAGCTTGGCGATCAGGTCGTACTCATAGTTGGGCTCGTGGGGAGGCGTGCAGGGCTCGATGAGCATGGCCTCCACGCGGCCGTGGATCTCGGTGAACACCATGGGGTTGAACTTATTCACCAGGGCCATGGCGTTGGCATCCTCAAACAGGGTCTGGTTGGCCTCGTCACGGTTGGGGTCATAGCCCTGACCGGTGGTGCGGGTCATGTGCTCATAGCCCTCGATGTTCTGCTCGGGGACGATGACCATAAACACGTCGCCCAGCAGCTCCTTGACGTTGACCCGGTTCTCCTGCACGTTATAATAGGCGGCCAGGTCCAGCTGACCGGAGTACAGGCTGCCGTTGGCCTTGTAGCCGTTTTCACCGCGGATGAAGCCGATGTAGGAGGCAAAATCCTTGATCTGCTCGGGAACGGCCACGTTCTGCTTGGCCATTTCCTGGGCCAGAAGCTCCTTACCGGCGTCGGTGAAGCCCTCCAGGGTGTTGACGTTGATGGTCTCGTTCTCCAGCAGCAGGTGGGCGAACTCCAGGATGCCGTTGACGGCGGCATTCTCGTTGGAGTGGACGTTGGAGGCGAACATAGGCACCCGCAGGTCATCGAAGTCGCCGTTGGCCAGCTTGGTCAGCGCCAGGTCGGGGTCGGATTCCACCAGGTCGGTGTATGCCAGCCACTTGTCAACGGACTCCTTGGAGTCGGCAACGATCAGGTAGGGCATATCATAGCCGTCGGTGGTGGTCTGGCCCATGGACTCCTTGGACACATACAGGTCGGTATCCGTGGCGGCCAGGGCTTCCAGATCGTCATACAGCTCGTACACGGTGCGGAAGCTGTCGTAAGGAACGACCTTGGCGTGGCAGGAGGCGATGTCCTTACCGTCGGCGGTCACACGCAGGGTGTAATAGCCGCACAGGCCCAGGTATGCGCCGCCGTTGCTGTGGGGGGCGCTGTAATCCACGCTGCCGGAGCGGTTGGCAAAGTACAGGAGATGTTCAGGTACAGGACCAGAGAGACCTTGCCGTCGTCGTCGAACACAAAGCCGTAGTCATCCACCTGGAACATCTGGGTGTCTCTCTGGGTCTTCCAGCTGTCCAGAGGGCCGCCCTGATAGGGGTTGGGGAACTTCTCGGGGTTCAGATAGCCGCGCTGGGTGTCGCGGTCCAGAGACAGGGACAGGCCCGCGTCCATGGCGGCGGCCAGCTCATTCTCCGTCAGGTTGGTGGGCAGGGTGACGGTGGCGGTGGCATCCTCCGCCAGGGAGATCTGCCAGTCGATGTCGGTGTATGCGGGGTAGGTATTTGCCAGGGACTTACCGGGGGAACGAGTGTCCTTCGCCACGTCTGCGACGCTTGCGAACGCAGATGCAGGGAATACGAGAGCGAGAATCAGGACAAACGCCAGGATCTTCGTCAAAAGACGGGATCTTTTGTGCTGCATAGTTTTCTCCTTTTCTTCTCTTTCTTTTCCATGGTGGTCCTTGGGTCGTCCGACGGGGCCGCCGGGCCGTCTGTCGGATCGTTGATTTTAGATTAAAACGGCTGTACAGCTTTGTCAATCTGTACAGGCATATGCGGCGCGGTAGAAAAATATTTGTATATTTTTGCGCAATGTGCTGTTATGTTTTCCTCTCATACATTCTGTTATTCATATTGTGAACTTTCAGACAGTCGACCATGCGTTCCACAGGCCGCCGCAGCTATTTGGACATCACTCAGAATTTGTATAAGAAAATATGGTTTTTCCCCCGAAAAACCGGGATACCCGGAGGAAATGCAGGCATTTCTTCGGATATCCCGGCACGCATGTTCTTTTCTATAATCGCAATACGCGTTTTACCGCCATCAAATTGGCCGGTTCTGTTATCCCACCGCCTCCAGCATATGCTCCAGCAGGATGCCGTAGCCCTGGGAGGGGTCGTTCACCAGCACATGGGTCACAGCCCCCACAAAGCGCCCGTTCTGGATGATGGGGCTGCCGCTCATCCCCTGGACGATGCCGCCGGTGGTCTCCAGCAGCTGGGGGTCCGTGACCTTCAGCAGCAGGTCCCGGCCGTCCCGGTTCATGGGGCACAGCCGCACGATCTCCACCTGATAGGCCCGGGTATCATCCCCGGAGACGGTGGAGAGGATGGTGGCGGGGCCGGTGGTCACCTGGCTGCGCTGGGCCACCGGCAGGGCCGTGCCGGAGACGAAGTCCCCCTCCGCCACGGTGCCGAAAATGCCGCCGGTGGTGTTGGCGGACACGGTGCCCACGTCGTGCTGGGCCGTGAAGTCCCCCTTCAGCTGGCCCGGCTCACCCTTTTCGCCCTTTTTCACTGCCTTCACGGAGGTCTCCATAATGGAGCCGCTGGACAGCGGCATCAGCTGGGCCGTGTCCGTGTCGGTGATGCCGTGGCCCAGAGCGCCGTAGGCCCCGGTGTCCGGGTCATAGAAGGTCAGGGTCCCCACGCCGGCCATGCTGTCCCGGGTCCAGGCACCCAGCCGCCAGGAGCCGTCCTCCCCCTGCACCGGCACGGCGGTAACGTTCAGGGTCTTGCCCTCACGCCGCAGGCCGATGGCGGCGGGCTGGCCTCCGGTGGCCTGCAGCAGGGCCTGCAGGTCCTCCGTGGAGGTGACCTTTTCGCCGTTGCAGCTGACGATCAGGTCCCCCTCCCGGATGCCGCAGTCCCGGGCCGGGCAGGGGTCCGTTTCCGAGGTGGACACCACCAGCACGCCGTCGGCAAAGAGCTTGATGCCCACCGCCTTCCCCACAGGGATCAAGGTGCGCTGATCGGCCCATACCGCCTGGCAGCACAGGACCCCGGTGAGCAGCACGGCCAGCAGCCATGCGGCCGGTCTGCGTATGCGTCGCTTTTTTTGCGTTTCATACATGCGATCACCCCTGTTTTGGAATTTTGTCGCCGGCGACAGAGTTACTTTGCGCCGCCGGACGGCGTTTCATGTCCGCTAAATAAAGGATGCTTTTCCGCCGGACGCGAAAAAAGCGCCGCAGACGGCTGTCTGCGGCGCAAAGGCGGAAGAAATTTCCAATTTTTACCGGGTCTCGTAGCGCTTGGGGTCCTTGGGCAGGCACAGCTCCAGGATCAGGCCCACCACGAACACACCGGCGGAAATAGCGGAGGCGAAGCCATTACAGCGTCACCTGACAGCCGGGGGCGAAGAAGTACAGCACCATTTCCGCCACCGGCGTTTCCAGCACCCGGCTCAGGGCCTGGCTGTACGCCGTCAGCTGGGGGCGGTACAGCTCCGCCCGGGCGGGGGCCTCCTCCGGCCTGATGCGGTCGGTTTTGAAGTCCACGATGACCAGGCCCTGCTCCGTCCGGAAAGCGCAGTCCACCACGCCCTGGAGCATCAGCTCGTCCTCCGGCTCCGCCGCCGGGTCATACAGCGCCGCCGGCAGCAGCAGGGAAAAGCGGTACTCCCGGTACACCTGCTCCGCCCGGCGGATGCGCTGGGCCAGAGGCGAG
>ENA-ORNW01002939-ORNW01002939.1-human-gut-metagenome-genome-assembly--contig:-NODE-2939-length-10458-cov-3.488513_pt1 | contig 10458 bp, 7 predicted proteins | sample MGYA00242121_ERZ509034 | MGnify/ENA primary metagenome ERZ509034 (study PRJEB26280, sample SAMEA2338689) | human gut metagenome | biome: human gut; feature: human-associated habitat; material: faeces... | reverse complement strand
CGTGCCGTGGTCATAACCGAACCATTGGGCAGCGACTACGGGGCAATGCCGGCCGACGAGGTGCTGTATGCCATGGCCGACGATTCCAGGCTGTACCCCGACATCATCGTTTATGCAGGCGACACTGTGGTGAGCAAGCGCATGCGAAGTTTTCTCAGGCGGTCGAATGCGCCCACGTTTGTCGTCTCGCCAGACCCCTGCCTCACCCCCGACCCTACCACCCACCTCGTTGCCACGGTCGACTGCGGCTGCCGTGAAGGCGTGGCCGCCATGCTCAACCAGCTCGCAAACGGCAGCGGCAACAGCCCTGCCAGGCAAGAATACCTGTCGCGCTGGTCGTCGGCATTGGCCACCGCCGATGCCAACCGCACCGACTACAGCCCGCCATTCTCGCAAATGGCAACGGTGAAATACTTTGAGCAACAGCTCGAAGACTATGCTTCGGGCTTTAACGTACATTATGCCAACAGCTCGGCAATACGCCTTGCAAACATCTACGCGGGCCACTACGTGTGGTGCAACCGAGGCGTCAACGGCATAGAGGGCTCGCTCTCGGAGGCCGCAGGTTTCTCGGTGGCCTCCGAGCAGACCGTGTTCTGCATCATCGGCGACCTCAGTTTCTTCTACGACCAGAATGCCCTCTGGAACACTTCGCTGCGCGGCAACCTCAGGATAATACTGCTAAACAACCACTGCGGGGGCATTTTCCATATACTGCGCGGCCTCGAAGACAGTCCGGCGCGCGACTCAATGGTATCGGCAAGCCACAATGCCGACGCACGGGGGATATGCACTCAAAACGACATAGGCTACATGCGTGCAGCCGACATGGCCGAGATGCAACTCGGGATAGTGACGCTCATGACACGACAGTCGGCCCGACCGATGCTTCTCGAAGTGTTCACCGACGCCGACGAAGACGGCCGCGCCATACGCGAATACTACTCACGGCTGAAAGCAACCATGAATGCCAGGCCATGACTGAGCCGTGGCAAAAAGACAGACAAAACTGAAACAAACATAAGACTCATGGAAAAAAGAGAATGGAAGCCCATCGAAGGGTTTGACTTTAAGGAAATACTGTTCGACGAATTCGACGGAATAGCGAAGATAACCATCAACCGTCCGCGCTACCGCAACGCCTTCACGCCACGCACAACGTGGGAGATGAGCCAGGCGTTGGCATGGTGCCGCGAAGCCCGGCACATCGGAGTGGTCATACTCACCGGCGCCGGCGACAAGGCGTTCTGCTCGGGCGGCGACATGAACGTGAAGGGGCGCGGCGGCTATGTGGGCGAAGACGGTGTGCCAAGGCTCAACGTTCTTGATGTGCAGATGCAGATACGCCGCCTGCCCAAGCCCGTCATCGCAATGGTAAACGGCTACGCCATCGGCGGCGGACATGTGCTCCACCTCGTCTGCGACCTCACCATAGCGAGCGAGAATGCCATCTTCGGACAGACAGGGCCAAAGGTTGGCTCGTTCGATGCCGGCTTCGGTGCAAGCTACCTTGCCCGCATCGTGGGACAGAAGAAAGCCCGCGAGATATGGTTTATGTGCCGCCAGTACAGCGCGGCCGAGGCAGAGCGCATGGGCATGGTCAACAAAGTGGTGCCCTTCGAGCGCCTTGAGGACGAGTGTGTAGAGTGGGCCCAGACGATGATGGAGCGCAGCCCGCTGGCGCTGAGAATGATAAAGGCGGGGCTCAACGCCGAGCTCGACGGACAGGCCGGCATTCAGGAACTGGCCGGCGACGCCACCATGCTCTATTACTTCCTCGACGAGGCACAGGAAGGGGGCCGCGCTTTCCTCGAGAAACGCAAGCCCGACTTCAAGAAATACCCCAAGCTGCCTTGACATAAAAACCAACTTCTAACTGATGGAAAGGTACAAAATATCAATCACTCCGCGCACATTCCACTTCAAGCAGCCCGCCGGGACATCGCGGGGAACATACACCACGAGGACATCATGGTTTGTTGAACTGACCGCCGCCGACGCCCCCGGGCGCCTGGGTGTGGGCGAATGCGCCCCTATGCCCGACTTGAGCTGCGACGCCCGGCCCGACTATGGCGAACGCCTGAGGGCTTTCTGCGACATGTTTGAGCAACAGGGGCAGATAGACTACGACGCCATGGCTGACTACCCCTCGATGCTTTTCGGACTGGAGACCGCCCTATTGAACTTCCAGCGTGGCTCGGCCGCCCTGTTCGACACTGCCTTCAGCCGCGGCGAGACTGGCATTCCAATCAACGGCCTGGTGTGGATGGGCTCATACGAAGAGATGCTCGACAGGATGGAAGAGAAAATAAGGCAGGGCTTCAGGTGCATAAAGCTGAAGATTGGAGCCATCGACTTTGATGCCGAGACGGCCTTGCTAAAGCGCATCCGCGAGCGTTTCTCACCACGGGAGATGCAAATAAGGCTCGACGCCAACTGCGCCTTCCCTTACGACCAGGCCCTCTACAAGCTGGAACTGCTGTCGCAATACGCCATCCACTCCATCGAGCAGCCCATCAAGACGCGCCGCTGGGGCGACATGGCCGAACTGTGCCGCGACTCACCACTGCCCATAGCTCTCGACGAAGAGCTCATTGGCGTCAACGACACCGAGACGAAAGCCCAGATGCTAAACATCATCAAGCCGGCCTACATAGTGCTCAAGCCTTCGCTGCACGGCGGCATGCGCGGCACGGAAGAATGGATAAGGCTGGCCGGCGAGCGCGGCATAGGCTCGTGGATAACAAGCGCGCTGGAGAGCAACGTGGGCCTCAACGCCGTGGCCCAGCTCACTGCAAAGATGTATGGCGACCGCATCACGATGCCGCAAGGACTCGGCACGGGGCTGCTATACACCGACAACATCGACATGCCGATAGAAATGAGGAACGACTCTGTTTGGTTTAAGCCGCAGCAATGAACGCAGAAGAGTTTATAAGAGAATGGAACGATGGCTCCGAAAGGCTGCTGGTGCACACCAGCGGCTCAACAGGCGCCCCCAAACCCATGTGGGTCGAGAAAAGCAGGATGAAGGCATCGGCACTGACAACATGCCGTTTTCTCGGCCTGAATGCCGGCGACACGGCATTGCTGTGCATGCCGCTCGACTACATAGCGGGCAAGATGATGGTCGTAAGGGCCATTGTCTGTGGCCTGCGCCTTATCGAAGTGCCTCCTTCGGGGCATCCGCTGGCAGGCCTTAAGAGCGCCCCCACGTTTGCAGCCATGGTTCCCATGCAGGTATACAACTCGCTACGGGTGGCCGAAGAGCGCCGCCTGCTCGGCAGCATCAGTCACCTCATCATTGGCGGAGGGGCCATAGACAACGACATGGCTGCCGAACTGGCCTGCTTCGGCAATGCAGTCTGGAGCACCTACGGCATGACCGAGACGCTGTCGCACATAGCACTGAGGCGCCTCAGCGGGCCCGAGGCGTCCGAGTGGTACACTCCATTCGACGGGGTTTCGGTGAGCCTCACGCCCGACGGATGCCTTGCCATCGACGCGCCCGACGTATGCGCAACCACCATCACCACCAACGACATTGCCCGCCTGGCCCCCGACGGCCGCCGCTTCCGCATCATCGGGCGCAAGGACAACGTGATATGCAGCGGCGGAATAAAGATTCAGGCCGAGGAAGTGGAGCGGATGCTTGCCCCGCACATAGGCTCTCCGTTCATCGTAACCAAGCGCAAGGACCCAAAGTATGGCGAAGCCGTGGTGCTGCTTGTGCAATCGGCCGACACGGCCAGAGTCGAGGCGGCATGCCGCAGCGCGCTGCCAAAGTACTGGCAACCGCACCACATCATCTCGGTATGCCGCATTCCAACCACCGCCACGGGCAAGCCGGCAAGGAAAGAGGCCGAGAGACTGGCCGAGGAAAGCCGCTGAACAACCATCTGGCGATGGCCGCCGCCGGCCGTGCCGACTCCTGTGGACAACAGGCTCGGCACGGCCGGCGGCATTTTACCAACCTGCTACAATATCTAAGAGTGTTTGTTTAGATATTGCCATCGTTATCCCAAAACTTTGACATCCCGCTTCCATGCACATTGATTGCCGCTGTGACCTGGGCCGTTGCCTTGTCATCGAAGCATTGTACAACACACCGGGCGCAGCAGCAGCCATGCACATGGCCTTATGCCCGGGCCGGGCAGCCCCGCCGCCAAAGGCTTGATGGCTGTGGCCGCAGTCCGGCAGCACGCCCCACGGCAAGGCAACGGCGGTGCAGAATGTGTAAACATGTTTCGCGCCGAGTATGCGGCAAGCCAACATCCTGGTAGCCAACCATTTGCACTGCTGCAGAAACAGCCCCGCGAAACGGCCTCGGCTGGATGCCGATACGGGCCGTTTGGCAAGGCGAAACGGCCCGTATCGGCACGCAAAACGGCCCGCACGGCATTGCCATGCAACAGATGTAAACAAAACATACCAGCCGTGCGGCATGGGGCAACGGTGCATGACGGCTTGCCCGGCAGGCCACACGCCGCTGCCCCACGCCGTATGCCACATGCAACCGAAGGCATCGGGCTACCACCAAGCAAGCCATAGCGCACAACTGTTTGAAACGCCCGAAAATGCAGTTAAAAAGACTTAACACAACACCCGCCACGACTGCACATCGACATAAAAACGATATGGATATGCTAAAAAATTAATTTCATTAAAACAAAGTTTTCTTTTGATTAAACGTTCGACCAAACCAAACGTCAAAATAGCGTAACTAATCTCCACGCATAGAAATGAAAAGACTCTTATTGTTGATTGCCGTCGTGACGGCAACTCTCGCTGCTCTCGCGCAACGCAACGTGACCGGAAAGGTCATCGAAGCTGAAACAAACGAGCCTCTGGCCATGACAACGGTGAAACTGCTGAAGACCGACAGCACAATGGCCAAGGGAGGACTGACCGCCACAAACGGTTCGTTCAGCATAGCAGCCCCGGCCGACGGCAAGTACATACTGCAAGTGACGTGCATAGGCTTCAAGACTTACCACAAGAACATCACCATCAGCGGCGGAAAGAACATGCCGCTGGGCACGATAAGCATGGAACCCGACGCCATAATGCTGAAGGGGGCCACTGTGACCGGCCGCGCCCTGAAGGTGACCACACGCGAAGACACGTTTGTCTACAACGCTGCAGCCTACAGGACTCCCGAGGGGTCGGTGGTCGAAGAGCTGATAAAAAGACTGCCGGGAGCCAAGATTGACGACGACGGAAACATAACAATCAACGGCAAGGAGGTAAAGAAGATTCTCGTAGACGGCAAGGAGTTTATGGTGGGAGACACCAAGACCGCTCTGAAAAACCTGCCTACCTCGATAATAGAGAAGGTGAAATCGTACGACGAGAAGAGCGACCTCGCCAGGGTGTCGGGCATCGACGACGGCGAGGAACAGACCGTGCTCGACTTCGGAATAAAGAAAGGCATGAACAAAGGACTACTGTCTAACGCCGACCTCTCGTACGGAACTAAAGACCGCTATGCCGCAAGGCTCATGGCAATGCGGTTTACCGACAAGCTGAGGCTGATGGGATTCGGCAGCGCCAACAACACCAACGACCGCGGCTTCGGCGGGCGAGGCGGACGGTTCGGCGGCGGACGGCGCGGACTGCAGTCGTCGAAGATGCTCGGTCTCAACTTCAACTACGAAGAGAAAGACAAGCTGCGCCTTGACGGAAGCGTGAGATGGAACCACGGCGACGGCGACACGCGCACGAAAAACTCTACCGAAAACTTCGTAAGCACAGAGGGGTCGTTCTCCAACAGCCTCAACCAGAGCTATTCGCGCAGCGACTCGTGGAACGCCCAGATGCGCTTTGAATGGCATCCCGACACAATGACCACCATCATGTTCAGGCCTACTTTCAGCTACTCGACAAGCGACGGGATTAGCCTGAGCGAGTCGGCCACGTTCAACGAAGACCCGTATCTGTATGTTTCCGACCCGCTGGCAGCTGCCTCGATAGAGCAGATGGCCACCGACTCGATGGCTGTCAACTCGCGGAGAAACAGCAGCATAACATACAGCGAGTCCAAAAGCTTCGGCGGAATGCTCATGTTCAACCGACGGCTCAACAACGATGGGCGAAACGTTACGCTGAGACTGAGGGGCAACTTCGGCGACAGCGAGAGCAAAAGCCTGAGCACCAACAACGTACACTTGTACAAGACAAAGAACATGCTGGGCCAAGACTCGACTTACCAGACCAACCGTTACAACCTCACCCCGCAGAAAAACTGGGACTACAGCATCAGGGCCACCTACAGCGAGCCTATCTTCAAGGCCACGTTCCTGCAATTCAGCTATGAGTTCCAGTACAAATACACGAAGAGCGACCGCTCTACGTTCGACTTCAGCAACCTCGGCGAGAACTTCTTCGCCGGCCTGTCGCCTGTATACCGCGGCTGGGACGACTACCTGAACCGCCTCGAAAACCCATACACTACGTATCTCGACGAAGACCTCAGCCGCTTCTCGGAGTACAAGAACTACATCCACGACATCGAGGTGATGATGCGAATAATACGCCCAACCTACAACCTGAACTTCGGAGTGACCGTGATGCCGCAGAAAACAAACTTCGTTCAGCGCTACCAGGGGGTGACAACCGACACCACACGCACGGTAACCAACATATCGCCGACGCTCGACTTCAGATGGAAGATATCTAAAGTGAGCCAGCTTAGGGTGCGCTACCGCGGCACAACCAGCCAGCCGAGCATGAGCGACCTGCTCGACATCACCGACGACAGCGACCCCCTGAACATATCGATGGGTAACCCCGGCCTTAAGCCGTCGTTCACCAACACCCTCAATATGTTCTACAACAACTACATAGAGAACCACTACAAGACCCTGATGGCCAACTTCAGGTTCCAGACAACGAGCAACTCCATCAGCAACATGGTGCGCTATGACCCTGAGACCGGCGGAAGGACGACACGCCCCGAGAACATCAACGGCAACTGGTCGACGCGCGGACAGTTCCTGTTCAACAGCGCAATAGACTCTGCCGGGCTCTTCAACGTAAGCACAAACACCGAGATAAGGTACACCAACAGCGTAGGTTACGTGAGCATCGACAACCAAGACTCGCAAAAGAACACCACCCGCAGCACTTCATTCGAAGAGGAACTGACTGCCGGTTTCCGCAACGACTGGTTTGAATTTGAGCTCAACGGCTCTGTGGAATATGAGCACTCGCGCAACAAACTGCAGCCAAACAGCAATCTCGACACGTGGGAGTTTGCCTATGGTTTCAACTCTAATGTAAGGTTGCCGTGGGGCACCGAGGTGGCTTTCGACCTCAACATGAACAGCCGCAGGGGCTACAGCGACGAGTCGCTCAACACCAACGAGCTGATATGGAACGCCCAGGTGAGCCAAAGTTTCCTCAAAGGCAAGAACCTGATCGTGATGCTTCAGTTCTACGACCTGCTTCACCAGCAGAGCAACTTCAGCCGTACCATCAACGCCATGCAGCGCAGCGACACCGAATACAACGCCATAACGAGCTTCGGCATGCTACACGTGATTTACCGCCTCAACCTGTTTGGCTCAAAGGCGGCACGCCAGAACATGCAGCCTCGTGGCCCGAGAGACCGCGGCATGGGCCCACGCGGCCCGCGAGGTGGTGGGTTTGGCAGGCCGGGGCGCTTCTGACGGCACCGGCGCCACGCCGCAACGGCAACACCGAATGCGGCCACAAAGCTCCGAGGGGGCTGCAAACGGATTGTTTGCAGCCCCCTCGGAGCTTTGTGACGCAGCCCACACCGCCGGCAAAAGTCTGCCCTGACGTACGGCCACGCCCACAGAAATGTAAAAAGTCTGGGCAGCAACTGCTACCCTGCGCCATCGGTGCGAGCCTGCGGCGAGTTGACCGCCTCGAGCAGCTTGATGGCGTCTACATACTTGGCAATGCCCTCGGCAACGAGCTTGGCGTCGCGCATGGCAAGCACAACGGTTGACGGGCGGTTGACCACATCGCCGCCGGCAAACACGCCCTTGCGGCTTGTCATGCCGTAAGGCGTCTCGCGCGTGAGCACGTAGCCGCGCTCATCGACATCTATTCCCTTTGTAGTCGACACGATGCGGCTGGCCGGTACCGAGCCGATGGCCATCAAAACCTTGTCGGCTTTCTCTATCCTGCGCTCGCCGCCGCTCTCTATCACCACACCGCTGAGGATGCCGTTGTAGTCGAGAATCTCGACTATGCTCGACTGCCAATTGAACTTCACGCCCTCCTCTACGGCCTCGTCGTACTCCGACCTCAGCGCGCTCATGTCGTCGATGGTGCGGTGATACACAATCTCCACGTCCTTGGCGCCCATGCGTATGGCCGTGCGGGCGGCGTCCATGGCCGTATTTCCGCAGCCGATGACAAAGACCCGGTCGCCGTCGTGCACCGGTACGTCCTCGCGGGCTATGCTACCCTCGTTGTACAGGCTTACCTTCCGCAGGAAATAGACGGCCTGCCTCACACCCCTGAGGTTGCGCCCCGGGATGTCGGGCTTGCGCGGCTTGACCGTCCCGGTGCCCATGAAGATGGCGTCGAAACCGCGTTCAAACATCTGGTCGATGTTGAGGTCGGTGCCAATGGTGGTGTTGCAGTGGAACACCACGCCCAGTTCCTCAATCTTCTTTATCTCGCGCCGCACCACGTCCTTGGGCAGACGGTACTCCGGTATGCCGAACATGAGCACGCCGCCTGGCTCGGGCTCCATCTCGAACACCTCGACGTTGAAGCCCATGCGGGCCAGGTCGCCGGCTATGGTGAGCCCGGCGGGCCCCGAACCGATGACGGCCACGCGGCCGCGGGTCTTGGGTTGCAGCTTCTCGCGTATCAAACCCATGTCGCCATCGAAGTCGGCGATGAAGCGCTCCAGCTTGCCCACATGTATGCCCTGGCCCTTCTTGGTGAGCACACAGTGGCCTTCACACTGCTTCTCGTGGGGGCACACGCGCCCGCAAACGGCCGGAAGGTTGCTCTTGTCGTTGATTATCTTCATCGCATTGCCGAAGTTTCCCTTCGATATCTCATTTATCCAGTCGGGAATATCCTGACTGATGGGACAGCCCTTGCGGCACGACGGCACCTTGCAGTGAAGGCAACGCTTGGCCTCGTTGATAGCCTCAAGGATGGTATAACCCTCGTTGACCTCGTGGAAAAGGTCTCTCTGTTCGTGTTCTTTCTCCATGTCGTTTAAGTAGTTTATCCTTAATTACAGCGATAAATATGCCACAAAGATACGTCAAGTTTGACATTCGGCAAAATAATAACACCTTTTTATTTCAAGACCCACATATTTACAGTAACTTTGCAACATGCAAAACAGCTTGAAAAATGGAAAAACAGAAGATTACAATATCCGATAACCTGGACCAGGCACTGGCCGGGGCGATTGCCGAATGCGCCCCCGACCGCATCTTCGTGCTTGCCGACGAAACCACGGCACGCCTGTGCCTGCCGCTGGCGGCAAGCTGCCCCGGGGTCAATGAGGCCGGGCTGATTACCATAAAGGCCACAGACTCCAACAAGAACATCGACTCGCTGCAACACGTGTGGGCCGAACTGGGCCGGATGGGGGCCACGCGCCACTCTATGCTCATAAACATAGGAGGGGGCATGGTGACCGACCTTGGCGGGTTTGCCGCATCGACATTCAAGCGCGGGATAAGCTACGTGAACGTCCCGACAACGCTGCTCGCCATGGTAGACGCATCGGTCGGCGGGAAGACGGGCATAAACTTCAACGGGCTGAAAAACGAGGTCGGGGTGTTCAACAATGCCAGCCGCGTGATATTAGACACCGACTTCCTTGGCACCATGGACACTGAGAACATGCTGTCGGGGTATGCCGAGATGCTGAAGCACGGCCTGATAAGCAGCGAACGAATGTGGGCCGAGCTCCTGGCGTTCGACGTGGAGCACCCGGATCTCGGCCAACTGAGGCGGATGGTGGCCGATTCGGTGGCCGTAAAGGAGAGGATTGTGCTCGAAGACCCCACCGAACGCTCGCTGCGCAAGGCCCTCAACCTGGGCCACACGGCCGGCCACGCCTTCGAGTCGTTCGCCCTGGCACACAGGCCTGTGCTACACGGGTATGCCGTGGCCTACGGACTAGTGTGCGAGCTGTATCTCAGTGTGGTGAAAACGGGCTTCCCCGCAGACAAGATGAGGCAGACGGTGGCGTTTATCAACGAGCATTACGGAAAGATGAACATTACGTGCGACGACTATGCCACGCTGTTTGAACTGATGACTCACGACAAGAAGAACGTGGCCGGGACGATAAACTTCACGCTGCTCGGCGGCATCGGCGACATCAGGATAAACCAGACGGCCACGAGAGACGAGATATTTGAAGCTCTCGACTTCTACCGCGAGGGCAACTGAACGGCGCGTGCGGCAGGGCGGCATGACCGGGCCGGAGCGGATCCTGGACGCCGG
>ENA-ORNW01002929-ORNW01002929.1-human-gut-metagenome-genome-assembly--contig:-NODE-2929-length-10472-cov-2.998752_pt1 | contig 10472 bp, 8 predicted proteins | sample MGYA00242121_ERZ509034 | MGnify/ENA primary metagenome ERZ509034 (study PRJEB26280, sample SAMEA2338689) | human gut metagenome | biome: human gut; feature: human-associated habitat; material: faeces... | reverse complement strand
TTCCTATCACACCAGACAAGAATGCATCACACACAAACAAAACAAACACTCTACTGACATCTTCACAGACTTACGTAGAGAAGCGACTATAAATATATAGCTAAAAGATTGAACTCACACAATCTTCTAGTGATTTGGTATCCATTTTTAGAAGTTTGGTTTCCTTATTAATCTTTTTTAATTGTGCCATCCACCATATGTACCGTTCTATCGGTGATTTTGGCCAGTCCTTCATCATGGGTAACGATGACGAAAGTCTGTCCCAACCGGTCCCTCAGGTCGAAGAACAATTGGTGTAAATCTTCTTTATTATGTGTATCGAGACTTCCGGAAGGTTCGTCCGCAAGGATGACTGCCGGATGGTTAATCAAGGCACGTGCTACGGCCACCCGTTGCTTCTCTCCTCCCGACAGTTCGTTCGGCTTATGGGAAGCACGGTCGGTGAGTCCCATGAAAGCCAGTATCTCCATAGCACGTTCGTTTGCTTCCTTAGACGATACTCCGGCGATAAATGCGGGGATCATCACATTCTCCAACGCGGTAAACTCCGGCAGAAGCTGATGAAACTGAAACACAAAACCGATATTCTTATTGCGGAAAGCGGACAGTTCTTTCTCCTTCATCCGGCTGACTACCGTTCCGTCAATCGCCACCGTGCCCGCATCCGGTTCGTCAAGCGTTCCCATGATCTGTAAGAGAGTCGTTTTTCCGGCTCCGCTAGGTCCTACGATACTGACAATCTCACCTTTATTGATTTCCAGGTCAATGCCTTTCAGCACCTGCAAAGAACCAAAACTCTTGGTTATTCCTTCTAATTTTATCATAATAGCTTCTTAGATTCGTTTAATGACATATTCCGCCAGATAGCAGCCGAAGACTGCCGGCATATAGCTGACCGTTCCGCAGGTCGATTTCTTATTCCGTTCGTCATCCGTGAGCAATACCGCTTTCGGGTCCGCCTGTTCGGTACTGAATACGACGGGAAGTTTACGCTTTACTCCCATTTTCTGCAAACGCTTCCGCACCGCTTTGCTGAGTCCGCAGTGATAGGTATCCCAAAGATCGGCAAAGCGAATCTGCGTAATATCGCTCTTCGCGCCTGCGCCCATGCTGGAAACAATCTTTATATGACGCTTCATCGCTTCATAGATCAGAAAGCATTTGGGGCTGATCGTATCGATGGCATCCACTATGAAGTCAAACTTAGCGGAGTCCAACAGTTCGGGGATGTTCTCGTCTTTCAGATAGACAGGTAAAACGGTCAGTTCAATATCCGGATTGATGTCTTTGTAGCGTGCCGCCAACACTTCCGCTTTCTGCATCCCCAGGGTGGAGTGCATGGCAGGAAGCTGACGGTTCATATTGGTAGGCTGCACGGTATCCGCGTCTACAATCGTCATCCTGCCTACCCCAGCCCGGCAAAGCATTTCGGCAGCATACGCCCCCACGCCTCCCAGCCCGACGACCAATACATGCGAAGCACGGATGCGCTTCATTTTCTCTTCTCCCAACAGGAGTTCTGTCCGTTGTTGCCAGTTATTTTCTTCCATCAGCTTTTCTTAAACCATTTATAAAACCATTTGCCCACCTTTTCATAATGCTGCGATTCGTTGTAACCACGCGGGTCGGAGAAAGACACAATCTCCTGCGGATCGCCGAACTGGTCGGGGTACAGGATAATCAGACTGTTGTTGGAGAAATACTTGCTCAGCTGTGCCGGCAGACGTTCAAAGGACGGATCATACGAGATAGAACCCCGACGGGCAGAGATGACAACGAATAAATGATCGTAGTTCACCTGTCCGGTCAGCAGCAGAAGGTCGCCCCACTCTTCGAGCAGAGAAAATTCGGTCGGGGTACCGCTGAATTTCTTCTTCACCAGTTGTTGCAGACGCATCAGTGTACGTTCATTGGCAAAGAAGTGCACACGGCAGCCGAGAATGCTTCCCATCCGGCAGAAATGCTCTACCCATTTGGAAAAACCGGTTTCAAATTCGGCTTTGGACGGAACGGCGATGATGATGCGGCGGAGCGTATTGACCGGCATCAGGAATTTGGCTATCATCACTTCGCGGTGAGTACCTTTCAGCAGGCTTTCGGCAAGGTTGCCAAAGAAGGAATCGACGATATTCGCCTTGCGGTGCAGACCGATCACTACATCCGTAGCCTCATATTCCTTAATCGTATGTATAATCCCCGAAGCAATGTTCAGATCGTAGCGGCTTACCATCGTCACCGGCACATCGGCGGCGGCGGCAATCATGGCGGCTTTTTCGAGATTCCGCTTGCCTTGCAGTTCCTTATTCTCCGAGCTGTTATTGTCATTAATCACATTCAGGGCAATCATGCCATTCTTTTGCTTGGCATCCTTGATCACCAGGGCGAGATTCACCAGGTTCTCAATCGTTTCCGGATTAGCTACCGGAATCAGAATCTGCTCCATCGCTTTCTTCGCTCCCTTATCTTCGGGCTGCGCATCTTCGTTCAGTGCAAACCGGCGGGCTGAACGTTCCGTTACCAGCGAACTGATGACACAGGTGAAAAGGATCATCACGACCGTACCGTTCAGTACGTCATCATTGAGCAGACGCTCTCCGTTTTCCATGATAATTTCGTGCCCGATCAGCACCGCTGCCAGCGTAGCCGCCGCCTGTGCATTACTGAGTCCGAAGATCATGCTGCGTTCATTGGGCTGCATACGGTAAATCTTCTGCGTGATCCATGCAGCAAGCCATTTGCTGAAAGTAGCTACCACTGTCATGACTACCGCCACTTTCAATGCTTCGCCCCCCGTAAACAGGCTTCTGACATCGATAATCATACCGACACCGATCAGAAAGTAAGGAATGAACAAGGCATTTCCCACAAATTCCAGACGGTTCATCAGCGGAGAGACATGAGGAATCAAGCGGTTCAGGACCAATCCGGCAAGGAAAGCTCCCAAAATTCCTTCCATTCCTACAAACTCCATCAGTCCGCCTCCGAGGAAAACCATCGCCAGCACGAACACGAACTGCATCACGCTGTCGTCATACTTCCGGAAAAACCAGCGACCGATGCGGGGGAAAAAGAAGATGATAAGGAAACCAAGGAAGGCTACTTTCGCAACGAGGAACACCCAGAACAGACCATCGACGGTGCCTTTAAACATTCCACCAATAACGGCAAGGATGATAAGGGCAAGAGTGACCGTAATGGCCGTACCACCGATAGTAATATTGACACTACGCAGACGGGACAATCCGTAACGGCTGATAATAGGATAAGCAATCAAAGTGTGAGAAGCGTACATACTGGCGAGCAGCACTGCGGTAAGAAAACCGTATCCCAGCATGCTCATACTGCTCCATATACCCAGCGCCATAGGAATCAGGAAAGTAAGCAAGCCGAAGACAACGCTCTTCATCCGGTTTTTCTTGAAGTCCTCCATGTCCATTTCGAGTCCGGCAAGGAACATGATATAGTAAAGGCCTACTTTGCCAAACAGTTCGAAGCTACTGTCACGATCGAGCACATGGAATCCGTGTTCACCAATCAGCACGCCGCCCAGAATCATACCTATAATATGAGATATATGAAGGCGCCCCAGAATCATCAGAGCAAAGAGAATGATAATTAGCACCAGAAAAAACACCCAAGTCGGATCGGTTATCAGTAACGCTAAATTATATTCAAACAGGTTCATAGGTCCGTGGTTTTAGAATTTCAATGAAAAGTACCAAAAAAGTTCACATACATGCAATGAATATGTTAATGATTACAATATGAGATTATTAAAATATTTCAAACAATCACACACATCCACCAGAATAATATCACATCCACTAATAATACATAATAAAAATATATTAATTTATAGTTATCTCAATATCCCCCCCAACACTTCTTATACATTGTCAATTTATATCATACATCATATTCATTCTATCATAATTATATATATAATTATCATCTTTTTATTAGCCAAATACAAATTACATAACAATAATATTGTAACATAAACAACATATAATGAACTGTAGCACATAAATCAATAATAATAAAATAATATTTTCATTATATTCATAAATATATAAACTATTATCTATATATTTGCATCAACAAATAGATCAACAATTACGTTTATCATATTTATTCACATAACATACTATTTAAATCTAAATTATTTATTGTAAACCAACAATTACAACGTTGTGAAAAGATTATTAGACTTGCAGTTATCAATACCCTCGATAGATGAACTGACATCCAGAAAGCTGATGGGAGGAGATGGATATGTACCGGAGAACGATTTAAATAATGCATTACCTGAATTCGAAAACGATGATACGGTCGAAATTAACATTGAAGATGACATTATAATAACAGGAGAATACCCAGGAGTACCTAATGCTCCAGAAACAGAATACGATATTCCAGAACCAGACATGGAGATGGTTCCTGTCGAAAATGACCAGCCCGATCCTGATAACGGACCTGATTTTGAAAATGAAAATTATGATCAAGACGATCAAGACTTTGAGAAAAGCGATCAGGAATATGATCAAGATAGAGGTACAAGCGGAAATGGCTTAGACCCACGAATTGAACAATTAAATAATAGCATTACACAAATCACTGCAATTTTGAATGGGAAAGCTATAAATATATCTGATTATAACATTAGATTGGCAACCACAATGTGTGGCAGTAATGCTAGAACACTTGTAGATAACACAATCGAAGTTTCTAATGAATTTTTCACTTATGACTACAATGATCAAGCATCGATAATTTGGCATGAAATTTATCATGTAGCAAATAATCATAGCAAAAGCTCAAATGTTATCAAACTAGATAAAGACAATATAATTCTTTTATCACCAGACGAAAGAATATCAGAGTGTTTAAACACATTCATAAATTGGAAATACGGAGAACTTGGATTAAATTCAAATTATATGCAAGATCTCAAAAATGATGTATTAACGATAACAGAAATTCGAGGTGCCGAGTGGTATGAGAATGAAATCATTACCCATAAAGCAGAATTGAATAACAGAATTGAAAAGTCAGAACATTATCAAGCAGAACTTGAATTTATGTTATGGAGACATGAGCAGACATTAAACTACATTAGAAACCAAAATAAATAATAAAAACGATGCGAACACTAATCATACTTATATTTTTACTCTTTTCATATTCATTAAAAGCTCAAATTACGTCAGCACTCTCATTTAACGAGAATACAAAAACTATATTTCTCAAATTAGAAAATCAAACAGACAGTATTATATTCCTAGCGCCTAAGTTAGGAGAATCCAACACAAATGGAACTTACTTTATGATTAAATACAAAGACAAAAACGAGCGAACAATTGATTCACTCTCAACTTATGTTTTTGATCTTCTGAAATATTCTATTTTACTCCCGAAAAAAAATAGAGATTACAAACTAAAACTGTACCCAAAAGCTAATTTAAAAATCAATTCTGTTGATATAGAAGTACATATAGAAGCTCGTAATGCTATCAAGACCTTATTTATAGATGATATTTGTAAGACATACAAATGGAAGTAACACAACCTCAATTTCAAAATAATATACCACTTTATACGAAAGACATTAGATTACCTATAAAAACAAAATAAATTTTGCTATAGTTATGAAAAGATTATTAGACTTACAGTTATCAATACCTACAATAGATGAACTAACTTCCAGAAAATTAATGGGAGGAGATGGCTATGTACCAGAAAACGATTTAAGCAACGCATTACCTGAATTTGATAATGATGATATGATAGAAATCAATATCGAAGATGATGTCATAATAACAGGAGATTACCCAGGGGTACCTAATGCACCAGAAACAGAATATGACATTCCAGACCCAAATATGGAGCCAATTGAGCAAGAAAGACCTGATAGTAATGAAGAACCGGAATTTGACGATGACAGAGACGACTTTCAAAATAAAGATCAGGATAATCCAAATGAATATGAAGGTCCCGATGGGAACCATCAAGGTAATACAAATAACCAAGGAAACGATAGTGAACACGAGCAACTAACTCCAATTGATATTCTAATCAGCAAGCTTTCTGAAAAACAACAAGACTTTCTCAAAAGTTATAATCCTACAATCATAATAGATACAGATATGCAAGAGGAAGGACAATACATCAAAGAGGAAAATCTAATCAGATTAAAAAACACAGATAATGCAAAAGCACTATTTAGTGAACTAGTTCATGCGTATCAGAATTCTAAGGGCATGTTAAATGATACCAGTAGATCTAACAATGAGTTTCAAGAACATGTATTAGCCGATATTTTCAGCTATTATGACTTCGGAATGATGTCAGCTATAAATGTTTTAGAAAAAGACGCTACAAACTACTCCCTTTGGTTAGAAGATATAACTCATGGAGGAGATAGGTCACAACCTATTAATATGGAATTATTCCACGAAAAAGTTAACTATTTTTTTGAATCGTTCAGAGAACATTATAAATATTCAGGAAAGGGAGATGAGGTTCATCACCCTGGCTATTCAAAAGATCCAAACCCCAATTATGATTGGCAATGGGAAGAATACATAGATTTCATGTTACCAGATAATAGTTTCGGCAATGAAAAGCCATCAAATGAGATAATGAGTGGTGATTAAATACAAACAAAAACATAGTAAAATGAGAAAATATAGTTTAATACTATTACTAATATTCTATCCTTTATACCTAAGCAGTCAGCATCTAGATAGCATTATAAAAGAAGACAGAATTAAAGATGATACTGTTATATGGAAAGGTTCGAAAGATTATTCTTTAATTTCCATATCTGTAAAGGAAGAACTTGATTCAACAAATGGATGTCTCCCGAAAATCCCCAAAGGTATGAATGTAAAATCATATGAAAGTAATATTTACAATTATATATCAGATTATCTTGTATGCAAACAAGATTCTTTAAATAATATATTTCTTAATTTCATTTCAAAAGAAACATTGAAAAAATTACTTCAATCATCATCAAACCGTCCTCTTATACTTTTTTTTAAAATAAAGGAGAATGGTGAGATATGCTCTGTTACTGCTAATATCAAAAAAGACGTAATCGAAGCTTTAAATTCAGAAGAATATTACAAATTTCAAAGATCGCTTAAACGCAAATTTATCTTCAAAGCTCCTAGTAAAATTGGACTTACAGGAAGTATCATGTTTACAATCCCCATAACAAAAGAACAAATACAAAGAAAATTATATAATTCACATGAATTAAATATTTATTCTTTTCTTAATTGAATTTATACTAAAAATTAGATAGAACAAGTAGCATTTCATGAATTTTATTAATCCTGACGAAATTATAAACTTCGTATATAAGCATTGTAATAGTTCTGATATAGTGGGAATTATGCTTACTGGCAGCTATGCCGATCAGACCAATAAACACCAATCTGATATTGATATTATTGTTGTATCTATGACTGCAAACAGGCAGATGCACGAGAACATTCTGGAAGATAATACAATGTATCAGCTTATAATCTTCCCATATTGCAAAATTACATATCTGATCTTTAATGATTATATAATAACTAAAGGTGTTTATTTTAGCATGTTCACAAAAGGAATTATATTATTAGATAACACACAGATATTACAGAAAATACAAAAAAACCTTTTAGGACAAAGATTCCCTCAAAATAATGAACATGACATACTCCGATTGAGAAGACATATAACAAATGATATTGAATATATCTTAGGAGATGAAAGTTCTAATAAATTGTATTCTGTTCTTGAAATCATCCAAATGACTGCGCAATTAATAGTAGGCAAACATGTTTCTACAGGTAAGTACCTTGACAGATCCCTAATGCCCTATAACAATGAACGTTGCCTTCTAGACAATGCGCTCAAAACATATTTAAGCAATTACGATTGTAAACTATTCACCGATTCTATACAAACAATATTAGAACCCTATGGAGGCTATTTAGAGAAATACACAACCGGATATGTGTTCAATGTACCTCATGACAAATATATGCTTGTATTTATACCGACTTACTCTATCAAAAATAATTCGACAAAAGAAATTACACAACACATTTTAAACATCAGTGAACCTTTTTTCCATTGTATCGTTTTCTATGAAGGACGAAATCAGATGATGGAACAAGGAACATATATATTTATTTACTCTGAAACAAAACCAATAAAATCTATTTATGAAATTTTAAATCGTGTCAGGAATACAAAGTTTAACTATTTTGGTAAAGATGATATCCATTTATCTTATCCTTATCAAAGCAGCTATTATGAAGGAGTATTTGTAGGAGGAAAAGAAATGTTTGAAACATTAGTTCCACAATTTAGCCAACTCTCCACAACACTCATCAAATCATATAAGAGACACAAACAAATTAATACAGAACACTATCAGTTATCTATATCTGTTAAAGTTCTATATTATTTTGTCTACTTCATGTTTGAAAAGCCTACAGAACGAGAGTTGTTTTTGAATGATTGCCTTTTACTCTTTATGCCTGAGGCAGTAGATGTAAACGGAATATATAACCTCAAACAACTACAACAGATAAAAGAACAAGTTATCCAACTTCATTGCGAGATGTACGAAGCTAACAAAGAAAATCTACACATCGTTTTACAACAAGAATGTCAAGTCACACTACAAATTAAAGCAACTATTAAACACATCTGTTGTTCATTATACAAATATTCAACAGACTATAAAGTATCTAGACAGATACTTTACACAATATCCGAATATGCTTTACCAATAAGCATATTAAGCCATTTATTATCAATATGCCAATTGGCTCCACACGAAAAATTCAGTCTTTTTTATTATCTATTCAGACTATCAAACGAACATGTTATTTAAAAGAAATTTTCCACATACTCAGCAACTAGAATCTAAGGACTGCGGACCAGCATGTCTACAAATGATATGCAAATATTATGGCGCATTTTATGAGCTTGAATATTTAAGAGAAATAACCGGTATCAGAAAAGAGGGAATATCTGTTTATGATTATATAACGGCTGCAGAGAAATTAGGATTACATAGCCTTGCTTTTCGCGTCTCTTATAGAAAATTTAGAGAAGAAGTGCCTTTACCATGTACAGTACATTGGAAAGGCCATCATTTTGTTGTAGTATACAAAATCACAAAAAGGTATATTTACGTATCTGACCCTCAAAATGGATTACTAAGATATAGACTGAAAGAATTTGCAAAGGGATGGCTAGCTCATATCGAATCAAATGACCGATATAAAAAAGGAGTTTGCATTGTGTCTGAAATAACACAAGAATTCCAGCAAACTGAAAACAGGAAGCCATCAAATAGTTATTTAGAATTAATAAAGTATATTTGGAGATATGTACATCAATACAAGTCAAGCATATTCAAAATTATGCTTATAATGCTTGTTATAACATTAGTTAGCGCTTTACTTCCAATTATTACCCAATCCATCATCGATATAGGCATACCAACAAAAAATCAAAGTTTCGTTACTTTAATGCTAATATCGTCAGTTGTGATGACCTTAAGTTCCAGTACCGCTGCATGGATTAAACAATTAATAAGTACACACTTTGCAGCAAGAATGAAAATTAGCATGCAATCCGAATTTGTCAATAAGTTATTCAAATTGCCTATCGTTTTTTTTGAAAACAGGTTGATGGGTGATATTATGCAACGTTCATTTGATTACGATCGAATAGAATCAATGGTAATGGGAACAGCCTTCAACTTCATTCTAGCAATTCTACAATTAACCATCTTCGGAGGAATACTATTCGTATACAACACTCTTATTTTTTGGATTTATGCAGCATTTGCTGTATTTTACATCATATGGATTCTCTTTTTCTGGGCAATCCGAAAGAAAATGGACATACGTGTATTTACATTTCAAGCACAAAATCAAAGCCATTGGATAGAAATTCTATCTAAAATGGTAGATATCAAAAGCTATAATTATGCACGCAATAAACGTTGGCAATGGGAAAAAACACAAGTCAGCTTATTTAAAACAAGAATAAAGTTACTAAATGTTGATCAATTACAGAATGTAGGTTCAGCACTCCTCACCTCTTTTCGAGATATACTACTTATATATATCGCTTCTCTTGCCGTTATGCAAGGAGAAATTACTATAGGAGTGTTAATTGCTATACAATTCATTCTAGGACAATTACGAACCCCCATGGACAGTATTATAGATTTTGTTGTATCTATACAGTTAACTAAGATCAGCTATATGCGAATATCAGAAATCAACAACATACCGCCAGAAGAAAAAGAAACTATCGTCCAAACAGACATCATTGATTATCAGCAGGACATCATTCTACAAAATGTGTTTTACAAATATTCCATTAATGATGAATTTATTCTAAAAGGGTTAACATGTAATATACCAAAAGGGAAAATGATAGCAATTGTT
>ENA-ORNW01002920-ORNW01002920.1-human-gut-metagenome-genome-assembly--contig:-NODE-2920-length-10501-cov-5.547099_pt1 | contig 10501 bp, 9 predicted proteins | sample MGYA00242121_ERZ509034 | MGnify/ENA primary metagenome ERZ509034 (study PRJEB26280, sample SAMEA2338689) | human gut metagenome | biome: human gut; feature: human-associated habitat; material: faeces... | reverse complement strand
CGGAGCGGCCGCAGGTGCGCTGGCCGCAGGCGCAGACGCGCCGCCACGGGTCAGCTCTATGGTGAACTCCTGCGTGGACAGCTTCATCGTCTGAGCGGTGCTGCGGTCGAAGCAGGCGACAATCTCAAAAAACTCTTGGTTGGTCATAGCGCATTCCTTTCTCAGCGGAAAGTGAACCCGCCGGAGGGCGCGGGCCCGCCGGCGGGGCAGGGATTACTGCTTGTGGGCGTTCAGGTAGTTCATCACGTCGCCGACGGTCTTCATCTCCGCCAGGGCGCTATCCTCAATGGAGATGCCGGTGGCCTCTTCCAGAGCCATCACCAGTTCCACGGAAGCCAGGGAATCAGCACCCAGATCGTCAGCCAGGGAGGCGTCCATTGTGACCTGCTCCGCGTCGCAGCCCAGGGTCTCCACGATGATATCACGTACTTGCTCGAATTCCATATTGGTACTCCTTATGTCGAAAAATGATGAAATTATTTTAATTAAAATAATTTAACTAAAATAATTTCACGTTGATTTTATGCGGTTTATGCCGGTTTGTCAAGTAAAATTTTGGAGAACGCCCGCCTTCTCCGGGACGTGGCAGCCGCACCTTATTTAATTATAAGGAAGACAGCGCCTGCCGCAGCGCGTCGTCGCTGGCGGGGACGCCCCAGAACCGGAGTGTTCCATTGATCTCCAGGGCGGGAGTGCAGAGGGTCTCCGGATGCTCACTCGTCACCTGTTCGTTCAGCACCCGGCAGCCGGGGCAGTAGGCGTACAGGCAGGGCATCAGCAGGTCCATCCGGTCGATCACATCGTCGTCTGTGATTTTCTCCAGAGTGTAGTCCAGGCCGAGACCGTCGGCAACGGCCCGGATGCGGTCCATGTAGAAGTCGTTCCGGGCACAGATGGAACAGTACAGGCGCAGTTTGACAGGGGTGCTCATTTCATCGTCTCCTTATTCTCCGGGCGGGGCCCATATTCCGCAGAACAGCATACCACAAGGGGAGGCAGGGGGAAAGACGGCGTCCTATTTTTTGGAGATTTGACGAAAAAGATATTTGCTTTTGCCGATATATCCGCTATAATGTGGGAGGATTGCGCCGGAGGATCCCCAACGGAACCTGTCCCGGCGGAAGAAAGGATGGAGGACCGCATGAAGATCGTCATTGTGGGCGCGGGCAAGGTGGGCGTGGCCCTGACGCGCCATCTGGCCGTGGAGAACAGGGTCACAGTGATCGACCAAAATCCACATCTGGTTGAGAACATCATCAACATCTATGATGTGATGGGCGTATGCGGCAACGGCGCCAGCTACGATGTGCAGAAGGAGGCGGATGTGGAGCAGGCCGATCTGCTGATCGCCACTACCTCCAGCGACGAGATTAATATCCTCACGTGCCTTGTGGCGAAGAAAATGGGTGTGCAGCACACCATCGCCCGTATCCGCAGCCCGGAATACGGCCGCCAGCTGCGGTTTATGCGCAGTGAGCTGGGGCTGTCCATGGCCATCAATCCGGAGGCGGCAACGGCCCGTGAGATTGCCCGTGTGCTGCGGTTCCCCACCGCCATGAAGCTGGAGTCCTTCTCCAAGGGGCGGCTGGAGCTGGTGGAGTACCGGGTGGCGGAGCACACGGCCCTGGACGGCACCCGGCTTTCGGAACTGTACCGGAATTTCAAGGTCCGGGTGCTGATCTGCGCCGTGGCCCGGCAGGGGGAGACGATCATTCCCTCCGGCGATTTCACCTTGCGGGCGGGAGACAAGATCTATCTCACCGCCGCACCCCGGGAACTGGAGAAGTTCTTCCGGCTTCTGGGCGTATTCCGGGCCCGGGCCTCTTCGGTCATGATCGTGGGCGCCAGCAAAATGTGCTACTATCTGGCATCTGAGCTGCTGGAGATGGGCATGTCCGTAAAGATCATCGACCAAAACGAGCAGCGGTGCGTGGAGATGAGCGAGAAACTGCCCCGCGCGCTGGTGATCGTGGGAGACGGGACGGACAGCGAGCTCCTCAGCGAGGAGGGAATCAGCCAGACGGACGCCTTCGTGGCCATCACGGGCCTGGACGAGGCCAACATCCTCATGGCACTCAGCGCCGCCAAGCAGTCCGGCGACTGCTGTAAGGTGGTGGCGAAGATCAACCGCAAGTCCCTGCTGGAGCTGGTCTCCACCGAGAGCCTGATCGACAGTGTGGTGTCCACCGGTGCGGTGACCACAGAGCTGATCCTCCAGTATATCCGGGCCATGAAGAACGCCTCCGCCTCCAAGGTGAAAACGCTGCACCGCATCGTGGATGAGAAGGTGGAGGCTCTGGAGTGCAGCGTGACGCCGGACATCTCCTTCGCCGGCGTGCCCCTGCGGGATCTGAATCTGAAGCGGGGCCTGCTACTGGCAGGTATCGTGCGGCAGAACGGGCAGATCGTCATCCCCTCCGGCAATGATGTCCTGCACCTCCACGACGATGTGATCGTAGTGACCACGGACACCCAGCTGGAGGATCTTCGGGATATCCTTGCAGAGTGAGAAGGCAGGTAAGTTCTGTGAATTATCGAATGATCGGCTTTGCCATTGGCCGTATCCTGCTGGTGGAGGCGGCGCTGCTGCTGCTTCCCATGGCGGTGGCTCTGGGATATGGGGAATCCCCTGTCCCGTATCTGCTCCCTGCGGCGCTGCTGGTGCTGTGCGGAGGATTGCTGAGCTTCAAAAAGCCGCGGCAGGCGTCTCTGTTCGCACGGGACGGCCTGGCGGTAGTGGCGCTGGCGTGGATTGCCGTGTCCCTCTTCGGTGCGCTGCCCTTTTACATCTCCGGCTCCATAGAGAGCTTTGTAGATTGCTTCTTTGAGACAGTCTCCGGCTTCACCACCACGGGGGCCACCATCCTGACGGAGGTGGAGTCGCTGAACCGGGGCATTCTGTTCTGGCGCAGCTTCACCCACTGGGTGGGCGGCATGGGTGTTCTGGTGTTCGTCATGGCCATTCTGCCTATGGGCGGGGATGGCCACGGGATGCACATGCTGCGGGCGGAGATGCCTGGACCCGCGGTGGGAAAGCTGGTGAGCCGCATGAGCGACACCGCCAAAATCCTCTACGGCATCTACCTGGTGATGACTGTCATTGAGATCGTGCTACTGCTGGCGGGCGGGATGCCGCTGTTTGACGCCTGCATCCACTCCTTCGGCAGTGCGGGCACCGGCGGCTTCAGCAGCCGGAATCTCAGTGTGGGAGCTTATAACAACCCCTATTTTGAAATTGTGATCGGCATTTTCATGCTGCTCTTCGGCATCAATTTCAATCTGTATTACTTCCTGCTGGTGCGGCGGTTCCGGGACGTGTTCCGGTCCGAGGAGCTGTGGGCCTATGTCCTCATTGTGGCGACGGCAGTGGCTGCCATCACCCTGGATATCGTGCACATGTACGAGTCGGTGGGCACCAGCCTGCGGCACGCGTTTTTCCAGGTGTCCTCCATCATCACCACCACCGGTTATGCCACGGTGGATTTCAACACCTGGCCCACCTTTTCAAAGGCCATTCTGGTGGCGCTGATGTTTATCGGCGGCTGCGCCGGTTCCACCGCTGGTGGCATCAAGGTGGCCCGGGTGGTGATCCTGCAGAAGGTGTCTGTCAGCGAGATGCGGCGGATGCTCCACCCCAATGCGGTGCCCGCCATCCAGTTCGAGGGCAAGCCCCTGAACGAGCGGAGCATCCGGGGCGTCCATCTGTTTCTGGCGGTGTACCTGATGGTCTTCGTGGCGTCCTGCCTGTTGGTGTCTCTGGAGCAGTTGGACCTGGTGACCACGTTCACAGCGGTGGCTGCCTGCATCAACAACGTGGGGCCCGGTCTGGAGATTGTAGGTCCCATGGGTAACTTCTCCAGCTTCTCCCCTTGGTCCAAGCTGCTGCTGTCCTTCGACATGCTGGTGGGACGGCTGGAGATCTTCCCCATGCTGCTTCTGTTCGCCCCTTCCATCTGGAAACGGCGGCTGCCGTCCCGCAGGCTGGTGGACTGACTTGCCTGAAAATCAAATCCAACGGAACAGGACCGCCGCGGAGATCTGCGGCAGTCCTGCCGTCCTGTCAAGCGCCCGCCGCCGCGGAGGGCGCTTTTTTTCTGCGGTGGGGGGAAATTGCCGGGCAGCGCGGGACAACGGCCACCGGCAACCGCGTCTCCAAAGCTGCCCGCCCCAAACAGAGGAATATGTTTCCCCGGAGCGCCGCCCCACCGGCAAGCGGACAGGAGGGCCTGCGGGACGCTGTGAGCGGCGTCCCGCGGGATGGGCTTCGGGCATCACGGCGGCTAAAGGATCGGCTGACGGATACGAAGAGGAGGCAAGTAGACGGCGGCATCCGGACAGAGGCGGGCTCTGGAGAGACGCCCGGCCCGGATCCTGATGGGCGAGAAGAAGCTGCACCCCGGCGGAGCTGTGGAATCAAAAGAGCGGGGCCCCGGAGGACAATGGCAAAACCTCCGGGGCCCCTTGAAGGGATTGGACAGGAATCGTTTCAAAACAGAACGCTAGCGGATGGGGTTGGAGATGCGACCGATCCCGTCGATCTCGCAGGTGACCACATCTCCGCGCTTGAGGAAGCAGGGGGGATCCATTCCCATCCCCACTCCGGCGGGGGTGCCGGTGATGAGGATGGTGCCCGCCGGCAGCGTCATGCCCTGCGAGAGCTCACTGACGATGTGGCGGATATTGAAGAACACCTGGTCCGTCACGCTGTTCTGCCGCAGCTCTCCGTTGACAAAGCTTCTGATGGATAGCGCGGGCGGGCAGGGGAATTCGTCCGCAGTGACAATGACCGGCCCCATGGCAAAAAAGGTATCCAGGCTTTTTCCGAGGAAGTTCTGCTTGTGGCGGTACTGGACGTCCCGGGCGCTGACGTCGTTGGCCACGCTGTATCCGAAGATGTAGTCGCCCACATCTTCCTCCCGGACATGGAGCGCGTCCCTGCCCAGGACAACGGCCAGCTCCACCTCATAATCCAGCTTGGAGACAAAATCCAGATGACCGTCGATCGCCTCCCCATCGCCCAGGGCCCGGAGGACATCCGCCAGGCGCAGAGCCTGCCGGCTTCCAGCGAGCTGTATCTGCGCCCAATGGACAAGCTCATCCAGACTGCCGGCAGTTCCGCGCTGCCCGTTCTGATCCAGGGGGCGGTGGGGACCCACAAGGGCGTGGTGGCCCGTCGCATTCACACCAAAAGCGCCACGGAGGGGACCACGCTGATGCGCCTGCAGTGCAGGGACCTGACGGAGAAAAACTGGGACATGCTGTTGAATAATGCCGCGTCTCCCATTCACGCCACGGGATACACGGTATATCTGGAAAACGTGGATACGCTGCCGAAGGATCTGCAGCAGCAGGTGGGGACCTATATTGAGGATACCAAGATGACCCACCGCCATCGGGTAATCAGCTCCAGCTGCTGCGACCTGTCTGCCGAGGTGGCCCGGGGACAGTTCTCCAGCCGGCTCTATCTGCAGCTCAGCGGATTCACCATCAATGTGCCGTCTCTGGCCCAGCGGAAGGAGGATATTCCCGCCTTTGTCAATATGATGATTCCCCAGTACAATACCGCGCTGGCCAAATCCACCGTGGGCATGGAGCCGGATGCCATGGAGCTGATGGTGGAATTTGAGTGGCCGCTGAATCTGGTGCAGCTGGAAAAGGTGCTGCGCCAGATGATCGCGGCGTCCTCGGGATTTTATATCACTGCCGCTGAGGTGGCCGTGGTCCTGCAGAACGAGATGCGGAAAGTGAGTGCCCTTCCGCCGGCGGTGGATCTCTCCGGGACCTTGGAGGACATCGAGCGGAGAGTGATCGAACAGGTGCTGCGGGAGGAGAACATGAATCAGTCCGCTGCGGCCAAGCGGCTTGGAATCGGCCGAAGCACCTTGTGGAGAAAGATCGCCGGCAGCGGCGGAAAATAAACAAAAAGGTCCGGGGGCACAGGGAATATCCCTGTGCCCCCGGACCAAATTTCCGGCAGCGCGGAAGCTTCACTTGCCTTGGATTCCCAGCGCGCGGCAGACGCTGCGGCGGGTGATGCGGTATACCCCATAGAGCACCGCCGAAAGCACGGCGATCACCGCAGCACAGACGGCCATGCCGGCCATCTCGCCGGGGGTGAAGCGGTTATCATTGAAGTACATAATCATGAGGTAGAAGGCGGAGATGACTGCCGTGCCCACGATGACGGGCACAAGAAACACCTTGGACACCTGCCCCTTTACGGACCGGAACAGATAGCGGTTCGGCGCCCCCAGGTGCCGCAGGTCGTCGTACACCCGTGCGTTGGTGAGGGCGATGGTCATGCACCGGGTAAAGGCAATGACGATGACCGCCGCGAAGCAGATCAGGGCGATAAAGATGAACAGCACCAAAAACACCGCCATGGTGGTGACGAAGTCGTTCTGATCCAGCACCCGGAACTGGGGCATGTAGAGCCAGTAGTTGCGGAACTCCGAGGTGTCCCGGTCCTCCCGCTCTATCACCGGGAAGCCATGGGCGGCGATATGTGCCCGGTCGTAGTCATAGACCTCGCCGGCCTCCTCCGCCAGCGCCGCACTTACCAGGTCGTAGGCGTCCATCTGCAGCACATCGTCGCCGGAGCGGTCCACGATCTCGTTGAACAGGGCGTCGGCAAAGGGATAGCTGGCCTCCGCATCCGCCACGTTGAAGAATACCCAGGTCTCCCGCCAGAGGTCGGTGAGTCCGGCGGTGAGGATCTCGTAGTCGGCGTCATCCAGCACGTAGCAGCCCAGCAGCATGGTGAAACACAGAGGCTCCGCCGGGGTAACGGACAGGCTGGCCCCGGTGACCATATTGGTGACCAGCGTCACGTCGCCGCCGGAGAGATAGCTGGCGCCGCCCTCGTCATCCAGCACGTTGGCGCAGGTGCCGGGGGCCAGGTCCACATCTTGGCCGGTGAGGGCGTTCCAGGCGCTCTCGGAAAAATAGGTGGCCCCGCCTTGGACCTCCCGGTATTCCTGGGTGTAGGTGGTGCCCAGAGCCCCGGAGCTCTGCTCAATGGAGACAGTGCCGTCACAGCCCAGGGTGGCGGCGTCCACCTGGGTCCAGGAGGTGATGTCAACACCATGCTTCGACGCCAGAGATTCCACCTCGCCCCGCTCCGGCCAGTTCTGATCATTCCGCCAGTGGTACTCGAAGTCCACCGGCCGGGTGGAGAAGCTGTAGGTGGAACTGGTATTCAGCATGGGGGCGTAGAAGGAGGCGAAATAGGCGCCGACGATCAGCAGCGTCATCACCAGCATGTTCCGCACCGTCTGACGGCCCTGGAACTTCATCATGGACGTGGCGATGATGTCCCGGTACTTGTGGCGCTTCCGCCAGCCGTTCACCACCGTGTGGAGCAGGATCATGTACATGCCGACCAGCGCCGGCAGGTAAAAGACGGCGTCCACCCCAGAGGGGGAATACCAATGGAGAACCGTGATAAAGAACGACGGCATCAGAAACCCTGCCAGGGCGCCGATTACCACCAGGACGATGCCCACGCTTCCGTACCACCGCTTTACCTCGCGGATAGGCTCGGACTTGTGGGACTCCTGGACGATGTCGATGATGTTGGTGCGGCGGATGGACCGGCCGCCCAGGAAGAACAGCATCCCCACCACGTAGGCGGCAAAGACCATGGACAGCAGATAGGACCGGGGATCGAAGGACAGGGCCATCTCCTGGGAGTCCACCAGGAACAGGCGGAACAGCTGCCACACGCCCCAAGCCAGAGGGCCGCCTAAGGCCGCCCCGGCGGCGCAGGAGCCCAGGGAGATCACCGCCAGCTCCTTGCCCATCTCCCGCTGCAGCTGGCGGCGGGGGGCCCCCAGAGCCAGGAACACGCCGGTCTCCCGGGACTTCTGCCGGAAGAACAGCCCGGCGGCATAGGCGGTGAACACGGCGCAGCCGATGACCGCCAGAACGAACACCATCATCACCTGCTTGCGGCTGGCGCCGCCCCCCGGCAAGACGGAGAGGATGGTGGGGGAGCGCATCATGCAGACATAGGCAGTGATCAGCAGCACGGAGAAGAAGCTGCACCCTGCCAGCAAGGCATACTGGCCCCTGTTTTTGCGGCGCAGGGCCGCGTAGGCGTCGGAAAAGTGCCGCATGGTCTCACTCCTTCCCCATGTCCCGGATGGCGTCCAACAGCTGGTCCTGAAAGGCGGTGCGGTCCGTGGCGCCCTTTTCCAGGGTCCGCCACACCACTCCGTCCCGGAGGATGACCACCCGGTCGCAGAAGGAGGCGGCAAAGGAGTCGTGGGTCACCATGAAGATGGTGGCCTCCAGGGATTCCTTGGCCTGTTCAAAGGAGCGAATCACCGCCCGGCTGGACTTGCTGTCCAGGTTGCCGGTGGGTTCGTCCGCCAGGATCAGCAGGGGATGGTTGATGAGCGCCCGGGCCACGGCGGTACGCTGCTTCTCACCGCCGGAGATCTCCGCCGGGTATTTGTCCCGGATGGCGGAGATACCGAATACATCGCACAGCTGGTCCGCCCGGGCCTCCGTCTGGCCGGTGACGGCGCCGCCGATGATGGCGGGCAGGAGAATGTTCTCCCGGACCGTCAGACCGTCCAGCAGCAGGAAGTCCTGGAACACAAAGCCCAGCTGCCGGTTGCGGACCTTTGCCAAAGCGTCCTCGCTGAGATTTGCCAGCTGCCGATCCCCCAGCATGATCTCCCCACTGTCGATGGGGATGTAGCAGGAGATGCAGTTTAAGAGCGTGGTCTTGCCAGAGCCGGAGGGGCCCATGACAGCCACGAACTCCCCCTTCTCCACCGTGAGGGACACGCCCTTGAGGACTTCATAGGTGGTCTTGCCCACTTGGTAGGATTTGTGCAGATCTTTGACTGTTAACATAAAACTCTTCCTTTCTGTCTCACAGGATATTCCCCGCCAGGGCGATGGCCGCCAGATGGGCGGGATAGAAGGCGTAGAAGAACCAGCGGTTGATCTTGATGCGGGAGTGCGTGGCGCAGAAGATCAGGGGCGCGGCGAACACGGCGAAAATGGACCAGTCGATGCAGAGGCCGCCCACCGTCAGGCACAGGGGATCCTCCGGCCAGCCGTTCATCAGGGCCGGAAGATAACTGAGGAGGTAGAGGGCCGCGCCCAGGCGGGGCCGGTTCCGGCAGAGGTAGAAAATCAGCATCAGCTGGATGCCGGTGCCGGAGTAATCGAAGTTCCACCAGCTGACGGTGAAGAGCGCCAGGGCGAACAGCCACCATTTCCGTTCCTTCAGGCCGTACATGCCCAGCAGGCTCAGGAACAGGGTGAAGAAGATGTTCCAGTTGGTGAGGTTGGCCCAGAATTCGCCGACCGGGTGGAAGGCCAGGATGTAAAAGGGCTGGCTGACGAGGGCGAAGATGCCCAGCCGGGTCAGGTACTTCCGCACGTCGTGGGTGTACAGCAGGCCCACCGTCAGGCAGTAGCAGAAGATGGGGAAGGCCAGTCGGCCGATCCAGCGGAACACGCCCACCTCCGGGAAAAAGGCGCCGCCGATGTGGTCGATCAGCATGGCGGCGATGGCGATGAGCTTCAGCAGATCCGTGTCCAGATTGGTTTTCAGCCGTGGCCCCGTCTGGGGGATGGCGGCGGGAGTGGTGAGCACGCTCCACACACGGGAGCGGGAGATGGCAGTGGCGTTTGTCATGGTGTTTCCCTCCTTGTTGACACCAGCGTACCGCGAAAAAAGAGCCGCCGCAAACGGGGGTGTCATCTGCGGCGGCCTGGATGTCAAGTTTTGCGTTGGGACGGGAGGGGATGTCAAGTTTGGCGGATTTGCCGTCAAGTTTGGTTTGGCAGACGGCGGTTCCTGTGGTAGAATGGGCAGGTAGTTTAGGGCGAAAAGCGCCCCCTGCCGGACCCCGGCGGGCAGTTTTCGGTTTGAGGTGATGGGGATGCTGCGGATCGGCATCTGTGACGATATCTACGACGCCAGGCTGGTGCTTCGGGCCGCTCTGGAGCGGGTCCTGGAAAAGCGGCGCGTTCAAGGGCAGTTCCGGGAGTTCTCCTCTGGCGAGGGACTGCTCCGCTGGCTGGAGAGCCACGCCGGGGAGCTGGACCTGGTGTTTCTGGACATGGAGATGGGGGAGCTGGACGGCATGGAGACCGCCCGGCGGCTCCGGGCGGCGGACGCCGGACTGCAGCTGGTGTTCGTCACCGGGTATGCAGAGCACGTCTTTGACGGGTACTCCGTGGGGGCCCTGGGGTATCTCTTAAAGCCCCCGAAGGCGGAACAGCTGGAGGAGGTGCTGGACCGGGCACAGGCGGCGCTGGTCCGGGATTTGGACCGGGCCTACATCTGCCGCAGCGGGGACACCCACTACCGGATCCCCATTGCCAACATTCTGTATTTCGTCTCGGACCGGCGGCAGGTGGCCTGCGTCACCGCCGGACGGGAGTACACGTTTTACGGCAAGCTGGACACGGTGGCGGCGGAGGTGGGGGCGGACTTTGTCCGCATCCACCAGCGGTATCTGGTCCGGGCGGGAGC
>ENA-ORNW01002908-ORNW01002908.1-human-gut-metagenome-genome-assembly--contig:-NODE-2908-length-10554-cov-5.076579_pt1 | contig 10554 bp, 9 predicted proteins | sample MGYA00242121_ERZ509034 | MGnify/ENA primary metagenome ERZ509034 (study PRJEB26280, sample SAMEA2338689) | human gut metagenome | biome: human gut; feature: human-associated habitat; material: faeces... | reverse complement strand
CACGCTGCGCGCCAAGGCGCACCCGATCGCAGAGCTTGACACAGCGCAGGAGATCCGTTTTCCCACCGGCATGGGCGAACTAGACCGCGTGCTCGGCGGCGGCGCTGTGCAGGGCTCGCTCGTGCTCGTCGGCGGTGCACCGGGCATCGGCAAATCGACGCTGATGCTGCAGATCTGCGGAAAACTGAGTGAAACCGCCAAAATTCTGTACGTTTCCGGCGAGGAATCGCCGCGTCAGCTCAAGCTGCGCGCCGACCGTCTCGGCGTGCAGTCGGACAACCTGTACGTGCTGTCCGAGACCTGCCTCGGTGATGTGCTGGAATCCGTCGAAGGAGAAAAGCCCGACGTTTTGATCGTCGACTCCATCCAGACGCTCTATCAGGACTCACTCGAATCGCCCGCGGGCAGCGTGGCGCAGGTGCGCGCCTGCACGCTGGAGCTGATGCAGCTGGCCAAAGGGGAGGGCATCACCGTCTTTGTCATCGGGCACGTCAACAAAGAGGGTTCTATTGCGGGCCCGAAGGTGTTGGAGCACATGGTCGACTGCGTTTTATATTTCGAGGGTGAGGCGCACATGAGCTATCGCATCCTGCGCGCGGCGAAAAACCGCTTCGGCGCGACGAACGAGATCGGCGTATTCGAGATGCGCAGCGAAGGCCTTGTCGAAGTGCCGAACCCGTCGGAAATGCTGCTTTCGGGACGACCTGACGATGCGCCCGGCACGTGCGTGACCTGCGTGATGGAAGGCCAGCGCCCGGTGCTGGCCGAGGTGCAGGCATTGCTTGCGCCCGCGGCGCAGTCAGTCTCGCGGCGGACAAGCAACGGCTTTGACTACAACCGCGCCGCCATGCTGATGGCGGTGCTCGAAAAGCGCGGCGCGCTCAAGGTGTCCGGCTGTGACGCGTTCTTGAACGTCATCGGCGGATTGAGCGTGGACGAGCCCGCAGCAGACCTTGCCGCCGTGCTGGCGCTCGCGTCGAGTTATCTCGACAAGCCCATCGGCAATCACGTCGCCGCCATCGGCGAGGTCGGCCTGACCGGCGAGCTTCGCAGCGTGAACCATTTGAGCGAGCGGCTCAGCGAGGTGCACCGTCTGGGCTTTGAAACATGCATCATCCCGAAGCAGCGCAAGGATCAGATCCGCGCGCCGCAGGGGCTCGCGCTGATCGAAGCGTGCAACATCGCCGAAGCGCTGCGCGCCATTGTGCAGGCGTAAACGCCGATGCGCCGATTGTAAAGCAGTTTCTATAATCTATAATATAGCAGCAAAACCGGCAGCGTTTTCACACTGCCGGACCCATAGAATCCCATGATCCTGACAAAGGAGGTTTTTGTCGCCAGCCACGCCAAAACGCTCATTTCCGCAAAAATACGTTTTTTCGCTCCCCTCAATTGAACAAAATTTTTATTTTGTTCAATTGAGTATGGACTTCAAAATGCCCCCTCTCCATCGGCCACTTTATTGAAAGTCGTCATACCGTCGATCAACGGCATGTGCGCTGTGCATCCGTTCGAACGATCAATCGCTGCGCAGCTCTGTATCACGCTTGAACCGCCGACAACGCTCACAGATCAGAGCTACCGAATTTTTTCCGGTATTTTGAAATCCAACACTTCGTAACTTCTCCGTATTTTTTCTTTCTGATTTAGATGAGCTGTTTCTGCGCCTGCACTGGCGCTCATTTACTATGAACGACTACCGCTTGGAATCGCCGCCGATTTTGCGCGATTTTCTATCCTACCACGAGACCATCAAAGCCCACTCGCAGAAAACGGTCGATGAATATTTCCTCGACCTGCGCAACTTTTTCCGCTATTTGAAGCAGTCGCGCGATCCGTCGCTGCGCGGCCTCCCTCTCAACGAAATTTCCATCATGGACGTCGATCTTGACTTTGTGAAAAAAGTAACATTGACCGATATTTACGCCTACATGACCTATCTGAGCCGTGACCGCGTGCTGCATCAAAACAGCGACGTGTCCGACTACGGCCTGAATGCCGCGTCCAGAGCGCGAAAAATCGCGACGATTCGGTCTTTTTACAACTATTTGGTCAACAAAGCGCATCTTTTGGACGCAAATCCCTGCAAGGACCTCGATTCCCCCAAGATCAAAAAGTCGCTGCCGAAGTACCTGACGCTCGACGAGAGCGTGCAGCTTTTGCAGTCCGTTGACGGGCAGAACCGCGAGCGCGACTACTGCATCCTGACGATCTTTTTGAACTGCGGGCTGCGAATCTCCGAGCTCTGCGGTCTCGATCTGCAGGATATTCAGGACGACGCGCTGCGCGTGCTCGGCAAAGGCAACAAGGTGCGCATCGTCTACTTAAACGACGCCTGCAAAGACGCGCTCAAGAGCTACCTCGCCGTCCGCCGCCCCATCTCCGGCCGCGATCACAATGCCCTCTTCCTCTCGTCGCGCAATGAGCGCATCAGCCGCTCGAGCGTCCACGCGCTCGTCAAAAAGCACCTGAGCGCCGCGGGACTCGACGCTTCAGAATACTCCTCGCACAAGCTGCGCCACACGGCGGCAACGCTCATGCTGCAAAATGGCGTGGACGTCAAAGCCGTGCAGGAGGTGCTCGGGCATGAGCATCTGAACACGACGGAGATCTACACACACATTGATAACGACGCGCTGCGCGTGGCTGCAAAGGCAAATCCCTTGTCGCATGTAAAGATGAAAAAGAACGAGGATTAAAATTGACTTTCCCGGCTTCATCCGATATACTTAACAGTTGATGAAATGTATTTTTCAAGGAGGGTTTCCATGAATACAAAAGAGCTTTCCCCCATCTGCCGGCAGGTGCGGCGCGACATCATCACGATGACCGCCAACGCCGGCAGCGGTCACCCCGGCGGCTCGCTGTCCGCTGTGGAACTGATGACCAGCGTCTTCTTCAATCACATGCGCGTTGACCCCAAGAACCCGCACGATCCCGACCGCGACCGCTTCGTGCTCTCCAAGGGTCACGCCGCCCCCTGCTACTACGCGGTGCTCGCCGCCAAGGGCTTTATCTCCCGCGACGAGTATGCGAACTTCCGCCAGCTGCACTCCATCCTGCAGGGCCACCCCGACGCCAAGAAGGTCCCCGGCATCGACGCCTCTACGGGTTCTCTCGGTCAGGGCGTGTCCATCGCCGTCGGCATGGCGCTGGGCGCCAAGCACCTCGGCAAGGATACGAAGGTCTTCGCCCTCGTCGGCGACGGCGAGAGCCAGGAAGGACAGATCTGGGAGGCTTACATGGCTGCCGCGCACTATAAGCTCGACAATCTGACCGTCATCATCGACAACAATGGCCTACAGATCGACGGCACGAACGACCAGGTCATGAGCCTTGGCGATCTGCCCGCCAAGCTCCGCGCGTTCGGCTTTGACCTCGTCGAGCTGCCCGACGGCAACGATCTTGACGCCGTCGAGGCCGCGCTTTCCAAGCCTACCATGCCCGGCAAGCCCAAGGCCATCCTTGCACACACCGTCAAGGGCAAGGGCGTTTCGTTCATGGAGAATCAGGTCGGCTGGCACGGCAAGGCGCCCAATGCCGAGCAGCGTGAGCAGGCACTGAAGGAATTGGAGGACTAAGAACATGGCTGATAAAATTGCAACCCGTCAGGCTTACGGCGAAGCGCTGATCGAACTGGTCGAAAAGAACGATAAGGTCGTCGTGCTCGACGCCGACCTCGCCAACGCCACGCAGACCTGCAAGGTCGCCAAGGCGCACCCTGAAAAATTCTACAACTGCGGCATTGCCGAGGCTAACATGGTCGACATTGCCGCCGGTATGTCCACGATGGGCCTCATCCCCTACTGCTCTTCGTTTGCGATGTTTGCGGCCGGCCGCGCCTATGAGCAGATTCGCAACTCCATCGCCTATCCCCACTTCAATGTCAAAATCTGCGCGACCCATGCGGGCGTCAGCGTCGGCGAGGACGGCGGCAGCCACCAGTGCATCGAGGACATCGCCCTCATGCGCGTCATCCCCGGCATGACGGTCATCTGCCCCGCGGACGCCAACGAGGCAAAGGCCGCCACCATGGCGATCGCCGAGATGAACGGTCCTGTCTACATGCGCCTTGCGCGCCTTGCCACCCCCGTTTTCGAGGGCGACATGGTCAAGCCCTTTGAGATCGGCAAGGCCAACGTCCTGCGCGAGGGCAAGGATGTCGCGATCTTCGCGACCGGCCTGATGGTCAGCGAATCCCTCGCCGCCGCGGAGAAGCTCGCCAAGGAGGGCATCGACGCCGCCGTCATCAACATCCACACCATCAAGCCCATCGACGCGGAGTGCGTGACGAAGTACGCCGTACAATGCGGCAAGGTCATCACCGTCGAGGAGCACAGCGTCATCGGCGGTCTGGGCGACGCCGTGGCCGACGTCCTGATGGGCAAGGTGAACTGCAAGTTCCACAAGATCGGCGTGAACGACCGCTTCGGTCAGTCCGGCAAGGCGGCGGACGTGCTGCGCGAATACGGCCTGACGGCGGATCAGATCGCCGAGACCGTCAAGGCGAACATCTGATGAACACCGCGCCCGAGTGCATCGACATGACGGAATCACTGCGCCGCGGCGCAGGCCGCCTGCTTTATGACGGAGATGAAGGCTCTCTCGTCCTCAGCATGGACGGAACGTTTTTGCTGAGCGACATGCTGGACGGCGCGCTTCTGTGCGAAAAGATTCGCACGCTTTGCCCTGCCGCTCCCAAGCTGTTCACCGTCAAAAGTGACGATGCCGCAGCAGCGCTGATGCGGGAATTCTCCCTGCACGATTCCATGCGCTGCACGCAGTGGGTCTATGAAAAGAGCGAGCCGCCCTGCCCCGTCACGGCGGACATCCGCCCGCTGACGCAGGAGCACGCGGCGCTGGCCGCGTCCGTCTATCACGACGGTGACGGTGCGTACATCCGTAACCGCATCGAACACGGCGCACTCTTCGGCGTATTTGAGAGCGATGCCCTCGCAGGCTTCGCCGGTTTTCATGACGACAGCAGCATGGGCATGCTCGAAATTCTACCGCCGTTCCGCCGCCGCGGGTATGCCGCGCAGCTGGAAGCATTTCTGATCGCCGCGGCGCTGAAGGAGGGCTGCACGCCCTACTGCCACGTGGTCGACGGAAACGAAGCGTCGCTGCATTTGCAGCGGAAAATGGGCCTCACCTGCACCCGCCTTCCCGCGATCTGGGTCAATTAAGCAAAGAAAGGAGACAAAGCGAATCGGTTTTGTCTCCTTTTTTCAAAAATATCGCAAATTCTCTTGCAAAATCAAATTTCTGTGTTACAATGCAATTAGTTCCAAACGTACCAAACATTTGAAATAACTTTTTATCAAAGGAGAAGATATTATGCCGCTCGTAACATCTACTGAAATGTTCAAAAAAGCATATGACGGCGGATACGCCATCGGCGCGTTCAACGTCAACAACATGGAGATCGTGCAGGGTATCACCGAGGCCTGCCAGGAAGAGCACGCGCCCGTGATCCTGCAGGTCAGCAAGGGCGCCCGCGCTTACGCGAACCACACCTACCTCGTCAAGCTCGTGGAAGCTGCTGTCGAGTGCTGCCCCGATATCCCCATCGTGCTGCACCTTGACCACGGCCCGGACTTCGAGACCTGCAAGTCCTGCATCGACGGCGGCTTCACCTCCGTCATGATCGACGCCTCCTCCAAGCCCTTTGCCGAAAATATTGAGATCACGAAGAAGGTCGTCGAGTACGCACACGACCACGGCGTCGTGGTCGAGGCCGAGCTCGGCACCCTCGCCGGTATCGAGGACGAGGTCAAGGTCGCCGCGCACGAGGCGTCCTACACTCATCCCGAAGAAGTCGAGGAATTCGTCTCCAAGACCGGCTGCGACTCCCTTGCCATCGCCATTGGTACCTCTCACGGCGCTTACAAGTTCAAGCCCGAGCAGTGCACCGTCAATGAGCAGGGCATCCTCGTCCCGCCCCCGCTGCGCTTCGATGTGCTGAAGGAAGTCTCCAAGCGTCTGCCCGGCTTCCCCATCGTGCTGCACGGCTCCTCCTCCGTCCCGCAGGAGTATGTCAAGATGATCAACGAGCACGGCGGCAAGATGCCCAACGCTATCGGCGTGCCCGAGGATCAGCTGCGCGAGGCCGCAAAGCTCTCCGTCTGCAAGATCAACATCGACTCCGACCTGCGCCTTGCCATGACCGGCACCGTGCGCGCCTTCCTCGATGAACATCCCGACAAGTTTGACCCGCGCGAGTATCTCAAGCCCGCCCGTGCCAACATCAAGGAGCTCGTCCGCCACAAGCTCGTCGATGTGCTCGGCTGCGCCGGCAAGGCCTAAGTGATAAGGAGAACTGCTATGAGTGAACTGAAAGGCGCGTGCATCATCGGCCAGTCCGGCGGCCCGACCTCCGTCATCAACGCGAGCGCTTACGGCGTCATCCGCACGGCGCTCGATTCCGGCTGCATCACGAATGTCTACGGCGCAGAGCACGGTATCAAGGGCGTGCTCGAAGACCGCCTGTTCGACATGAGTCAGGAAGACCCGAAGGAGCTGGAGCTTTTAAAGTACACCCCCTCCTCCGCCCTCGGCTCCTGCCGCTACAAGATGAAGGACCCCGACGAGGACGACACCGATTACAAGCGCATCCTTGAGGTATTCAAAAAGCACGACGTCCGCTATTTCTTCTACAACGGCGGAAATGACTCGATGGATACCTGCAATAAGATCAGCAAGTACATGCAGAAGGTCGGCTACGAGTGCCGCGTCATGGGCGTGCCCAAGACGATCGACAACGACCTTTATGGCACCGACCACTGCCCCGGCTACGCCAGCGCCGCCAAGTACATCGCGACGAGCCTGATGGAGGTCTATCAGGACGCGCACGTCTACGACACGGGCATGATCTGCATTGTCGAGATCATGGGCCGCCACGCCGGTTGGCTGACTGCCGCCGCCGCGCTCGCGACGAAGTACGGCGCGGGTCCCGACCTCATCTACCTGCCCGAGACTGATTTCGACATGGACACGTTCCTTGCCGACGTCGAGCGCATCTACAAGGAGACCGGCAGCTGCATGGTCGCCGTGTCCGAGGGCATTCATTATGCCGACGGCAGCTTCGTATCCGAGGCCAAGACCAGCGCGACGGACGGCTTTGGCCACGCGCAGCTCGGCGGCCTCGCCGCGCTGCTGGCGAGCATCGTGAAGGAAAAGACCGGCGCGAAGGTGCGCGGCATTGAGCTGTCGTTGCTCCAGCGCTGCGGCGCACACCTCGCAAGCGAGACCGATATCGAAGAGGCCGTCATGGCCGGTCGTGCCGCGGTGGAGAACGCCGTCGCCGGCATCACCGACAAGATGGTCGCCTTTGAGCGTGAGACTGTGGACGGCCACTACGTTTGCAAGACGAAGCTGCTGCCGCTCACCGAGGTCGCAAACTTCGAGAAGAAGATCCCGCTCGAGTGGATCAACGACTCTCACAACGGCGTCAAGCAGGAGTTCATCGACTATGTCCTCCCCCTCATCCAGGGCGAGCCCAAGCTCCCGAAGGAGGACTCCCTCCCCCGTTTCGCCAAACTCAAAAAAGTGCTGGCTAAGTAAATTTTCCAGTAAAAAAGGAACCGATTCTTTTGAATCGGTTCCTTTTTATATCATTCCGGTCAGTCCTCTGCAAACCACTCGCCGAGAATATCTGTGGTAAGCGGCAGTGTCGTTTCCTTCGTGCCGCTTTCCGTGTAGAGCGTCAGCGTAACAGTATTGTCCTGTGCGTGATAGGTCTCCGCCCGCGCGGTCACGCCGAGGGGCGCACTCAGGCGCGCAAGCTGCGCGTCCGCCTTATCCCAGTCGACCTCACTGCGCTGAGAGCCCCCCTCCGCGGCGTTCCAACGGTAGACAAAAACGCACGACATGCCGTCGCCAAAGGTGCTGCGCGTAATGAGTTCGCTGCGCCCATCTCCCGTGAGATCAAGCGGCCACGCGCCGTCGCCCTCCGCCGCATCATCAAAGTCATAGCCAACGGTCCTTCCCGCATAGACGAAGCCCTGCTCCGTCAGCGCATAGAAGTCACAAACTGTCATAACTATGCCTTGGATCGTTTCAAGCTCGAAGCCCGGAAATCCGAGCACATCGTCCCGTGCGGTGAGGGAGACTTTTTCGGCAGCGTTGCCATTCCCGATCCAAGTGCCGCAATTTACGCCGAACGGTATGTCGATCTCCGCACCGTCCGCGCCAAAGAGCGCGTAGCGCGCATAGCCAGCCTCATCCGGCTCGTAGACCTTCAGCGTGACAGTCTAACCGCCGGCCTCCTCGGTCTGCGTGAGCAGCGCGGTGGGCGCGTCAGCCTCCTCCGGTGGCAATTCCTCTATGATGGGCTGCGGGGTGCGGCTTGCTAAGATGATGCTGACAAGCGCCGCTGCCACCAGCAGCGGCAGCGCGATCTTTCGGCTCATATCCTCTTCCTCCTGTTATCCTTCTTATAGAACAGCATAACAGCGGGCAGTGGAAATGACAAGTTACAAAGTGATGACATTCCAGTTACAGGAATGTAACAAAGCGAGAGGAACCTCCTCTCGCTTTGTTTCTTTACAGGATGATACAGATGAGACCGCCCGTGCCCTCGTTGATGATGCGCTCAAGCGTCTGGCGGAGCTTGAGGCGCGCGTCGTCCGGCATGTGCTTGAGCTTTGCCTGCAAGTCTTCGTTCACGATCTCGTGGAAGCTGCGGCCGAAGATGTTGGACTGCCAGATCTTCGTCGTGTCGCCCTCGAACTCCTGCAAGAGGTAGTTGACCATGTCTTCGCTCTGCTTTTCATTGCCGACGATGGGCGAAACCGTCGTTTCGATGTCGGCGCGGATGATATGCAGGCTCGGCGCGCTCGCCTTGAGCCTCACACCGTAGCGCCCGCCCTGCTTCATGATCTCCGGCTCTTCGAGGTTCAGCTCGTCGACCGTCGGCACAACGATGCCGTAGCCTCTCTCGCGCGCATCGGACACCGCCTGCGCCACCTTGTCGTACTCCGCCTTGACCGACGAGAGCTCAGTGAGAAGGCTCAGCAGATCGCCGTCATCCTTCACATCGAAGCCCGACTGCTCGCTCAGCGTCCGGTAGAACAGTGCGCGCGGGAGCTGCAATTCCGCCGCGGCGACGCCCGTGCCGAGCTGAATGGACGTGATGCGCGCGCTGCTGACGCTTTCGCAGCCGCCGATGGCGCTGATCGCGCCCTGCACCTCTCGGATACAGTGGAGGCTGCCTGTGTTCTCGCGGATGGCCTGATAGAGGCCGCTTTTGATCGGGTGATCGTCGGCAAGCGCCTCGACCCACGGCGGGATGAAGAGGTCCAGCTCGCAGAGCGGGAACTCGTAAAGGATGGCCTTGAGAATCATTCCCACTGCGTTGTCGTCGAGCGTCAGGCAATTGACGGGCAGACATGTCACGCCATAGCGTGAAGCGATATCCCTTGCCATTGCCTGCACGCGATCGCTTTCCGGCTCTGTCGCGTTGAGCAGGACGAGGAAGGGCTTGCCGATCTCCTGTAATTCGCGGATGACGCGGCCCTCGGCCTCTATGTAGTCCTCGCGCGGGATATCGGTGATACTGCCGTCGGTCGTCACAACGACGCCGATGGTCGAATGCTCGCGGATGACGCGCGTTGTGCCAAGCTCCGCCGCCTCGCTCATCGTCACCTCGTGGTCGAGCCACGGTGTCGAAACCATGCGGGGGCTCTCGCCCTCCATCTGCCCCGTCGCGCCCGGGATCATATAGCCCACGCAGTCGATGAGCCGAACCGAGCAGCTGCTGCCCTCGTCAAGCGCGATGTCCACCGCCTCTTCCGGCACGAACTTCGGCTCCGCCGTCATCACCATGCGGCCGCTGCCGCTCTGCGGCAGCTCATCCTTCGCCCGCTCGCGGCGGTAGACATTGTCGATGTTCGGGATGACCTGCGTTTCCATAAAGCGCTTGATGAACGTCGACTTGCCCGCGCGCACGGGGCCGACGACGCCGATGTAGATGTCCCCCGCCGTGCGGGTCGAAATATCCTGATAGATCTCCGTATTCATGCTCATACCCTCTTCCTCCGTTCCTCAGCGCCTGCGCGGGATCAGCAGCAGCTTTCCGATCACCGCGGCGGATTCCTCCTTGAGCTCGTTGGCCGCGAGGATGGCCTCGACCGTTGTGCGGTACAGCTTGGCAATATCCCACAGCCGCTCGCCCTGCTTCATCGCGCGGAGCACGAGCGAGGGGACGTTCTCGTCCTTTTTCCCACACTCCTCGGCCTCAAGCGACTGAAGACAAGGATAACGCGGCGTTTCCGCCACGCTGACGGCAAACGTTACGGGGAAGCGCAGCTCCACGCCGTCCGCGCCCATCTCAACCGCCATCCGGAATGCCTCCAGTGTATTTTCAGGCGCGTAGCCGCTTGCACCGCGGTGCGCCCATACCAGTGTCTGTTTTTCCATGTATACAAAAACCTCCGATATGATAGCTTCTTATTTCTTCTATCATATCGGAGGTTTGTAAAATTGTTCGGGTGCGTTGTGTAAAATTTAGAAGGGATATGTAAAATATCTGTAAGATCACCCTAACTGAGAAAA
>ENA-ORNW01002906-ORNW01002906.1-human-gut-metagenome-genome-assembly--contig:-NODE-2906-length-10557-cov-23.877833_pt1 | contig 10557 bp, 7 predicted proteins | sample MGYA00242121_ERZ509034 | MGnify/ENA primary metagenome ERZ509034 (study PRJEB26280, sample SAMEA2338689) | human gut metagenome | biome: human gut; feature: human-associated habitat; material: faeces... | reverse complement strand
CGCAAACCGCCGAACGCTGGGGCATCTCCACCCGCCGTATTCAGATTTTGTGCGGAGAGGGGCGCGTTCCAGGTGCGATCCGCATTGGCACAGTCTGGGGGATTCCAGAGGACGCAGAGAAGCCGGCGGACGCGAGAATCAAGAACGGTAAGTATATCAAGAAGCCCGCCGAAAATGAAAAATGAGCCGCATCATATCAGCGACTCTAACTCGAAATAATGGGGTCTATTCCATCTCGCGGGTGCGAATGGGCGCACTGACCCCTTGTCACGAATCTACCCAAATTGTCGATTCGACAGATTATAGCAGAGTTCTACAAAGGAGCAACAATTATGAACAAACAACAGCTTGCCAATAAAATCTGGGAATCCGCAAACAAAATGCGATCCAAGATCGAGGCTAACGAATATAAAGACTACATTCTTGGTTTCATCTTCTATAAGTTTCTCTCTGACAAAGAAGTAGATTTTCTAAAAAAGGACGGATATGAAGAAGCTGACCTTCAGGAACATGTACATGAGAACAACGAGGAACTTGTTGATTATTGTCAGCAACACCTTGGCTATTTTATCGCCTATGATAATCTTTTCTCGACATGGCTGGATAAGGGAAATAGCTTTACTGTTGACAATGTGAGAACTGCTCTTTCTGCATTCAATCGCTTGATCAGTGATACGCAGAAAAAGGTGTTCAGCAAAATTTTTAATACACTGGAAACTGGTCTGAGCAAACTTGGTGACAGCACCAGCAATCAAACCAAAGCTATCCGCGACTTGATTCAGCTGATCAAGGATATTCCTACCGATGGCAGGCAGGACTATGACGTTTTAGGCTTTATTTACGAATATTTGATCAGCAACTTTGCTGCAAATGCTGGGAAGAAGGCCGGTGAGTTTTATACGCCTCATGAAGTGTCTCAGCTTATGTCTGAGATTGTCGCAAACCACTTGAAGGATCGTGAGAAAATCGAAATATATGATCCTACGAGCGGTTCTGGCTCTCTTTTGATCACCATAGGCAAGAGTGCTACCAAGTACCTGAAGAATAAAGACGGCATCATGTACTATGCGCAGGAGCTGAAGGAAAACACATACAATCTGACCCGTATGAATCTTGTTATGCGCGGCATCAATCCAGCCAATATCTTCACTCGCTGTGGCGATACATTGGAGCAGGACTGGCCTATGTACGATGATGTCACTCAGACGTATAACCCGTTGTATCTGGATGCTGTGGTTTCCAACCCACCGTATTCACAGCACTGGGATCCGTCTCACAAGGAAACCGATCCCCGTTATCGCTATGGCATGGCACCAAAAGGAAAAGCTGACTATGCCTTCCTGCTTCATGACCTGTACCATGTAAAACCAGACGGTATTATGACCATCGTCCTCCCTCATGGTGTCCTGTTCCGAGGTGATGCTGTTGGAGGCGCTGATGGGCTGGGTGAGGGCGAGGGGCGTATTCGCCGAAATCTGATCGAAAATAACAACATCGAAGCAATTATCGGACTGCCCGCAAATATTTTCTATGGCACGGGTATTCCCACCATCATTATGGTTTTACGGCAAAAACGTGAAGCTTCTGATGTGTTTTTTATCGACGCTTCCAAGGGATTCACCAAAGTTGGTAAGACCAACAAACTAATGGCATCGGACATCAAGAGAATTGTGGACGCTATTGCCGCCCGCCCTGAGAGTATTGAAAAGTTTGCCCGACTGGTCTCCAAGGAAGAGATTCGCCGCAATGGATATAACCTGAATATTCCCCGTTATATCGATTCTTCCGAAGCGGCGGAAACTTGGGATATTTACGCCACCATGTACGGCGGCATTCCCAACCATGAAATTGATTTTCTGGAACAGTATTGGACTGCGTTCCCTCAGCTGAGAAGTGTTCTGTTTGTCGCCGATGAAACCCCGTATTCAAGATTGGCAGTTGAAAACATCAAAGAAGCTATCGAAGGCAGTGCCGATGTACAAGCGTTCGTTGCAGCACATCAGTCAGCGTTCGCAGATTTTGATACATATCTGGACGGCGAACTGATCGGAAAAATGATGGATCTGAATGTCTCCAAGGCTGAGGATACTATTACGCAGAATATCTTTGGCCGTGTTGCACCGCTTCCCCTGATCGACAAGTATCAGGCGTATCAACTGTTGGATGACAAGTGGAATATAATTTCCACCGATCTTGAAATTATCCAGACAGAGGGTTTTGCTGCCACAAAGCAGGTCGACCCGAATATGGTCATCAAAAAGAAAGACGATAAGGAAGAAGAAGTACAGAACGGCTGGGTAGGCCATGTCATTCCCTTTGATTTGGTGCAGACTACACTTCTTCGGGAAGATTATGATGCACTCAAGGCAAAAGAAGCCAGATTGGATGAAATTGCCGCTGAACTGACGGAGATCATAGATTCCATTGATGAGGGTGATCGCGGAGAGTTTCTGAATGATGACAATACTGCATTTGTCCCCAAAGAGTTTGCAGCAAAACTTGCGGAAATCTATGCAGATATCACTTCCCCGGAATTGCTTGGTTTGCAGGGATATGCTGCATTGATAGATGCCAAAGCCGGAAAGGCGGCGAAACTGCAATATATCTTTGAGCATAAGGAAGTGAACTGGGCGTTTGTAGATGGAAATGCCCCGTATACCAAGGGCAAAGTCGCGGCTTATATGAAAACGCTGCACGAGGCATATTCCTTCCCGGAAGATTCCTTTGAGGCGAAGATGGTCTGTGCTGATAAGCTGATGACGGAAGAAAAAGCCGTCAAAAAGGATGTCAAAGAAAAATCCTATGCGCTCCACATGAAAACCAAAGAAACCATTGAAGGGCTGAGGGATGAGCAAGTTCTTGACCTCCTGCGCCTGAAATGGATTGTTCCGCTGTGCGCTTCACTGCGTGCTATGCCGGATGCAATCATTGACACACTGGAAAAGGCGGTACAGGCGTTAGCGGATAAGTATGCTGTGACTTATCTGGAATTGGATGAGCAGATTCAGAAATCCGAGGAAGCGCTTTCTTCCATGATCGATGAACTGACAGGTAACGAATACGACATGAAGGGATTGGCAGAGTTCAAAGCCTTAATGGCGGGTGAATCAGATGAGTAAAACCGAAATACCCTCTATTCGTTTTCATGGGTTTGACGATGCTTGGGAACAGCGTAAGTTATCGGAACTAATAATAGAATATAAAAAAACAGTGGGTTCAGATTGTACATTACCTATACTAACATCGTCAAAAACAGAAGGTGTTATTCTTCAGGAAGATCATTTCGGAAGAAAGCAAAATCACGATATTACAGGCTATAATATCTTACCTCGAAACTACTGCACATATAGGAATCGAAGCGATGGAGTGGATTTCACTTTTAACATCAATAGATGCTGTGATAAAGGCATTATAAGCAAGTTCTATCCTGTTTTTTATGGAAATAATTGCGATATATTCTTCATTTCTTTAGTTCTTAATAACAGTAATGAAGTAGTTCGAGAAATTGGTTATACATGTACTGGTACGGGACAAAAAGTTCTATCATTTTTGGATTTGCAGAAAATGAAAATAAGGGTTCCAAAATATGAAGAGCAGAAGAGGATTGCATCATATATTGAGACCCTCGACAACCTTATCACCCTTCATCAGCGTAAGTTTGAAAAGTTGACGAATGTGAAAAAGTCGATGCTCGAAAAGATGTTCCCGCAAAATGGAAGCTGCTATCCCGCAGTTCGCTTCAAGGGATTTACTGGCCCTTGGGAGCGGCGTAAGTTCGGAGATGTGTTTGAAGAATACTCGGAAAAGAATCGGGCGGATCTGCCTCCACTTACAATAATCCAAGGCAGCGGCACAATCAGACGCGACGAGTCAGAACGTGCACTCCAATACGATAAAGCAAGCCTGTCAAACTATAAGGTGGTTAATGAAGGTGACCTTATCGTACATTTAAGATCTTTTGAAGGCGGTTTGGAAAAGGCAAACTCGCAAGGAATTATTAGTCCTGCATATCATACTTTTCACGGGGAAGGCGTTGATTCGAGATTTTACTACACATATTTCAGATCAAAAAATTTTATTGACACAGACTTAAAGCCGCACGTTTACGGTATCAGAGATGGACGGAGCATTGACATTGAAGGTATGAAAACAATAGAAATTCCGTTCACCTCATATCCAGAGCAAAAGCTCATTGGAGATGCGATTGACTCCATAAATACTCTTATTTCCCTCCAACGGCGTGAGTTGGAAAAGCTCCAAAGCATCAAAAAAGCACTGCTTGAAAAAATGTTTGTCTGATACAGGAGGCAAGCTATGGTATTTGAACAGGAAGCCGCCTTTGAAACGGCGCTCATTAATTTACTGACAGAAAAATATGGCTGGGAGCCGGAAATTCTGCGCTATAAAACAGAAGAAGATCTGATCCAAAACTGGAAACAGATCCTCTTTGAAAACAACCGGGATGTGGACCGGCTGAACGATGTTCCGCTGACCGACGGCGAAATGCAGCAGATTCTTGACCAGATTACCCGTCTGCGCACGCCGCTGAAACTCAACGGTTTTATCAATGGTAAAACCGTTGCTGTCAAACGCGACAATCCCGCAGATGAACTGCACTTCGGCAAAGAAGTCAGCCTAAAAATCTATGACCGTCAGGAAATTGCCGCCGGTCAGAGCCGCTATCAGATTGCCGAACAGCCGGTATTCAAGGCAAGGAACTCTGTTCTGCCCAACCGCCGGGGTGACTTTATGCTGTTGATCAACGGTATGCCGCTGATTCACTGTGAACTGAAACGCAGCGGTGTGGATGTCAGCCAAGCCTACAACCAGATTGAAAAATATGCACATGAGGGAGTTTTCTCTGGATTGTTTGCTCTTGTGCAGATTTTTATTGCTATGCAGCCGGATGAAACAGTCTATTTTTCAAATCCCGGTCCGGACGGAAAGTTCAACAAAGATTTTTACTTTCACTGGGCAGATGCCAACAATGAGCCGTTGAACAACTGGAAAGACATTGCACAGTATCTGCTTTCCATCCCTATGGCACACCAGCTGATCGGCTTCTATACCGTTGCCGACGATACCGACGGTATTTTGAAGGTTATGCGCAGCTATCAGTATTATGCGACTTCTCGTATTACCAGCCGCGTTGCTATGCGCCGATGGGCTGATAGGGATCAGATGGGCGGCTACATCTGGCACACCACCGGTTCCGGAAAAACACTGACCAGTTTCAAATCGGCTCAGTTGATTGCAGCTTCCAAGGATGCCGACAAGGTTGTGTTCCTGATGGACAGAGTTGAACTTGGCACGCAGTCCCTGTTGGACTATCGCGGGTTTGCCGACGATACAGACTCTGTGCAAGCTACAGAAAACACGGATATTCTCGTAGCAAAACTGCGGAGCGATGATCCCGCAAACACGTTGATTGTCACATCTATTCAGAAAATGAGCCGTGTGGAAGAAGAAAATGGCTTCAATGCGCACGACATCGAACTGATTCAAAATAAACGGGTTGTATTTATCATTGATGAAGCTCATCGTGATGTGTTTGGCGAAATGCTGCGGACTATTAAAGAGACTTTCCCGAACGCCATGTTTTTTGGCTTTACCGGCACGCCGATCCACGATGAAAATCAGAAGAAAATGAGCACTACTTTGGATGTGTTCGGCAATGAGCTGCACAGGTACAGCATTGCGGACGGCATCCGTGATAAGAATGTTCTGGGCTTTGATCCATACATGGTGCCAACATACAAAGATCGTGATCTTCGGAAAGCGGTTGCACTTGAAAGAGCTAAGGCAACTACTGAGGCAGAAGCGTTGGCAGACCCTAAAAAGAAAAAAGTCTATCTGCATTATATGGATCACACAAAAGTGCCGATGGCTGGATATGTTCAGGCAGATGGTAGCTATTTGAAAGGCATTGAAGATTATCTGCCTGTTTCTCAGTACGAACGCGAAGAGCATCAGTGTGCCGTAGTTGATGATATTTTGGAAAACTGGACAACCCTAAGCCACGACAGCAAGTTTCATGCGATTTTTGCTACCAGTAGCATTCCAGAGGCAATCCAGTATTATAAACTGTTTAAAGCAAAGAGCAATCTGAAGATTACCGCTTTGTTTGACCCCAGTATTGATAACAATGGTAATGGGCTTTTTAAAGAAGAGGGCATTGTTGAAATCATCAAAGATTACAATACCAGATACAGTATGGAGTTCCAAATGGCAACTTATGCAACCTTCAAAAAGGACATTTCCTATCGTCTGGCGCACAAAGAACAGTACAAAGAAATTGAACATACTTCCGACCAGCAAATTGATCTACTGATCGTTGTCGATCAGATGCTGACTGGTTTTGACTCCAAATGGATCAACACGCTATATTTGGATAAGATTTTGGTTTACGAAAAGTTGATTCAGGCATTCTCACGTACCAATCGTCTCTATGGTCCGGAGAAGCCCTTTGGCACGATTCGCTATTATCGTAAACCGTATACAATGCAGAGAAACATTGAAGAAGCGTTCAAGCTGTATTCCGGTGATAGACCTCTTGGCCTATTTGCCGACAAGCTGGAACACAACCTCGAAAAAATGAATGCGTTGTACGATGATATTAGGAGCATCTTCCGTTCTGCTGGAATTAAGAACTTCGAAAAACTTCCGGTTGATCATACGGAGCGCGGACAATTTGCTAAATTATTCAAGCAGCTTAACAGCTATCTCGATGCTGCTAAGATACAGGGCTTCACTTGGAATAAGCTGTCCTATGAATTTAAAAACGTTGGCAGAAAAGTGATCATAAATCTGCACCTCGATGAAACCACCTACTTGATTCTTGCTTTGCGTTATAAGGAACTATTCTCTGGTGGTAGCGGAGGGACCGGTGTTGAAGATGTGCCGTATGAAATCGACTCCTACCTGACGGAAATCAATACTGGTGTAATTGATGCCAACTATATGAACTCCCGGTTCAAAAAGTACATTAAGGCGTTGCAGGATGGCGCGGAAACTGCCGCTGTGCTGGATGAACTTCACAAGTCGTTTGCAACGCTCACGCAAGAGGAACAAAAATACGCAAACATCTTCCTCCATGATGTCCAGAACGGTGATGTGGTAGTTGACGAAGGAAGAACGCTCCGTGATTACATTACAGAATATATGACCAGTGCCAAAAATGACCAGATCCACCGTTTTGCTACCGCCATCGGAGTTGATGAAACGATACTGCGTAGCTTCATGCAGTCGAAAATCACGGAAGCCAATATCAATGAGTTTGGTAAATTTGACACATTGAAGGCAACCGTGGATACGGAAAAGGCGAAAACCTTCCTTGAAATGATAGAGGGTAAGCCTATCAAGAAATTCCAGATCAACATGAAGATTGACCAAATGCTGAGAAGGTTTATTCTTGAAGGCGGATTTGATATTACATAATAGAGAAAAGGATGCGAAAACACTATGGTGAGCAAAACAAGAAAAGTATCGTTTTATCGTCTATCACTGGAAAAACAAACACTGCTTCCGGGAACGCGCACTGTCCGGGTAACACAATTAAACAACAGCGAAATCGAAGACTGCTTTAGGGAAATATATAACGAAAAAATGCAGGTACTTTCCGATAATCATAAAGCAATTAATATCACGGCTTCAAATGGACACTATGTCATTGAAGCAATATCCTTTGAAGAGCATAGAGCTTTCTTAAAGATCGGTCAGCAAAATCCTTCTAACACTGTTGCTCTGCGAGATCGAACAACATTGGAAACAGAAAATGTACCAATGCGTGAAAGTCAGCTGCTGGAGCTTTATACTTTCTGCCTTATTGATTTTGAGAGCGGAATTGTGAGCTACATTGGAATTAACGGGGCTCCCAAAATTTCAGCTGTCCGCAACCTGTTTGATCAAACGCTTGAACCGGGAGAAAATACTTCTGCCCACCTTGCAGCAATTATGACTGATGATATTCTACAAGTATTAGTTCGGAAGCATATTATCAGCAAGGTATCTGTTACGGTAGCTGTACCTGAAGATCAAATTCTAAGCGACATCGGGCTGGATATTGAAAGTTTTGATGCGATTCGAAATGTACGAACAAAAACTGCGACATACAAATTGGTAGGTCGCCGCAACAAGAACATATTTACTTCTAGTTCAAAACTCGCCGAAATGATCGCCGCAATAAAAATTAAATTTGGTGACAACCTGCAAGGGTTGACTGCAAACGCAAAGGATTATAACGAAAAATCACAGACATATGATTTGCTACAATATAACTTTACAAAAACAGTCGTCCTTGGTAGAGAGGACGAAGGTTTGTTGACACTTGATGATTTCAAAGATGCACTCGTAAATACATACGATTTATATAGGACAGAGCTGTTGAGATATTGTCGAAGTTAACCTGAATTGGTGGTGGAATAAATGACAAAGCTAAAAAACTGGATATGGATAGGTTTAGTATTAGTATTGTCAATTGGAGTATCTATTATATTATTTAAAAGCGCTTTCTTCGATATAAGCAAGTTTGAAAAATTGGCTCCGGATTTTCATTATAATGCAATATCTATGTCCGCGATAATTGGAGGCTTTTTATTTACAGGGATTAGCATTCTGATTTCTGTGATTGACAAAGAGCGCATTGAACGATTATGGAATAACAGCTATTTAGACAATCTCTATCGGTCAGCCTTCGTGGGAATGATTGCAAATATCATCACGATTATTGTTGCGTTTTCATTAGTCTTTTTAGACATTCCCTCAAAAGCGGAAGACATCTTTGTTGAGATCGAAATTGCAGCACTAATAATTGGTGTTGTCTTCTTTGCGTGGTGTATAAAGTACTTGTTGTTTATAATTTCTAAGCTTAAAACCGAAAAATAAATTTTAGATTGTTGCGAGTCCCTACTGTTCACACAAGAGTTTCAAAATCCGGGTTGACATCTGCTCGGATTTTGATTATACTATACTTAACCCGAATTGGAGGTTGAACAGCATGAAACAACTGGGTATGCGCCTTCGCGCATTGCGGGAAGGCATTGGTTTATCCCAATCAAAATTCGCCGATGTGATCGGTTCTACGCAGTCCAGCATCAACCGCTATGAAAACGGTCAGGCAACGCCGACAGTTGAGCTTCTGCGCAAGTATGCGGACTATTTTGACGTTTCAATGGACTACATCTTCGCCCGCTGCGATGATCCGCATGGCAAGCTGTATGAAGCGAAACCTCCGGTTGACGCGAACAATCCTGAACTGAGGAAGTTTGTTGAGATGTGCTTCGATCCGGAATCACCGATGAACGAAAAGCTGAAAGAGGCAATGCTGAAAATGCTTGGGGAGGCGAAGATATGAGCAATGAATTAACCCATGATCCGGGACAGTTCGATGAAGTCATCCATATCATCGACAACGCCCGCAGCCGCGCCATGAAAGCGGTTAATGCAGAGCTTATTCAGATGTACTGGGAAATCGGTTCTTATGTCAGCGGTAGAGTGAAGAATGGCGGCTGGGGAAAAAGCGTGGTTGCAGATTTTTCCGAATTTCTGCAAGCGCATTATCCGGGGACAAGGGGATTTTCTGCGCAGAACATCTGGCGTATGAAGCAGTTTTATGAGACTTATTGTGACAGCGAAAAACTCTCACCACTGGTGAGAGAAATTCCATGGACAAGCAATCTGCTGATTATGACTGGCTGTAAAACCGATGAAGCGCGTGAGTTCTACCTTCGCCTATGCATTGCAAATCGTTACACGAAACGCGAATTGGATCGTCAGATCGGCAGTATGCTGTATGAGCGGACGATGATCTCTCACGAAAAGCATAAGGACCTGCTTGTTGGGAACGGCGGACTTGCGGCTTTGCGCGATTCCTATGTGTTTGAATTTCTTGACCTTGAAGAACCGTACAAGGAAAAGGATTTGCGGCGTCAGATTGTCTCGCATCTGAAAGATTTCATTTTAGAGTTTGGACATGATTTCACTTTTGTTGGCGAAGAATACCGTGTTCAGGTCGGCAACACGGATTTCTTCATTGATTTGCTGTTCTATAACCGTGCATTGTCCTGCCTTGTTGCAATCGAATTGAAAATTGATACCTTCCGACCTGAACATTTGGGACAGCTCAATTTTTATTTGGAAGCACTTGACCGCGATGTAAAGAAGCCAAATGAAAATCCGAGCGTTGGCTTAGTCCTCTGCACTGGTAAGGATGATACTGTAGTCGAATATGCGCTCAGCAGGTCCATGTCTCCGACAATGGTCGCAGATTACACATTGCATCTGCCCGATAAAGCCATCCTGCAAAGTAAGCTGCGTGAATTGACAGAGCTTGCTTTGGAAAGTGGCGAAGGCAACGAGGGTGATGAAGAATGAACGCTGTCATCTATGCCCGCTATTCCTCTGATAGCCAGCGCGAGGAATCCATTGAAGGTCAACTCCGCGAGTGCCGGGAATATGCTGAACGCAACAACATGACCACTGTTGGAACGTATATTGACCGGGCATTATCTGCAAAAACAGCAGATCGACCGGAGTTCCAGCACATGATCAAGGACAGCG
>ENA-ORNW01002905-ORNW01002905.1-human-gut-metagenome-genome-assembly--contig:-NODE-2905-length-10558-cov-2.193945_pt1 | contig 10558 bp, 7 predicted proteins | sample MGYA00242121_ERZ509034 | MGnify/ENA primary metagenome ERZ509034 (study PRJEB26280, sample SAMEA2338689) | human gut metagenome | biome: human gut; feature: human-associated habitat; material: faeces... | reverse complement strand
GTCGGCAAGATCTACGGCACCTGCGCCGGTGCAGTCGCTATCTGCGTGGCACCGTTCGTTATGTTCGCACAGGGCATCACGACCTTCCTCAACTCTATGAGCCAGTTCGTTTCCCTGCCGATTCTGTTCACCGTACTCGGCGCACTCATCTTCCGCAAGGCACCGAAGTACGCACCCAAGGTCATCACCGCTGTTCACGTTATCGCCTATGGCGCGTTTATGATCCTCAAGCCCTGCTACCCCACCTCGGGTGAGCCGATTCATTATCTGTACGCCATCGCTGTGCTGTTCGTCGTTGAATTTGCCATCATGTGGTATCTGAACAAGTACCGCGGCACAGAGGACTATGTTCCGGCCGATGTCGGCGCAGTCGATCTGACCCCGTGGAAGTATCGCCATATCGTATGTATCATCGGTATCATTCTGGCGATCGGCATCTACATTCTGTTTTCGCCCATCGGCATTGCCGCATGAGTAGAATAAAGTCTAAGCAACAACCTCATTGAGAAAAGAAAAGGAGAAATTACTATGAAACTCGGATTTAACGAAGCAAATGACCGTTTCTGCAAGAACCACAGTGTTATGATGGACCTCGAGCTGTGTGAGAAGTACGGCTTCGACTGCATCGACATTCAGTCGGAATGCCTCAACCGCGACCTCGAAGCCGGCAAGATCACCCTCGAGGAGATGGGCGCCTGGTTCCAGAGCCACCATCTGAAGATGCTCTCCTACAATGCGCTGTGCTTCTTCAACATGAAGCAGACGCAGGAGGAAAAGGACGCCGTGATGGCGGAGCTGGACGAGATCATCCGCCGCTGCAACATCCTCGGCTGCAAGATGATCGTCGTTGTACCGAGCAAGGACATGAAGGAGCGCGGCCTGACTCCGACCCGTAAGGAGATCCGCGAGGATGCAGTTGCCGAAATGGTCAAGAAGTGCGAGCCGCACGGTATCCGCCTGAGCCTCGAGTTCTGCGGTGAGCCGTCCATGACTATCAACCGTTTTGAGGATGCTTACGCCATCGTCGAGGAGGTCAACAGCCCGTATGTCGGCGTAACGCTCGATCAGTACCACTTCTACGCAATGGGCTCCGGCTGGGATACGCTCGAAAAGGCCGACGGCAAGAAGATTTTCGTATGGCATCTGAACGGCACCGAGGACATGCCGTGCGGCGCGTACTACAACAACGACGAGAAGCGTCTGTGGCCGGGTGCCGAGGGCGACTGCCTGCCGCATGCGCGCTACGCAGATACCCTCAAGAAGATTGGCTTTGACGGCGACTGCTGCACCATCGAGATTTTCCGTCCGGCATACTATGAGATGTCGCAGGAGGAGAACGTAAAGAAGTCCGCAGAAGTCACCCGCGCACACGTTGCAAAATATGCACAGTTCTAATTCCATCCCCGCATAAAAAGAGTCTAAAGAGCAAATTTTATGTATTTAAGATGAAGGAGAATTACTTATGAGCTACTTAAAGAAAATCGGCGCACTGTTTGTTTCCTCCGCATTGATGGCATCCATGCTCGCAGGCTGCGGCTCGTCCTCCGCTTCCACCGGCGACAGCGGCTCTCAGGCCGAGGGCGGCGACGGCAATTACAACATTTCCATCGTGTTCAAGACCACCTCGAACGAATACACCCAGTACATGATGGCAGGCGCGGAAAAGGCGGCGGCTGAGACCGGCGCAGTACTCGACATGAAGGGCGCGACCTCGGAAACCGCCTATGACGAGCAGCAGAACATGATCGAAACCGATCTGCACGCCAACAAGTACGATGCCATGATTATCGCACCGCTGCAGGGCGATATGGCTTCCACGCTGGTAAGCGGCACGGATATGCCCATCTTCGCAATCGACACGGACTTTAATGCACCGGAGAAGATTTCGTTCATCGGCATCGGCCAGAAGGATGCAGCGGCAAGCGGCGGCGAGAAGGCTGTCGAGGCGGCGAAGGCAGCCGGCTGGGATACGATTGAAGCAGCTTATATTGCAGGCGTTCAGGGTGACTCCACCGCCGATGCACGCCGCACCGGTTTCCAGGAAGGCATTGACGGCGCAGGCGGCACGTTCCTCGCAGACGAGGTGCAGTATGCTGATGCGGTAGCGGACAAGGCAACCGTGTGCATGGAGGGCATCATGCAGAGTCATCCGGAAGGTCTGGCTATCATCGCCTGCCACAATGACGACTGCGCGATCGCGGCAGCGCGTGCAGCAGCGAACAATCCGGCATACGCTAAGACCATCTTCATCGGCTTTGACGGCAATATCACCGCAGCACAGTCCATCCTCGATGGCGGCGAAACCATGACTGTTGCACAGAGCGGTTATGATCAGGGCTATCAGGCGGTTAAGACCGTTGTGGCATACCTGAACGGCGAAAAGGTAGACAGCTTTGTTGACTGCGGCACCAAGGTCATCGACAGCACCACCGCCGAGGACTACATGGCAACCCTCAAGAGCCAGATGGACGGCAAGGCAGTTGCACAGTAAACCGTAATACCATGCGATGCACTTGCGGCAGTAAGTGCATCGCATCTATTAAAAATTCACTTTAATGCAAGGAGAAAAAAACAATGGGCATTTTGAAAATTGGCGTTGTAGGCTGCGGCCGAATCGGCAAGCTGCACATCAACAACCTGATCAACTCCGTACCGGGCGTTCAGGTAGTAGCTGCTGCTGACCCGATGCTCGATAAGTCCGGCGCACGCGAGTGGCTGGCAGAGCGCAAGATCACCAACGTTTCCACCGACTTTATGGACGTTATCAACAATCCTGAGGTAGACGTAGTATTCGTTTGCTCCTCCACTGACACCCACTGCGATGTTTCCATGGCAGCAGTTCAGGCTGGCAAGCACGTATTCTGCGAGAAGCCGATCGACTATGATATCGACAAGATCAAGAAGCTGCTCGCACTCGTTGAGGAGAAGGGCGTTAAGTTCCAGGTAGGCTTCAACCGCCGCTTCGACCACAACCACAAGGCAGTTGCAGACGCAGTTAAGGACGGCACGATCGGCGATCCGCATATCGTTATCGTTTCCTCCCGTGACCCGGAGCCGCCTCCGGCTTCCTACGTTGCAGTTTCCGGCGGTATCTTCTACGATATGATGATCCACGACTTCGATATGGTTCGCTACGTAACCGGTTCCGAGGCTGTTGAGATCTCCGCTGTTGGTTCCTGCCTCGTTAACCCGAACCTGCAGGAAGAGTCCGGCATTCCGGACGTTGACACCGCTGTTGTTACCATGAAGATGGCTAACGGCTGCATCGCTGTTATCAACAACTCCCGTCAGGCAGTTTACGGCTACGACCAGCGCGTAGAGGCGTTCGGTTCTAAGGGCATGGCTTCCGATGCCAACGACCTGCTGAACACCACCACCGTACTGACCAAGGACGGCGCTCACTCCGAGAAGCCGCTGTGGTTCTTCCTCGAGCGTTACAACCAGGCATTCATCAACCAGGTTATCTCCTTCGTTGATGCAATCAACAACGATACCCAGACTGCTGTCGGCGCTATCGATGGCCTGCGTCCGGTTCTCATGGCTAAAGCTGCTACCGAGTCCTGCCGTAACGGCGGCGTGTTCGTCAAGGTCGGCGAATAACTCTTCTTAGCATTTCTTTCTTCTCTTTCCATATTTCAAATTAGAAAAGCAGCTCCAAATGCTTTTCATTCCCTCAAATACAACAGCAAGACAGTTTTTAAAGTGACCTCTAAAAGTCAGACAAAAATTGTTCAAGCGACCGAAAGGGCTTGCTGCCTGTGAATTACAGGCGGCAGGCCCTTTCGCTTTTCCTTTGCTCTACACCTTCATCTTATATACAATTCGTTATATTTCATCTATATATAACAAAAGAGTGCTGTTCCCTCAACAGCACTCTTTTCCTTAATACTGATACTTTTTCCGTCCCTTGACGAGAAAAAACACCGAAACCATCACGCCGAGCGCCTCTGCTACCGGAACAGCCAGCCAGATGCCGGTTTCCTGCAAAATCAGCGGCAGGAGCAGCAGCATCGCCACGAGAAACACAAGCGTGCGCGAAAACGAGATGATCGCAGACACGAGACCATCCGAGAGCGCGGTAAACAGCGAGGACGCGAAAATACTCGTGCCCATGAGCAGGAAGCTGACCGCATAAATCGGAAAGCCGTGCATTGCAATCTCGTACACACTGCTGCCGCGCGGCGTAAACAGGGTCAGCGCCGGCTCGAGCGTCAGCCACGAGAGCACATATGTGCCGAGCGAGCACGCCAGCACGAACGTCATGCAGATGTGGAAGATATGCCTCAGCTGCGGGATATTTTTCTCGCCGAATTTGTAGCTGATAACCGGTGCAACGCCCATTGAGAAGCCGAAATACACCGCCGTAAACACGAACTGGAAGTACATTGCAATCGTGATGGCGGCTACACCGTCCTCGCCGCGGTAGCGCATGAACAGCGTATTGAACACGAACGTGGTGATGGCGTTCGCAATGTTGCTGACCATCTCAGATGAGCCGTTGCCGCACGCGGCAGCCAGTGTTGCGCCGTCAAATTTAAAGGGCACAAAGTACAAACTTCCGGTGCGGTTTTTGGTGAAATACACCAGACCAACGATGGACGGCACGCAGTAGCCGAGGCAGGTGGCAATCGCCGCACCGGCAACGCCCATGTTCATCGGGCCCATGAACAGCCAGTCAAGCACCACGTTTGTGATGCCGCCGCCCACCGAGGTCAGCAGACCCAAGCCCGGCTTGCCTGCGGTGACGAACAATGTCTGGAAGGCAGTCTGCAGGAACAGCATGGGTGCAAACACCAGCTGAATGCGTGTGTAAATACGGCAGTCTGCCCACTGCAGCTCACTCGTGCCGAGCAGACGCAGGATAGGGTTCAGAAACAGATTTCCAAACACGGCGAAAATCAGGCCGATGCCCAACGCAACCGCAATCAGCATGGTGAAGTTGCGGCGCGCCTCGTCTGTGCGTCCCTCTCCCTGCCGGCGGGCGATAATAGCGCTGCCGCCCGTGCCGAGCATAATGCCGGTAGCCATCTGCAGGCAGTTGAGCGGATACGACATATTGATTGCGGAAAGCGCGGTTGTGCCGGCAAACCGCGAAATAAACATGCCGTCCACGATGGTGTACATCGAGAGCAGCATCATCATTGCAATGTTCGGAAGTGCGAATCGGAGCAGCGATGCGGCGTTGAATTCGCGCGCAAGTGCGTTATTCTGCTCCATTGAGAATCTCCTTTTCAAAAGAATCGGTAAATTTTCGGGTCATTTCCACCATAGCGGCGAACTGCTCCGCGCCCATGGCAGCGGCGGCGCGTTCCTCTGCGCGGTACAGACCGCATAGCTTATCCGCTGTGTAGCGCTTGCCGGATTCGGTCAGGCGCAGCGGCTTTTCCTTGCGGCCGGAGACGCTCACCTTTTCCAGATAACCGGCCTGCTCCAGCTCCTGCACCACCGTGTGAATTGTCTGCTTGGGCAGCAGATATATTTTCGATATCCAACCCTGTGTGCAGGTTTCAAACTGGTCGAGCAGATACAGCACGGCTACCGTGCTCGGTTTCATCCTATTCTGCTTTGCCCAGATGTCATACAGCTCATTCTGCCGGTAGATCTGCGCAAAAAAGTCGTTCATTTGTCTGCGAAAATCCATAATGCACCTCAATAGTCCTAAATCGTATCACGCTATTATAGTATGATTTAGGACTATTGTCAAGTAAAAGAAAAGCAGACCCGTAAAAGAGTCCGCTTCAAATTTACCCCATCAACATAGTCCAGAGTGCGCTGAACGGCATAACGAGTATCAGCGCAGGCATGAGATCGACCAGCGGCACGGATTTGATCTTGGAGACACGAAAACCGGCCGACATAGTCAGCACGCCGCCGCACGCGGACAAATCCGCGAACATTTCCGGTGTGAGCGCACCGGACAGCAACCGTCCTGCGGTAAACACGCATAGGAGAATCACGCACTGCGGCAACGGGATGGCGCAGATGGCCTTGCCGAGCGTGGACGCGAAGATCATCGCAGTGAAGAAGTCCAGCACGGACTTTGCAAACAGCAGATTCGGATCGCCCGCGATGCCCTCGGTCAGCGTGCTGTACCAGCCAAAGCCCGAGCAGCAGAACAGCGCGACCGCCGTGATGTAAAACTCCATATCAATATTATCCCCGCCGAGGTGCATGGTTTTGACCAGCCGATGAAAAAACCGGCTTGCCCAATCCTCAAGGTGCAGCAGGTGCCCGATGGTAAACCCCACCAGAATCGCCAGCACGACCGCTGTCATGCTGACCGCCTTGATAATGGAATTGATACCGATAGCGATCGAACACATGCCGAACAGCGTCGGCAGATGCTCTTTCAGGCTGTTCGGCAGGACGTGCCCCAGTGCGGAACCGATCACGCCGCCGGCCAGCACCGAGATACAGTTGACAATTACTCCGATTGGCATAAGATTTCCTTCTTTCTCTTTCCCCTTCTCCTCTGTTTTCCATTTTACCGTAGAAAAGCGTCTTTGGCAAGCAAAAGAAAACCGCACAGCCGAAGCTGTGCGGTTTAGGAAGGTTTTGCTTACTTTACGTTCTCGCAGAAGCGCATGAGCATTGCCGCTACCTCAGCGCGGGTAGCATTGCCCTTCGGGTCCAGCTTGCTGCCGGACTTGCCGGTAACAACGCCTGCGCCGCACGACCACTGGATTGCAGGAATCGCGTAGGTGCTTATGCTCTGTGCATCGTCATAGGAGAGAATGTTGGTGTCCTCACCCACAGAAACGTCGTACTTCTTGTACTGCGCGTAGCGGTACAGGATAGCCGCAAGCTGCTCGCGGGTAACCTTGTCATTCGGGCCGAACTTGCCGCTGCCGTAGCCGGAAACGATGCCGTTAGCATTCGCCCAGGCAACCGCATTTGCGTAGTACGCGCCGGAAGCCACATCCGTGAAGGAAGCCGCCGAGGTGCTCGGCTGGTTCTCCAGGCGGTACAGCACGGTAACGATCATGCCGCGGGTGGTGTTCGCCTTCGGGGAGAAGGTGTTGTCGGCGGTGCCGTTCATCATGCCCTTGCCGGTTACATAATCAACCGCGGAAGCGAACCAGTCGTTCGCGGAAACGTCGTTAAACTTGGTCTCGGACGGGGTTTCGGTGGCCTTAACATAGCTTACGCCAACCTTCACTGCGGAAGCAGGCATGGTGAAGGTGTAAACCGTGTCGCTCTTCTTAACGGTGGAGACAGTCTTGCCGGAGCCGTCGGTAACGGTCAGCTTGTCCAGCTTGTAGCCCTTGTCCGGGGACAGGGTAATGGTGATGGTCGCGCCCTTTTCCGCGTTGGACGGAGAAGCGTTTACGCCGCCGTTGTTGACCGCCGAGGTGGTTACCTTGTAGGTCGTCTTGCCGGAGGAGCTGCCGCCGGAGGACGGCTTGGTGTAGGTAACAACAATCGTGTCGTTCTTAACTTCCTTGGTGCAGTTGCTGCCAACCGTTACATTAGCTTCATTAAAAGTCTTGCCATTGCGATTGATAGTCAGGCTCTTGCCTGCAACCGTAACCTTTTCAGTGCAATCCTTCTGCAGAACGATAGTAGCACCAGTCTGTGCTGCATCGATAGCCTCCTTCAAGGACTTGTACGCATTGCCGTTTACCTCAGCAACAACATTCGGGTTGGACAGTGCGAAAGTGAACGGGCTGAAACCGTTGGTGGTGAACTCAACTGTACCGTCTGCCTTAGCTTTGGCAACATACAATTCCTTATTATCATGGTTAATGTAAACCTTCTGACCCTTGAAAGCCTCCGGCAGAGTTACCTTAACCTTAGTCGAACCAACCTTTGCATCCTGTGCAGATTTCAGAGTAACCGTTTTCTCATCAGTACCAGTCTTTGCAACTGCAATCAGGTTGTACTTCGGGGTAATGTCCATAGAAACCGTATTGCTCGTGGCATCATATGCAGTTACGGTAACATCCAGATAGGTTTTCTTTACAACGGTAACGGTAGTATTATCCGGAATCGTGCCGTCCGAATCCAGAGCAACCTTGTTATTCTTGACAAGCTCAGTCAGAGCCTGCGCCTTGTCGTCTGCCGTAATCGGAGTGGTGTCCGTCAGCGTGGTCGGCGTTACGCTTGTACCGACAGCCTGTGCAGCAGTTTTATCGCCTGCAGCGATTTTATCGCCCAGAGTTGCCTGAGTATCGCCCTTTTGGGTATCAGTCTTGATTTCGTTTTCGTCCTTGACTTCGATGATGCCAACAGTCCACGGATAAGTAGTCGTTGTTTCTGCACTTTTGTTGGAAACAACAGTCAGACCAGTAGCACAATAAGAGTTATCAAACTTCTGAGCAAATACACCACCAGAAACAGCAACTACATTCTTGCTGTTGTCAAACGCAGTTTCGACCTTGGTGGAGTTATCCCACTTGTATGCCTTGATAGAGGTAAATTTGCCACTTTCAATATTTACCTTACCCAGACCCTTGTAACCTGCACGGTCTACAACAGAAATTGCTGCACCATCCTCGATAGCACCATCATTTTCCGTCTTATTTACTGCATTACCGGTTACAGTAATTGTGCTGTTCTTAACATTCAGATTGCCGGCACAAACCTGCACACCCATAGTCTTAGCAGTAATGGTGGAATCTTCGATAGTTGCAGTACCAGAACTCGGGAAATAGATACCGAAACCATTCGGCACATTCAGCGTAGAATTTTTCAGAGTAACAACATCATTTGTATTCATGCCATTGCTCTCAATGCCGCTTGTGCCGTTAGCTGTCATAGTTACGCCATCAAATACCAATGCAGCATTATCATAGGTAATCGTACCATTCATTGCCGACGGAATAGCTGCAATACGATTAGCACTTACGACTGTACCATTCTTTACTGTCAGCGTAACATTAGAGTAGTTAATATCAAAGGCTTCCTCACTGCCAGTATAGGTGTAGGTATGACCATTCAAATCAAGCGTACGATTAATAGAGCCTGAATTAAAAACATCTTTATTTGTTAAATCACACTGCAGAATAATGGGCTGTCCGCTCGTTGTCTGTGCCTTAAACGCAGACTCAATATCATAATACCCTGTACCACCAACTGTAGCAATATACGGCTTATCTGCTACATATTTTCCATCGCCGTTTGTCCGTACAATAATGCCATTAGCTACATAAGCTGTAGGATCTTTATCAAACGTACCACCAGTTACTTCAATCGTAGCCTTAGATGTATCAGTAATGCTAGTCAGTTCATTCGTCTGCGGATCGTAACTACGCGTATCCAGTTCTCCGCTGACCGTACCGCCAGTGATGGTAACGGTGGCTTTTCTGGCCTCGGCATTACCATAGTTTACAGAGCTAATGTTGCCGTTAATGATACCGCCCTTGAGCTGGACGCTAGAATTTGAGCCACCGCTATAAGTCCAAGCTGCGACATCACCGTTGACAGTACCTGCATTGATAGTAGTACGATGCCAGTCTTCAATAGCATAGCTGTTAGCAGAGTTAATCGTACCACCATTGAGGAACAAATCGCCACGGTCAACCTTAACCGCAATGAAGTTATCCTGCGTGAATGTGCCGCCCTTAATGTTCAGACCCGGAAATTTGTTCACGCCGTCATCGCCAACACGGACAAGAGACGCGCCCGTGACACCTACAATACCACTATTATTCTCTACATTGCCGCTCTCAAAAGTGAGCCAGCCGTTGCCCTGAATATCAATAACATAATGAGAACCCTTGCCCGAATTTTCAGCAGTGTCCTCACGTTTAATCGTGCCAGTCTGAGCTACACTTGTGTCCTTAATTGTAGTTCTTGCGGTAACGGTAATAGTCGGTTTGCCTGGTTCTGTTTTACCGTTAATCGTATGGCCATTCAAGTCTAACGTCAAATTGTATGTTCCTAAAACGACATTTTCATCGGTATCCGCTGTTAATGTAATTGTAGCATTTTTTCGTGCCGCCTGAATAGCATCTGCCAGCGTGCCATACGACGTTTCGCCAATCATAGCTACACCTGTCGGCTGCACACTTACCGCCGAACCGGTATCGACCGATTCCGCGTCCTCCGCCGCAAATGCCATCGGCGCCATGGTCAGCACCATCATCACAGCGAGAAAAGCCGATAACAATCTTCTTTTCATGTTTATCCTCCTCAAAATTATTTTTTCCGGCAAAAGCGGTGCCGTTTCGCCTTTCCTTCGCAAAATTTGTACTTAGGAAGGTTTTGTGTCTGAGGGCGAGTACCTCAGACACAAGGGTACCCTTGTGCCACTTTATTTGCCTACATCATATCATTGTTTTACATTTTTTGCAATGATATTTATCACAAAATTTTGTCGATTTGGTGTCGGTTTTGTGTATTTATAACTTTTTCATTGCTTTTGCACAATTGGAACCGACAGTATTTGTACATATTATCACCGCTTGTGTTTTGCGCCCGGTTATGCTATGGTAAAAGCAGTAATTTGGAAAATTTGTGTTCAACCGCTTCTGAGTCCGTTTTATCGGACACCCGATATGCGATACTCAAAGCATGAAAGGGAGGCATGGCATATGAAAAACGACGATTACGGCTT
>ENA-ORNW01002896-ORNW01002896.1-human-gut-metagenome-genome-assembly--contig:-NODE-2896-length-10591-cov-14.702164_pt1 | contig 10591 bp, 10 predicted proteins | sample MGYA00242121_ERZ509034 | MGnify/ENA primary metagenome ERZ509034 (study PRJEB26280, sample SAMEA2338689) | human gut metagenome | biome: human gut; feature: human-associated habitat; material: faeces... | reverse complement strand
AACATGTAGCTAAAAATACTCAATTCAAAACATGGCAAGAAATGCTTGATTTTGCCACAGATAAATATATTCTCAGCCAACAAAAATAAAAAGACTCCAATAGCCAGATAATAAAATATTATCTTTAGCTATTGGAGTTTTTTATGCACATAATGTTTCTTTTTTATTTTGTAAATGTCTAACTACACAAGATAATGTATAGTTTATTATAAAATATATTAAAGCTGCACAGCCAAATAAAACAAATACATCAGATACATTTATAGTATTTGTTCCGTTGTACAAGCTAGCATTACTTAAAATTTTCTTTACACAAGCCATCAATTCAATCGTTGCTACATTAGCTAAAAATGAAGAGTCTTTTATAGTCGTTATAACTTGGCTTAATAATGTTGGTACTACATTTCTATAAGCCTGTGGCAAGATTATATATACCATCGTTTGAAAAGTATTAAAACCTTGTGAATAACTAGCTTCAAATTGACCTTTCGGTACAGCATTAAGTCCACCACGAATTATTTCAGCAATTACAGCTGATGTGAATAATGTTAAAGCTAATGTAGCTTTAAATAATAATTTAGTTTCTACAGAAGACAAACCTAACATACTATGACCAAAAAAACGAGGTACCGGAATGACTATTATACCAATAAAAATCCAAAATAATAATGGCGTATTTCTAAAAATTTCAATATATGCAGTAGCTAACCATTTAAATACAATATCTTTCTTCTTTGTACAATAATTTCTTACCAAAGCCAACACAGAACCAAATATAATACTTAAAAGAACTGCAATCACTGAAATTATTAAAGTGAATACAACACCTTTTAATATAAATACTAAAATGGCTGGCTTTTGCAATATAGATAAACTCGCTAAAAATTCATTCATAATTAAAACATCCTTTTATCATGCCATTACATCTTTTTTCTTTAATCTATTTTCCCATATAGTAGCTAGAGTTGATAATGGGAAACAAATTATAAAGAACAATATACCACAGACAATATAAGCCGGTGCATATGCTCCGCCAGTAGTTGAACCTGTAACAAAATTATATGTTAAGGAAATTAAATCTGAACCACCTATAATATACAAACAAGATGTATTTTTTATTAAATTCACAACTTGATTTACCATTGGCGGTAAGATAATTTTTATACTTTGCGGCAAAATTATATAATACATTTTTTGAACATAATTAAATCCTTGTGATGTTGCAGCTTCAAACTGTCCTCTTGGTATAGAACTTATACCTGCACGAAATACTTCTGCCATATAAGCTCCATGATAAATACCTAAAGATATAATTCCTGCAAATAATATACTTACCTTATATCCCGAAAAAGCCAATATATAATAGAAAACACACAATTGTAATAATAGCGGAGTATTTTGAATAACTTCGACATAGATGCGATTTATCATGCGAAAAAATTTATTAGAACTTGTACCCATTAATCCAATTATTATACCTATAATCAACGATAAAATAATGCCAATAATTGCTGTCTCTAATGTATTTAAAAAACCTAAAATAAAAGTATCTTTATAATTCCATACCATTATCCAATCATTTTTAGAAAAAATTTCTGTCATAAACTTCACCACTAAAATCATTTATAATTTATAAATTACTACATAATAATAAATCTAAAGCCTTATAAAGCTTTAGATTTATTATCATATTTTTGGGGTTTATTAATTTATTTTAAATTGTTTTCAGTAATCAAAGTATCAACTGTACCATCACTTAAACTTTTTTGAACAAAATCTTCTACAACTTTAGATAAGCCAGAACCTTTTTTAGTTGCTATACCATATTCTTGTGGAGCAAATTCTTCTTCAATATAAGAACGGCCAGGTGTATTATAAATAGCTAAAATAGATTTATCTACACAAAATGCATCTACGTCACCAGCACTCAAAGCTGTAGAAATTGCTGGATAATCATCATACTGTTTAAAGCTTACACCTGTTGTCCATGTTGCTGGATCGAATGTCTTAGCATCATAACCATCTCCAGAAATAACACCTGCTTTAATCATTGCTTCTACTAAAGATTTTGCAGAAGTAGAACCTGAAGATACACCTACTGTTTTACCTTTTAAATCAGCCAATGTTTTAATTCCAGAAGAATTTTCAACTAATACACCTACATGGTCTGTATAGTATGGAGTTGTAAAATCCCAGCTATTTTTTCTTTCATCTGTAATAGTAAATGTAGCAATTACACAGTCAATATCACCAGAATCAAGTAATGCTGTTCGTGTTGCTGCTGTTACTGGAGTAAATTCCACATCTACGCCTAAACTTTCTGCTAATTTTTTAGCTAAAGAAATTTCCAATCCAGAATATTCACCAGTTGCTGGATCTTCATAGCCAAAACCTTTAGTTACGTTTTTTACACCAACTTTTAAAGTTCCTCTATCAATGATTTCTTGCACATCACTTGGTGCAGAACTAGATGCTGTTTTATTATCTGCTTCACTTCCACAACCTGCTAACATCATAACAGACATACATACTGTTAAAATTCCCATTACCCATCTTTTTAAAATTCTCATAAATAATTACACTCCTCTACACTTTGCTATCTATTTATATTTAATGAATAATCTTGCCTAAGAAATTCTTTACTCTTTCATTATTAGGATTATCAAAAAATGTAGCTGGTGAACCTTCTTCAATGATTTGTCCATCTGCCATGAAGATTACTCTATCTGCTACTTGTCTAGCAAATCCCATTTCATGAGTTACTACAACCATAGTAATATTCGCTTCTTTTGCTAGTTTTATCATAACATCTAAAACTTCTTGAATAGTTTCAGGATCTAAAGCTGATGTTGGTTCATCAAATAAAATAATCTTTGATTGCGTACATAAGGCTCGTGCAATAGCGATACGTTGCTGTTGTCCACCTGAAAGTGTTAAAGGATAAACATGTGCTTTATCTCTCAGCCCTACTACATCTAAGTAATGATAAGCTAAATCTTCCGCTTCTTTTTTGCTCTTATGATGTAATTTTATAGGTGCCAATGTTAAATTTTCCAAGACTGTCAAATGCGGATATAAATTAAATTGCTGAAAAACCATTGATATATTATTTTTTATAATCTCTGTTTTATTTTTATGTGTTAATTGTTCACCATTAATAAAAACTTTTCCCTTAGTAGGTTCTTCTAAAAAATTCATACATCTTACAGTCGTCGATTTTCCAGAACCTGATGGCCCGATGATGACTAATTTTTCTCCTTCTTTTACTTCCAAATTAATATCTTTTAATACATGAATACTGCCAAAATATTTTTCTACATGTTCTAGTCTTATCATAAAATACCACCTACTAAATAAAAAAAGGCATTTCATTGCTATAAACAACAATGAAACGCCTTTGTTTCTAATTTAATATTAAACTTTATTATATTATTAATAATAAAAAATCAATATATCTTATATCCGTAAATTATACAGTTTTATTGAAAAAATATGCTTTTTATCAATCTTTAAAAATCTACCTTACAAGATTAAATCTAGTATAATTAACTTTTATCCGCTTGTCAAGTAATGTAGCTATTTCAAAAATATTCATAAATCAAATTTTATAAATCTTTTAAACTACGAATACCATTTTTTACATAATCAACAGGACGGCTCCAATCAACATGTACACCTGTTGTTTCCCATAAACGAGTAAGTGCTAATTGAAATGTATCCAAATTGTCTAGTGGATTAATTGTTATTGTTGTGAAATCATGTAATGTTTCATGTGGAATTTGTAAAGTCAATGAAGTATTTAAAAATTCTTCTACATTTTGTTTAGCTACTTCATTTGCCAATACAATATTTACAGATTTTGCACTAGCATCATATTCAATATATCCTAAGTCACTACGACAAGAAATAGCCACACTATAATTGTTTTCCATAAAAAAATCCCTTCTTTTATCAAATAACGTTATATTTATTTTAACTGAGCCTCATGATCTGTGCAAGTAAAAATACAATTACAATTATCCTGCGTTTTAATCTTGCGTAGATTTCATCTTTATGCTATTATATTATCAGTTGATAACGGAGATATGCCTGCAATGTGCGTAGGTCTTTTTATATTGTCTAACCTTACTCTTTCTAAACGGGAATCTGGTGTGATACTTGTACTGCTGAATCGTCTTGAACGAATAGCAAAGCTCTTATCCAGGATACCCACCTGCACCAAGCAGGTCTAGGCGAATAAAAGATAACGGCATTATGGGCATATAAAAAAGCATTGTTTTACGATAAGTAAAACAATGCTTTTTTGTTTATTAAACAAAATACATATTTTGTTAAAATTAAAATATAGCCAAAGTAAAAACTATGTAAAAAATCAAAACATCTCTTGTAGTAAGTATTAAAAAATTTTATACTGATTGTATATGAATATACTATTTATTATTTATTTGAATATATAAATTAAATTATGAGGTGTTCTTATGCAAAAAATTTACTGCGTTGAAGACGACGAAAGCGTTCGTGAGTTAGTCATCTATGCCTTACAATCCTCTGGATTTGAAGCTCAAGGATTTGTAAATGCAGAAGAATTCTTTCCCGCACTAAAAAATAATATACCAGATTTAATTCTCTTAGATATCATGCTTCCTGGCATCGATGGTATTGAAATTCTTAAAGAAGTTCGTAAAAATCCTAAAACACAACATACACCTATCATCATGCTCACAGCTCGTGGCAGTGAATATGATAAAATAACAGGACTTGATAATGGTGCTGATGATTACGTAACCAAACCATTTGGCGTTATGGAGTTAATCGCACGTATAAAAGCAGTTTTACGTCGTAGTACAAAAATCAATCTAAATGAAAATAAACAAAATGCTGATTTAACAGCTGGAAATGGTTTACTTGTATTAAATCATGATTTTCATAAAGTATATGTAAATAATGAAGAGGTAATTCTAACTTTAAAAGAATTTGAACTTTTACATTATCTATTAAAAAATAAAAATATCGTTATTTCCCGCGATAAAATTATGGACGAAGTATGGGATTATAATTACGCTGCTGAAACACGTACTGTCGACGTACATATAAAGACACTTCGTCATAAATTAGGAGTAGCCAGCAAGTTAATTGAAACAATCCGTGGTGTTGGCTATAAAATCATTGATTGATATGAGTATGAAACAAAAAATATTTAATTATATGTGTTTTTTAGTCTCCATGTCTGTTATTTGTACATTTATCGTAACCTTAACACTATGTTATCCCTTATTTTTTGAACATACAAAGCAAGAGGTTAAAGATGAGGCTACTTATTTAACTTATGTATTTGACCATCATTTAACAGATCCTAAAGATTTACTAAAAGACGCTCAAACCCAAACTCGCATTACTTGGATTGATTCAGATGGCACTGTCTTATTTGATAATAGTGCTGAACCATCTACCATGGAAAATCATCTTTTACGGCAAGAAGTTCAATCTGCTATAAATGATGGTATAGGTGAATCTTATCGTATTTCTACTACACTAGGTACTAATACATATTATTATGCCGTAAAACTAAATGATAAATCCATTTTACGTCTTTCACGAAATAATGTAAGTGCCTATGATATGGTACAAGAAGCATTGCCTATCTTATTAGCAATGATGTTATTAATCTATTTGATTTCCTTATTAGCCGCTCGTCGTATGGCTAGAAATATCATTGCTCCTATCAATGCTATCAATCTTGAACATCCTATCATGAATGACTTATATGAAGAATTAAATCCGATGTTAGTCCGCCTAGAAAATCAAAATGAACAAATACATCAGCAGATGAAGACTTTAAAAAATCAACAACGTGAATTTACCATGATTATCAATAACCTTGAAGAAGGTTTAATCTTAATCAATCATTCCTACAAAATTCTTGCTATTAATCATAGCGTATTGAATATTTTAAATGCCGAAAAAACAGACTACATTGGCAAGAATTTATTTGCATTAGTAAATAATGAAACACTTTATCAAGCAGCTCAAAATGTAATGCGTGGCGAACGACAGGAATTTTATTTTACGCTCGACAAAAAAACTTATCAAATTATCGCTAGTCCTGTAACTAAACACAAGATAGTAAAAGGTGCCTTAATTCTCTTTGTAGATATCACAGAAAAACGCATGGCAGAAAAAATGCGTCAAGAATTCTCTGCTAATGTTTCCCATGAATTAAAAACACCACTTACTTCTATTTCTGGATTTGCTGAACTATTACAAAATAATATGGTCAGACCAAATGATATACCTCTATTTGCAGGCAAAATTTATAAAGAAGCTCAACGTTTAATCAGTTTAATCCAAGATATAATCAAGCTTTCTCAACTTGATGAAAAAAATAGTACTTTTATGAAAGAACCGCTTAATCTTTCTGCCATTTGTAAACAAATCGTTCTACGTTTAAACGATAAAGCTTTAGCTAAACAAGTGAAAGTCATCTTTAAAGAAAATCCAAATAGTGAAATTATTGGTGTTCGTCAATTAATAGAAGAATTGATTTATAACCTTATTGAAAATGCCATAAAATATAACAAAAATAATGGCTCAGTGAATATTTCACTACTAAATGAAGAAAAAAATTATCTCATTTTACAAATAAAAGATACTGGTATAGGCATAGCGTCAGATGATTTACCACATGTATTTGAAAGATTTTATCGTGCAGATAAATCCCGTTCTCAAATCAATGTCGAAGGTACAGGTTTAGGTCTTGCTATCGTTAAACATATCGTTGAATTTCACCATGCAAATTTAACAATTCAAAGCAAACTTAACGAAGGTACTTGCATTCGCATTCGCTTTTCTTTAAAATCAGATTAAAAAAATTTTTAAACCCCTATTTTAGGGGTTTTCTTATTGTTTAAGCTAAAATTTTTGGTATAATAAGAGAGTAATAATTTTATACTATATAATGAGGGTGCATACTTATGCGATTAATAAAAAATATAATATGTTTAATGGTATTAATGGTTTTCACTTTATTCCATACTCAAATCAGTTTTGCTGCTGATTCAGAATGGTATTGGATTAGTTCAGATGATAAATATAGCAAGTATTTTTCTATGACTAGAATAACGACTGTATCTAGTCAAAATAATATTCCTACTTGTATTGAAGATTGGATAAAAACGGGATATGCTCCTGGTGGTGCAGCTGAAACTATCGCTAATATGAAACTTCCTATCAATGATCCTAATCAATTAGTTTATAGCTTAGCCCGCGTCCAAATTAATCCTCAAGAAAGAACTTTACGTTATATGGAAGAAATCTTCTACGATAAAGATGGTAAAGCTCTTTATACTTTAAAATATGACAATCCTGTAAATAAAGACATCAATTCTCAATCTTTTGATGAAAAATTTTATGCTATGATTGTTGACCGCGTATTCAATAAAGGTGAAGGTGGTCGTCTCATTTCCAATGCTCGTTGGCTCGGATTATGGAGTAATGAATCTGGTGAAAGCAGTGCTGATACTGCAACACTTCGTCAAATAGATAACAATATCATCGTTTGGATTTGGCAAGAAAATAAAGATTCTGCTGGTAACGTATCTTCCATTCAATTTATGAAAAAAGAATATAATGTCCAAAACTTAACAGCTAGAACATTAAAATATCATTTCTGGTCTCCTGATACTAATTGGATTGATAAAACACCAAATCTTGATCAAAATATGCATTCTATCATTCCAGAAAGCACAGAAGATGTAGAATTCAAGAAAATAAGATATTATGCTAATAAATATCCTGAATGGGCTACACGTTATCAAATAAATAAAACAACTGCTACAGTACCAACTAACACAACAACTAATACTGCAACAACACCAACTAATACAACTCCAGTGAATACTACTACTTCACCAGCTGCTAGCGGTGTTACTAATCCAATTGGTTCTGTAGGTCCTATTGGTGCTCCTATAAATTAAAAATTTGCGACTTAAATTTAGTTGTGCTAAAATTTAGCTTATTAACTAAAAACTGCGGCTGTAGCTCAGACGGATAGAGCATTCGCCTCCTAAGCGAAGGGTCGCGTGTTCGACTCACGCCAGTCGCACCATTAACTCAATCATAAATAGTTAAAAATTTAAAGGATATCTTTTTGATATCCTTTTTTTATTTATAATCTTCAACCTTGTTTTTTCTCTAATAATAAACTATAATATAAGAAAATTGAAAAAAATCCACTAGGGGTGCTTTTGAAGCTGAGAGGAATTATTCCGACCCTTAGAACCTGATTTGGTTAAAACCAACGTAGGGAAGTGGCAAATAAATGATAATCACAGCAGATTTGCAACTTTTCTTTGCAATCTGCTTATTTTTTTGCCATTTAGCTTTAATTTATTTATGGAGGCAAAATTATGACAATGACACAAATGCAATCAGCTAGAACTGGTAAAATCACTGATGAAATGAAAATCGTAGCTCAAGAAGAAAAAATGGATGTTGAAACACTTCGTGAACGCGTTGCCAAAGGTACTATCGCCATTTGTGCTAATATCAATCATCAAAATTTACATCCTTATGGTGTAGGTGAAGGACTTTGTACCAAAGTAAATGCTAATATAGGTACATCTAGTGCTTTTCCAGACCCAGCTCCTGAAATTGAAAAATTAAATGTTGCTATCACATCTGGTGCTCATTCTGTAATGGATCTAAGTACTGGCAATAATATAGATGCTTCTCGTCAAGCAATTTTAAAACACTCCACTGTCATGGTTGGCACTGTACCAATTTATCAAGCAACAGTTGATGCCATCAAAGCCCATGGTGCTGTAGTAAAAATGACAGAAGAAGACTTACTCCATGCCATCGAAAAACAAGCCAAAGATGGTGCTGATTTCATGACCATTCATTGCGGTGTAACTATGGATGTAATCAATCGCATGAAAGCAGAAGGTCGTTATATGGACGTAGTTAGTCGTGGTGGCTCATTCATCACAGGTTGGATGCTCTACAACGAAAAAAATAATCCACTTTATGAACGCTACGATGATATTTTAGATATCTGTGCAAAATATGATGTCACTATGAGTCTTGGTGACGGTCTTCGCCCTGGCTGTCTTGCAGATGCCACTGACCATGCCCAAATTCAAGAACTTCTAAATTTAGGCGGATTAGTAAAACGTGCTTGGGACAGAGGAGTGCAAGTAATGGTTGAAGGACCAGGACATGTACCATTTGATCAAATAGCTACAAATATGAAATTGCAAAAAAGCATTTGTCATAATGCTCCATTTTATGTTCTTGGCCCACTTGTTACTGATATAGCTCCAGGATATGACCATATCACTGCCGCAATCGGTGGTACTATGGCAGCTTCTTGTGGTGCAGATTTTCTTTGCTATGTAACTCCTGCTGAACATCTCGCCTTACCAAATGTTCAAGATGTAAAAGACGGTATCATTGTAACTAGAATTGCCGCTCATGCTGCTGATATTGTAAAAAATGTACCAGGTGCCAAAGATTGGGATTTAAATATGGCTAAAGCCCGCAAAAAACTTGATTGGGAAGAACAAATAAACTTAGCCATTGATCCACAAACAGCACGCCAAAGACGTGCTTCACGTAATCCAGAAGGCACAACTGCTTGCTCTATGTGTGGCGATTACTGTGCAGTAGAAATCGTCAATAAATACCTCGGTGCTACAATCGAACATTGTTAAATTAAAAATGCAGGATAATTCCTGCATTTTTTCATTTATTATGATAAAATTTTTATAGATATTTCAATATATCATTTTAAATTACTATTATTACTATTATTGAAAGAAGGTATTCTCATGAGTAATCATATTGAAGCTAAAATTGGTGAAATTGCCGATGTTGTCTTACTTCCTGGCGACCCATTACGTGCAAAATACATCGCTGAAAAATTCTTAGAAAATCCTGTTTGCTACAATCATATTCGCAATATGTTTGGTTATACTGGAACTTATAAAGGTCATAAAGTTTCTATCCAGGGAACTGGTATGGGTATTCCTTCTATTTCTATCTATGCACATGAATTAATCTGCGATTATCATGCTAAAAAATTAATTCGTGTCGGCACTTGCGGTGGTTTAAAAGATGATGTTCATGTTCGTGATGTAGTCATCGCACAAGGAACAACTACTGATAGTGGCATCGTTGTTCGCACTTTTGGTGATGGACTTCATTATGCTCCACTTGCTGATTTTGAATTGTTAGGCAAAGCATATCATCATGCTAAAAAATTAAATATCCCTGTAAAAATCGGTAATGTATATTGCCAAGACCGTTTCTATGATGAAGAAGTTGACTTACAAAAATTAATTCAATATGGCTGTCTTGCTGTAGAAATGGAAACAGCTGCTCTTTATATGCTTGCCGCTAGTCACGATGTACAAGCACTTGGCGTATTCACTGTAAGTAATCACTTATTTACAGGCGAAGAAACTACAGCTAAAGAACGTGAACAATCCTTTGATTATTGTGAGCCGCACACTTGTGATTTAAATCATAAGTTAGGCAAACAAAATAGTCAGCGTATATAGAAATATGTACGTAGAGATAGACAAAGAGCTAT
>ENA-ORNW01002891-ORNW01002891.1-human-gut-metagenome-genome-assembly--contig:-NODE-2891-length-10600-cov-2.503936_pt1 | contig 10600 bp, 7 predicted proteins | sample MGYA00242121_ERZ509034 | MGnify/ENA primary metagenome ERZ509034 (study PRJEB26280, sample SAMEA2338689) | human gut metagenome | biome: human gut; feature: human-associated habitat; material: faeces... | reverse complement strand
AACGCTTTATTGCGCCGTGTGCGTGATTTCGCTCAAGTGAAGGGGAACGGAGATATCGATAAGGCGATCGCTTGCTTCTCTCTAGAGGCGTTGAATATAGACCGGTATAGCTTGGATCAGATCGATAATAAGTTGCTGACGACGATCATTGATAAATTCCAGGGAGGCCCGGTCGGATTAACGACGATCGCCACGGCTTTGGGCGAGGACCCCGGAACGCTAGAAGAAGTGTACGAGCCTTTCTTGATCAAAGAGGGCTTTATCAAACGCACGCCCCGTGGCCGTGAGGTCACCGATTTAGCTTATACCCATCTGGGACGTAGCCGGGTGGGGGAACAAGGTTTTTTATTTGATTAGACAGATACGATATGGCAGGAGGAATGAAGCGGCTCGCTAAAGAGACAGCGGTTTATGGATTGAGTAGTATAGTGGGGCGTTTCCTGAATTGGATGTTGGTGCCGATGTACACACGTGTGTTGGCCGGGACAGGGGATTATGGGATCGTGACGAATTTATATGGTTGGACAGCCCTGTTGCTGGTCTTGCTTACTTATGGCATGGAGACGGGTTTTTTCCGCTTCATCAACAAAAAAGAGGAGCAAGAGCCGATGCGGGTGTATGCTTCCGTGCTGTATTGCTTGCTGGGAAGTTCGGCGCTGTTTAGCGTAGCGGTTTTCACCTTGTTACCATCTATTAGTGCCGGCTTGGGATATGGCAACCATCCGGAGTATATCGGGATGATGGCGGGTATCGTGGCGGTAGACGCTTTTTGTTGCATTCCGTTCGCTTATCTTCGGTATAAGGGGAAAGCATGGCGTTTCGCCGGGATTAAGTTGCTGAGTATTTTCTTGAATATTATCTTGAATATATTCTTCTTGATCACTTGTCCGTGGTTGCATACGCACTATCCGGAGGCGATAAGCTGGTTCTATCGTCCGGATTATGGGGTAGGCTATGTATTCGTGGCGAACGTGTTTACGACACTGATAACCTTATTGCTTTTGATCCCGGATATCTTGCCGGGCATACGGGCGAAAGTAGACGGAACGGTATTGAAACAAATCTTGCGTTATTCCTTCCCGATCCTCATTCTAGGTATTGCCGGTATCTTTAACCAGACGGCAGATAAGATCCTGTTTCCATTCTTGTTTGATGATAAGGAGTACGCGAACGAGCAATTGGGTATATACGGCGCATGCTTCAAGATCGCCGTGGTGATGGTGATGTTCACGCAGGCTTTCCGGTATGCCTATGAGCCGTTTATTTTCGCTAAAAACAAGAGCGATGATAATAAGAAAGCCTACTCGGAAGCGATGAAATATTTCATCATATTCGCCTTGTTTATCTTCCTCGGGGTAATGTTCTATATCGATATCTTGAAGTACTTTGTCGGGCCGGCCTATTATCCCGGATTACGGGTGGTGCCGATCGTGATGCTGGGCGAGTTGTTTTTCGGTATTTATTTCAACCTCTCCTTATGGTATAAGCTGATCGACCAGACACGATGGGGCGCCTATTTCTCCACGATCGGATGTGTGGCCACGGTCTCTATCATCTTGCTGTTCGGTCCCTCGTACGGTTATATGGCTTGTGCGTGGGCATCGTTCTTTTGTAATTTATTGATGATGCTTTTATCCTATTTTGTAGGACAAAAGAAATTCCCGATCGAGTACGACTTGAAATCCGCCTTTCTTTATTTCGGGGTGGCGGCGGTGTTATACGTGGCAGGCATGGCACTGCCGATACAGTCTGAATGGCTCCGGTTGGGATACCGCACGATCTTATTAGGCGTATTCATCGCATTTATGGTTAAAAGGGATTTACCTTTACGAGAACTCCCGTACGTAGGACGTTTCTTCCGTTAATCGGTAGGTTCGGAGGGCTTGGACGGCGTGGCGATTGGCATCGTGATAACGAAGCGTGAGCCTTTCGTATAAGACGGATCTGTCTTTATCTTACCGTTTAGCCGGTTAACGATCAAGCGACATAGGTAAAGCCCCAGGCCAGAGCCGGGAATGAAATCATTGGTCTTCGTGAAACGCTCGAATATCCATTCCTGTTTGTCTTGAGGGATGCCGCAACCCGTATCTGTTACCGACAAGGTCACTAAATTGGCTCCGCTATCCAGATGGTATGAAAGCGTGATGCTTCCTTTCTCCGTGAATTTATTCGCGTTTGCCAGCAGATGCGAGATGATCAAACTGAAATAAGCACGGTTGGTCAAGATCATATCATTCTCCTTATCGCCTTCCACCACATAGTTGATCTCCGGCTTCTCTTGATATTTCTTTACCTGTTGCATCTCATGTAAACAAAGCTCATGGATACGTGTGGGAACAAGAGGAAGGGAATCATTGCCGCTATCGAGCTGGGCGATCTCAAGGAGATTGTTCAGCATGGAAGTCAAATGGTAACAGTTTTCATAGATAATACGGCTGAAAGCCTGTTTCTCGTCCATGGAGATATCGTCGTTGGTGATGAGTTCCGAGAAACCGTTGATTGCGTTTAAGGGAGTCCGTATCTCATGCGACATATTCCGGATGAAGGCGGTCTTCATCTCCTCGCTTTCTTGTGCTTTCTGGTTCGCTATCAAGACCAGCTCGTTAGACTTCTGCAATGCCCGATAGAGGGATCTCATTTTGCCTAGCCGGAAAAAGATATAGAACACGGCGCATAAAGCTAGAAGCAATAAGGATATATACAGGTAATTCTCTTTCTTGCTTTTCTGTAATTCCAATTCCAATGATCTCTTTTCGATCACCAACTCGTTCGCCCCTTTCTCGATCTCCAGATTTTCCATTTTCTTCCTGAGTTCTTGCATACGTAAGGTGTCTAGCAATACAGCGTATTCCTTGGATGTCTCATAGGCTTCCTTGTACATCCGGAGGCTGTCGTAAGCGGCAGCTTTCGCGGACACATAGGCGATTACATGTTCCTTGTAAAGCGGTATCTGTTTGGAGAAATTGATCAAAGAGTCACTGAACTCAATGAATTTCTTATAGTCCTTAATACCTAGGTAATAATTCGATGAGGTGTAGTAGAGCTCATACTCCGGGGCGGCGCTAGCTGATTCCGGATAAGCCTTCAGCAGATTCATGAACTTACGGTAATAAGAGGTCGCCAAATCCTTTCCAATAGCCTCGGCGCTAATGGCAAGGTTTGAATAAGCGCTTAATAATTGACGTTTGTTGACTGCGTAAGGACGTTTCCTCATCTCCGGGATGTTAGAGTAACCTAAGATCGTATTTAGGTAACGGGTAGCATATTGTCCTCGTTCTTGAGAGTCACTCGCATAAGCGCATAGCATGAAATAGGTGTTAGGCAAGAAATTGTACGCATATCGTAGGGGCAGTTTTTCCGCCTCGGCCAGAACATTGTCGAAATATTCTCTTCCTTGCTTAAAGTCCTCCTTAAGCATATTTTCTTCCATAATGCTGTTGCTGACAGCCATACCAAGTATATAATTGCAGGCTATTTTCTCGTAGGGAGACAATTTATCAGGTTCTTCCAGCTTGAATAGGCAATTCATGAGGACTTTCTTTCTCGGTTCACCGGATGTGTAGAATATGACGCGCGTATCTTGTATCATTTTCATGAACGACACGAGGCTGGCTCTGGCTTCTCCTTTTAGCTCCTGCTCGGCTTTGGCGATATAGACATTTGCGCTATCGGTTTGGTCCGTGTTGATATAATGCCGGAGAATCTCGGTCAATGCCGCTTCCTTATAGTAATTGTCATTCGCTTTTAAGGCCTCTTGATAGAGTTGTTTAGCGTTTACTAATATGTCATCGTTTCGCGAGATATCCATTAAATTGGTAAGGATTTCCAGTCTAGAGCGTTCGGAGGTTGCTTTTTGCAAGGCGCTTTTAAGCGAGTCTGGCGTTGTCGTTTGAGATGAAACGACAAAGGACGTAAACAATAAGCATAAAAGCATTAGATATCGTTTCATACAAATAGGATCTCTTTTTGTTGTGTTACAAGTGCAAATATACGTAATCTCACTATAAAAAAACGATTAGATAGTTAGAAAAACAAACAATTGAAATATCTTTGCATAAATATGGGACAAGATTAATACCGCATGGAAAAAGGATTGCTACATAAACAGATTATGGATTTTTTTGTCCGTAATTTCGACGTCAGGCAGGACAAAGAGGACGAACTGGACACGATAGAATCTATTAAGAAGGGAGTCGAATTTAAGGGGACAAATTTATGGGTACTTATTTTCGCTACATTTGTGGCCTCTCTCGGATTGAATACGAACTCTACGGCCGTGATTATCGGCGCCATGCTGATCTCGCCGTTGATGGGACCGATCATGGGATTCGGCTTGGGATTGGGAATCTCCGATTTCGAGTTGATCAAGCGTTCGTTCCGTAATTTCGCTACCGCTACTATTTTTAGCGTGATTACCTCCACCTTATATTTCTTGATCTCACCGATCAGCGAGGCGCAAAGCGAGTTGCTTGCCCGTACGCAACCTACGGTATACGATGTATTGATCGCTTTCTTCGGTGGTCTGGCCGGAATCGTGGCGAGCTCGACAAAGAGTAAGGGTAACGTGATTCCGGGTGTAGCTATCGCTACGGCTTTGATGCCTCCGCTTTGTACGGTTGGATTCGGGTTGGCGAGTGGCAATTTGTATTACTTTTTCGGTGCTTTTTATCTGTATTTTATCAATACGGTTTTTATCAGTTTGGCTACGTTTGTCGTCGTTCGTTTGTTGAAATATCCGAAGAAAGTTTTCTTGGATAAACAACGGGAAAAGATCGTGACTCGTTACGTGGGTATCATTGTTTTTTTCACGATCGTGCCGAGCCTTTTCTTGAGTTATAACTTGATCCGGAGTAGTTATTTCAATGATCGGGTACGTAACTTCGTATCGGAGGAGTTGACTTTCCCGAATACGCAAATCTTGAATAAGGTCGTTACGGATACGAGCGAGAAAAAGGAGGTGAAAGTAGTCTTGATCGGCCAGACGGTACCGGATGAGATGATCGCTAACGCCCGGGCTAAATTGCCTAAGTATGGATTGAAAGATGTGCATTTAGTCGTGCAACAAGGCTTCGGACAAGAGGCCACGGATATCAATGAGTTGAAAAGCCTCTTGATGCAGGATTTATATAAGAATAGCGAGGAGGTACTACGTGCGCAGACCATCCAGATAGATTCGTTAAAACGACAGGTTGACAAATATCAGAGTTATAGGCGTTTGACATCCGAGTTGATCCCGGAGATGAAGGTTCTTTTCCCCTATGTAGTTGAGGCATCTTGCTCGAATACGTATATTGTGAATACGGAGACGGCGAAGCCGGATACGGTTATGCTGGTTTATCTGAAAAGTAAGACGATCATTAAAGATGCGGAACGTAAGAAGATCAGGGAATGGCTGTCGGCTCGTGTGGAAATGAAAAATATTAAATTACTAATCGAATAATTTAGACTAATCAGAGTAGAATGAAGTTGATGAAAAGAGTGTGGGCGGCTTTGTTGCTTTTAGCCGCTTCCGGCCAGTTATATGCCGATGAGGGCATGTGGGTGCTGAAGGAATTAAATAAGCAGAATTTGGCGAGAATGGCCGAGTTGGGTTTTACCCCATCCTATGATCAGTTGTATAGTGAGACGGATCCTTGCGTGGCGAACGCCGTGGTAATCTTCGGTGGGGGATGTACCGGTATTACGGTCTCTAACGAGGGATTGATCTTCACGAATCACCATTGTGGTTTCGGAGCCATCCAGCAGTTGAGTAGTGTGGAGCACGACTATCTGAAAGATGGTTTTGTCTCTCAAAGTAAACAGGAAGAACTTCCGGTTCCAGGCTTGACGGTACGTTACCTGAAAGAGACCGTAGACGTGAGCGATCGTATCAACAGCCAGATCTCCGGTATCGAGGATGAGTACCAGCGTTTGTCGGCGGCTGATTCTATCGGTCGTGTGATTTGTGATTCCGTGGGAAATAATGAGTTCCTAGCGGCTGATGTTGTCCCTTTCTATAGCAATAATAAATATTTCTTGGTGGTGTACGATGTTTATCGTGACGTGCGTATGGTTTTCGCTCCGCCTAGCTCTATCGGTAAGTTCGGTGGCGATACGGATAACTGGATGTGGCCTCGGCATACCGGTGATTTTTCCGTATTCCGTGTGTACGCCAACGCAGATAATAAACCGGCGGAATACAACGCGGATAATAAGCCTTATACCCCGAGATATGTAGCGGAGGTGTCTATGCAAGGCTATCAAGATAAAGATTATGCCATGACAATCGGTTTTCCGGGAAGCACGGATCGTTATTTGTGCTCTTGGGGCGTGCAACAGCGTATCGAGAATAGTAATAAGCCTCGTATCGAGGTGCGTGGCATCAAGCAGGGCATCTGGAAAGAGGCGATGTTGGCTAGCGACGCTGTACGTATCAAATATGCTTCTAAGTATGCGGGAAGCTCCAATTATTGGAAGAACTCGATCGGTATGAATAAAGGATTGGCGAATCTAAACGTGATCGAACGTAAACGTGCGGAGGAGACGGCCTTCGCTGATTGGGTAGCGAAAGATCAGGCCCGGGGCGCTAAATATGGCGAGGTCTTGAATTTGCTGGAAAAAGGATATACCTCGACCAATAAATATAGAGAGGCTTTGACCTATTTGAATGAGGCGTTTTCTAGTGGAGCGGAGATTATTCGTTTGGCCCGTATGGTGCAATCGGTGGATATTGAAGGAGCTACCCCGGAAGAGATTACTGTCTTTTTAGAGGATCGTATCCAACCGTTCTTCAAGGATTACGAGCCGTCTTTGGATCAGAAGGTACTGGCCGCGATGATGAAGATCGCGAAAGAACGTGTATCTCCGGAGTTCTTGCCGGATATTTATACGAGCGTTGATAAGAAGTATAAAGGAAATTATGAGAAATATGCGGCGGATGTATTTAAGAAGACTTCCTTATTGTCGTACGACAAGATCGCCGAGATGTTGAGAAATCCGAAGCAATATGAGAAATTGAGAAAAGATCCGGCGGCGGAACTGAGCTTGTCCGTATTGGTGTCTATCTTCCAGTTACAGCAGTTGATGGGCGATGCGGAGTATGATATCGCTAAGGGAGAACGGTTGTATTTCGCGGGCTTGAAGGAGATGTATCCGGAGAAAGCTTTGTCTTCCGACGCTAATTTCACGATGCGTTTAAGCTATGGTTCTATCGGAGGGTATCGTCCTTATGATGCCGCATGGTACAATTATTACTCAACGGATAAAGGTATCCTAGAGAAAGAGGACCCGACGAGCGATGAGTTCTGGGTACAACCGGAGATACTGGATCTGGTTCGTAGCCGTGATTTCGGACCTTACGCGAATGAAAAAGGGGAATTGCAGCTGTGCTTCCTCTCGAACAATGATATCACTGGTGGTAATTCCGGTAGCCCGGTATTCGATAAAAACGCCCGTTTGATCGGACTTGCTTTCGACGGTAACTGGGAGGCGATGAGTGGTGATATCGCTTTTGAACCGGATTTGCAACGTTGCATCGGCGTAGATATCCGCTATGTCCTTTTCATGATCGATAAATGGGGTAAATGCCCAAGGTTGATTGAAGAGTTGAAGCTGGTTCGATGAGAGAAAAAAGAGATGGGCATCCGTGATTTCCGCAGATGCCCATTCTAAGGAGCTAATAATGCCCATTGTAAGGTGCTTTGAATGCCTATTCTAACAACCTTACGATGGGCATTGTAATATCCTATACGATAGGAAAGTTCTAAATGCCTAATTTAGACTTGATTGCCTTTGGTATCGCATCCTTATGTACCATGATATAGATCGTCTTGGCACGGACAAAACTATCGGACATGTTCAAGTATCCGCCGAAAGTATTACGCTCGGTTCCCCAAGAGTTCTTCGTGATATAATATTTCGTGCCGTTTTGATCCTTGGCGATGCCGGTAAGGTGCATCAAATGGTCATCGGTCGTGACGAACGCCTCGAAGCCTTCTTGACGGACCTGCGGGGTGACGTTTACTTCCGGGAAAGGTTTCTCGAATTTGTAGACTTCCTCCAGACGTTCCTTCTCGTCCATTTTCTCAAAGCGAGCACGGTCGGTAGTAGAGTAATCTTCCACCTTCTTTACCTCCGGGTTGATCGCCACGCCATTCTTGAAAGAGAAGCCTTTCTCGCTCACGTCGCCATCCCAACATACCGTGTAACCATTATTTAAAGCATAATCCGCGACTTGCATCATCTCATCCAACGGGAGGTTATACATTTGCGCATGTTCCCAGTTATCGGGAACCTCTACCTCGAATTTCTGGTAATACGGATGATGCGTGAAGCTTGTCAGCTCGATATAATCGTCCATATTCAACCCTAGGGAGGCGGCGAATGTCTTCGGGGTATATTCCTTGCCTTGATAAGTGAATTTCTCCGGAAGCTTGCCTAGGTAGGTATCGAATAGGTTATCGATTAGTTTGTAATATTCCGGGCTACGTTTCTTCATGTCCACGGCTGTCGTTGCGATCGCCTTGATGTATTTTGCCATCTCGGCATGATTGTGCCGGTCGGAATCGTAGTTGATACCCGAGTACACCTCTTCCGGAACGATACCTACTTGGTTGAAAGCGTTCATGAAGGTGTGGGAAAGACTTCCTTGACCGATATTACCTCTGCCTTGGCGGACATAATTATCCTGCAACTGGTTCATGTATTTCTGGCGGACGATAAACATCTCAGAGAGATCGTACGTCCCTTTTCCCATACGGAGTAATTCCGACTCCATGAAAGAGGTCGTGGCGAAGTCAACCTACGTAAAGTATCTAACTGTACATATTCCGAGAAGTCTTTCGTAATCGGCAACTCACTTGGCGAGGATAACATATGGGTTCCCGGTTGATCGGGTCGTAGAAAAGTCCCGCTTTCTATCGCCTTCTGAAACTCAGGATTCAAACGTATCTCCTCCTTGCCGGATAAAAATTCTTGCAGGCGCAAAGAATCCTGTTCCGTCCACTGCGCATGGGCCATCGTAGGTAGGATGAATACTATCAAAAGGAATATAGGTCGCATCTTCACATCTCTCATCTTCATAATCCTCATTACATTTCTATCACCAAGACTCATTCCTCCATTAAATCCCCCATTCGAGTCGAGATACTTTAAGATTTATTGGGATGCTTATACCCTATTTGAATCTTAATATGGATTACCTTTATGCGATCAATCCAAATCCAATATAGATATGTTGATATTATTATCTCCGGCTAAGACAATGACCGGGACATCCAAGATAAAAGCGCCGCAAGGCACGACTCCACGTTTCCAGCAAGAGGCGAACGAGATCGCCCTGCATATGACCCAATTTCCCATTGACGAATTAAGTCGTATCCTCAAGCTCAGCCCGAAACTGGCGGCGGAATGTTACCGCAGATACCAAGATTTTCATGCGGAAGACAACCAGCCCTTGCAAGCGATACTCGCCTATACCGGTGTCGTATTCAAGAATATCAGCCCGAAAGACTTCACGGAGGAGGATTTTCTTTTCTCGCAAGAACATATGCGTTTCGTATCGGGATGCTACGGGTTACTTCGCCCATTAGACCTTATCAAGCCTTACCGGATGGAGTTCGACGTAAAAATCCCGGAACTAGGCGACAGGAATATGTACACCTTCTGGAAGGACAGGCAAACAAATATATTAATCCATGACGTCCGACAGGGAGACGGAATCCTACTGAATCTAGCCAGCTTGGATATCCAACCCTCTTTCCAGTGGAAGGAGGTGGAGCGATCCGTCCGGATCATCACGCCCGAGTTCAAGATCTGGAAGAACGGCAAAGCGGAGACGATCGTGATCTACGCCAAGATGTGCCGGGGACAAATGAGCCGCTATCTCATAAAGAACCGGATTTCTGACCCGGAGACATTAAAAGCATTCACATGGGAAGGCTTTTCCTATAAAGAATCCATGTCCGAGGGGGATAATTGGGTATTTCTACAAGAATAATTCTAGGCTTATCCAATAAAATCAGATGATCTACGTTTTATAAGAACAATTCGTAAAAATCATAAAAAGGTTTATCCTTCTTTAATTTAGCGGTGATATGAAAAGAACCTTTACATATTTATTACTACTTGTTCTATTGGTTTGCGGAAAGCAAGCCTATAACCTGTTAATCTCGAATGAATCGATCCGGAGCAACCCTACCGGAGCCTTGTCTGACATCGCGGATGAGGTAATCGCCATTCCATTACAGGACTCAGGGACGCATTCGATCAAGGAGGCCAAGTATATCCGTCAAGAGGGAGACAACCTATTCCTTATCAGCAATGAGACGCTTTACCGTTTCAATCGCAAGGGAGAATTTATCTGTCGCATCACCCATCCGGATGACATACGGGTAGCGGGGTATGTAGTGAACCCGGCCAACCAGCAGCTGATCGTACTTGGAAACACGGACGATATTTTCTATTACTCATTCAATGGTGATCTCCTTACCCGCAAGAAACTGAAATGCGACCTTCCGGAGAATAGGCATATGCTATCCATATCCATGCACAATAACCGGATATTTACCACCGAGGAATGTGTTCATGGGGATACGGCAGGGAAAACCGCCACGATTGAGAA
>ENA-ORNW01002878-ORNW01002878.1-human-gut-metagenome-genome-assembly--contig:-NODE-2878-length-10628-cov-2.458243_pt1 | contig 10628 bp, 9 predicted proteins | sample MGYA00242121_ERZ509034 | MGnify/ENA primary metagenome ERZ509034 (study PRJEB26280, sample SAMEA2338689) | human gut metagenome | biome: human gut; feature: human-associated habitat; material: faeces... | reverse complement strand
ATTTACTGCCACCGGCTGCTTAAGTTCCAGTGCTTTCCGGAGAATATAATCCATTCCAAGCATCAGCTCTGTTGTCCTTGGAAAGGAATTTTTCCCCGGTGTGCCAAGCTTTACCACCAGCAAATCACTTTCATATGCCACGCCCCGGTTTCTTCCATTGGATGATCTTCCATTTCCCGCTGCGATTCCTGCCACATGGGTTCCGTGCCCGGATAAATCCCGGCTGGGGCAGATACGGTACCCCTCCTGTATATCCTCCTGCTGCAATGCATCATTAATTATATTCCGGTCATATTCTGTCCCGAGCCGGAATCCGGCGGGTGGATTTCCTGCAATGCTTTGATCCCAGATTGCCAGAATCCGGCTACTTCCATCTTCCTTTCTAAAATCCGGGTGTCTGTAATCGATGCCACTATCTAAAAATGCCGTTATCACACCTTTCCCACTCAATTCCGTTCCCCCTAACCCCATTTTTCTTGTATAAAGGGACGTAAGGCAGGAGGCTCTGATTCCCTGCTGTACAGAGAAAAAGAGCCTCTTTGGTTTTTCCATATATTCAATTTCTGTCCGGTCTGTTACCGCATCCATCAAAGCCTCCGGCAGCCGGATAACTGCATATTCATTGCTCAGTTCTGTAACTTCAATATCCGGAAATATCTCCTCTAATTTTCTGAGACTTCCGGTATATTTTACAATGACTTCCCATGTGTCCGTTTCTTCCTGATATCCTACATTTAAGTTTAAGGACTGCAGTCTTTCCTCTTCCGTTGCATCCAGTGCCAGATTCAGTAAGTTTTCCCGTTTCGAACTGTTCATTCCATCTCCCGGCAATTTCTTTTATTACTACTCTATCGCAATCCGGTATTTTTATGCACTTCTTTTCAGCTTATTGTACCAATACTGTTTCATACTCTGCTGTCTCTTATTGTGGTGTTACGGTTCCGTCATCCTGCACCGTTACGCCAAAGGAAATGCTGTTGATATAGTCATTCAACTGCTGCTGTTCTAATTCATTCATCTGTCTGGTCTTTCCATTTTCTGCCTTTGCTCCCACCAGCTTATAAGAAATTGTACCCTCCTTATCCACTACCATTTCCACTGCCATGGTGCGTTCAATGCTGCTGCCAAAAACAAAATTGCCAAGGCTGTAAAACACCGGCTTTCCGTCGATATATTCAATGCCCTGCAGACAATGGGAATGTGCACCAAACACTACATCTGCACCGGCTTCAATATATTTCTCTGCCAGTGTTCTCTGATATGCCTCAGGTTTTTCCTGATGTTCCAAGCCCCAGTGGACATAAACCACCAGCACATCACACTGACTGCGTGCTTCGGCAATGGCATTGACAAACCGCGTTTCATCATAAGTAGAAAGGACTCCCGGTACTGCGCTTTCTACATTCCAGCCGGCAACCGGAAGTACACGGGATGCTGCAAGAAATCCATACTTTTTCCCATTTACTTCTATTACCTGCACTTCCTGCGCCCGCTCTACGCTGTCCCCTGCTCCTGCATATAAAATGCCCTGTCCATCTAATGTCGTAAAAGTATCACTCAATGCTTCCCTTCCATAATCGAGGATATGATTATTTGCCAGAGTGACCACGTCCACGCCCATTTCCTTTAATGCGGCTGCATAGGATGGGTCTGTGCGGAAGGTATACTGCTTATCCTCCATCTGGGTGCCCCGGTTACTAAACGGAAATTCTTCATTTACCATGGTAATATCTGCATTTACAAGCAGCTCTTTCATGCCATTATCTATGACAGCGTCTATGCCTCCGGCATCATAGTTTGTTTTAAAAGAATTGGCAAAAAGTACGTCTCCGGTAAACATCAGTGTTGTATCTTCTGTTACATCTGTTGTTTCCGTGTTTTTCCCAATCTTCTTATCTGCATCTTCAGAAGCTGCATCCTTTCCGGCTTCCGCATCATTTTTACCGTCAGTTTTATCACTGGTCTTTAAATCGGATTCTCCATTTTTATCCTTGCTGTCTTCTGCAGCTTCTGTCCCTGCTGTTGCGTCAGTCTGCCGGCTGTCCTTCTGGCGGATGCTTCCACCGTGATGGGCTGCATATATCATTGCTGCACCCAGCAGAATCACACACACTATAGAAACTATATATAATGCAATCCGAACTTCTTTCTTCATTATTTTATCTCCTTTTTTGTAGTCATGTTTCCGTGACTATTTTACCAATGAATGAGCATTTCGGCAATCGTAAAAATTTGTATACTCCTTTTGCCTTCAAACTGGCGTGGTCATATTTGTTATATCTGGCTATTTTAATCAAACCACATTTTACATATGATAGGGAAAACGATTTGCAGATCACATACCAAAGAAAGGATTTACTTTATTATGAAAAATACAAAGAAAATGGTTACTGCGGCCTTGCTTGCTGCATTTACCTGCATTGCAACTATGATTATTAAGATTCCTACACCAACTTTTGGATATATTCATTTAGGAGACGGACTGGTACTCCTATGTGGTATTATCTTAGGTCCTGGAATTGGTGCACTTGCCGCTGGTATCGGCTCCATGTTTGCTGATATTTTCTCCGGCTATATGACCTGGGCTCCTGCCACTTTAATCATCAAGGCTCTGACCGCATGCATCGCCGGACTTCTGTTCCACAAACTGCGTCTTAACATTTCTTCCAAAGCTAACCGCAGTGTCCGCGTTGTTATCGGCGGTATCGTAGGTGAGGCTCTTATGGTACTTGGCTACTTCCTGTTTGAAGCAGGTCTTGCTGCATTTGCCAGCGGTTCTTTCTCCTCCGCTGCCCTTGCTACCGGAATTGCTTCTTCTGCTGCAGGTATTCCATTCAATATCGTCCAGGGTGTTGTCGGCATTATTCTCTGCCTGATTCTGCTCCCGGTTTTAAGTAAAATCAATGATGTAAATGAGTGGGTTTCCAAGTAAATAATTTTATAAAAAATGATAGCAGGCAATGTCTTTTCACATTATCTGCTATCATTTTTATGCTGGCAACCCGCAAAGCGTGTTTCTCATCGTTTTTCAAAAATTACATCAACATTTCCCACGTCACAGTTTATATCCATATCATAATCTGCACCATTGTCGATTTCGTCATCTCTGCCAAGTCCGGCAACAGAAATATCTCCTGCTTTTATAGAACCAACACCACAGCTTAAACTGTAATTGTAATCCTGCTGCTCACCGGTTAATTTCAATTCCATGTTTCCCACATTACAGTTAGCGTCCAAATCACCTTTTACTTCACCGGCAAAATCAAGATTTCCGGCATCCACATCCAAGCTTGCATATGCTGTCGTCAGCAGTCCTTCTTTTATATCAATATCTCCTGCTCCGACTTCAACTGAAAGTTCCTCTAACTCAAGTTGTTCCGGCACTTCAATAACTACCTGTAAACGATGCACTCCATCGCCCCAATATACTGCATGGGAGTTTTCGCTGATTGTTAAAGTTCCGTCCTCCAATACAGTCTCTATCTCTGCATTTTTAGAAGTTGTTATTACCTTAATCTCTTTGCCTTTTCCTTTGACTACTTTCAACATTCCTGCATCCATATCGATATCAAGTGATTTCACATCTTCCGGTGCAAATGCAGTCTCTTCTGTACTGGCTGTTCCTTTATCCTGTCCTTCCCAGTCAGTTATATCCAATGAAATGCAAATTTATTATTTTGCACTGCTTCTACAAATTCCCGCATGGTTCCACCAGTTGCAATTCCAATTCCTAATACCACGCAGCCTAAAAGAAAGCAGCCTAATGCGATACCAAAAATAATTTTTAATGCTTTTTTCATGCGCAAGCGCCCCCTTTCTTCTTAAACAGTGACTGCCATAATTTTGCAATTCCTTTTGCAAACCATGGAAGAAACTTTCCACATACCAGAACCAGAAGTCCGGCCGCACATAATCCAATTGCAAGCATCAGAAGTCCGGCTGCCATAGAAATAAAACCTAAGGAAATTACGCCTGTTACCAAAATTGTAATTGCTACACCTACTACCGCTATTCCGCCGATCACACAGCCGACTGCAATTCCAAATAGTACTCCGATGATTCCTGCTAACGTTCCACCAATTGCTACTAAAATACCGCCCCAGATTGGTGAAGTAAGCACCAGCAGGATTATAAGCAGAATATTTCTTGTGGTATTGTCTTCCCTCTGGATCGTTCCGTTATAATTCTGCTGCCCCATATTCTGGCTTGCACCGTTATAATTCTGCTGTCCCATACTCTGGCTTGCACCGTTATAATTCTGCTGATTACCGGAAGATGCTGTCTCACTATTATTGCATCCTGGGAAATCTGCCCGGATGGTTGCTGCCACTTTTTCCGGAGATTCTAATTCCCGGATTATCTTCTCTTCATTTTCTTCTCCTGCATCCTCAAAGTAGCTGGTATAGTATGCAATTGCTTCCCGTTTTTCCTCTTCCGGAATTCCTTCTAATAACTGCTCCAGCCTTCTCATAAACTCCTGTCTGTTCATATCTTCTCCTCTCCGGAAAATAATTCTGTTATTTTCGAAGAATAATTTTCCCATTCTTTCCGATAATATGTTAATCTTTCATTTCCATTCCCAGTTATCTTATAATACCTTCGATTTCTGCCCCCACATTCTCTGTCGTATACTTCCAGACAACCGTCCTTCTGCAATCTTCGCAACACCGGATACAGCGTTGATTCTGACACTTCAATGGCTTTCCGCACATCCTGCGTAATCTTATAACCATAAGTACCTTCCTCATCCTTTGATACTACAGCTAAAACAATTGCATCCAGAAGTGCTGCGCCTGTATTAAATACCATACAATCACTCCCTCCAGATTTTCATAAATATAATATTATTATTAATGCATTACTATTTTATATTCAATACTATATATTATATAATATTATTTGTCAACCTATAAAGCCTGTCACTGGCAGCATTTTACGAATGCCGGGCAACTAAAAAAGAGCCTTGCTTCGTTCTTTTCAAACAACCAAGACTCTTTTTCTCTTATTTCTACATTCGTTTCCTGTTTTCTATTTTAATTATTTTCCGGCAAATACTTTTTCTACCACTTCCGGAAGCTGTGACAAATTTTCAATTTCCGGTACTTCATCATCAATTGTGCCAAATCCATATGCTGCATGGATAAAAGCGACTCCTGCCTTTTTGCTGGATTCGTAATCGCTCTGAATATCTCCCACATACACTGCATCGGTAAGTGCATTCCGGGATACTACCAGTGTAATATTATCTTCCTTCTGTTTTTCATTATTTCCATAGCATTCTATATCAGAAATATATTTTCCTAAGTTATAATAAGAAAGAAAAGCCTCGATATATCCGCTCTGACAATTGCTTACGATATAAAGTTCATATTTTTCCTTCAGCTTTGCAAAGGTTTCTTCCACACCCGGATATAACACTGCACCATGCCCGGACAGATATTCATTTTCATATTCGCCACATTTATCTAAAAGTTCCATCCGCTCTTTTTCCGGCATATCCGGGAAAAATTTTGCTGCAATAACATCCATTGTTTTTCCCATGATTCCACGAAAATCCTCTACAGTCAGAGGTGTACGGTTCACTTTTTCCTGTTTTAATATTTTATTCCAGGATTCTGCCACACCGACTGTAGAATCCCACAGTGTTCCATCCATATCAAAAATTATTCCCTGCTTCATTTTTCTTTCCTTCTTCTATTTTTTTGTTTTCTATTAGTTTTTGAATTTTTTGTTCAATTTTATTCCTACATGGTGTATAATACCATTATTACAAAAAAAATTGCAAGGAGATTTCTTATGAGTCAGGAAAAAGTTGACCGTTATAAAGAACAAAAGAAAAATCGTAAAAAAATAATGAAACAGGAGAAATGCAAGCGTTATCTGGGTTATACCGCTACCGTTGTTGTCATTGCACTTATCATAGGCTGGGCAGGCTTCTCCATTTATAAAAATCATGAAGCAAATAAACCGGTATCCTATACAGAGGTAGATTTAAGTGCTCTTACGGATTACTATTCCAATCTGCAGGTGGACTAATTTGAGTGGAACAGATATCATCCAATTAGTAAGTCTTGTCATACTGATTCTTTTATCAGCATTCTTTTCTTCTGCTGAAACCGCCCTTGTAACCGTTAACCGGATTAAGATGCGGACCTTGGCAGATGAAGGAAATGTAAGGGCAAAGCGCGTGCTTGCTATCACGGATCATTCATCTAAGATGTTAAGCGCTATTTTAATCGGAAATAATATTGTAAACTTATCCGCCTCTGCTATTTCTACAGCACTTGCCATCCGAATTTTCGGAAGTGTTGCTGCCGGAATATCAACCGGAATTTTAACTGTATTGATTCTGATTTTCGGCGAAATCACTCCAAAAACAATTGCTACCATACATTCCGAAAAACTGGCATTAGCGTATTCCGGAGTTATCAGCTTTCTTATGAAGGTTCTTACTCCTGTCATCTTTATTATTAATATGCTTTCTCATGGCTTCTTAAAGCTCCTGCATATTAATCCTGATGCCAAGAAGCAGACCATGACAGAAGCCGAGCTTCGTACTATCGTAAATGTCAGTCACGAATCCGGTGTTATTGAGAATGAAGAACGCGATATGATTAATAATGTGTTCGATTTAACTGATTCTGAAGCAAAAGAAATTATGGTTCCCCGTATAGATATGACTTTCGTAGATGTCAATGCCAGCTATGGAAAATTATTAGAGATTTTCCGGGAAGCCAAATATACAAGATTACCGGTATATGAAGATACCACGGACAATGTCATTGGTATTTTAAATGTAAAGGATTTATTGCTCTATGATGACCGGACGAATTTTTCCATCCGCTCTATTATGAGGGAACCGTTCTTTACATATGAGCATAAGAACACTGCTGAATTATTAAAAGAAATGCAGGCTTCTTCCCTCAACATTGCTATCGTATTAGATGAATATGGTGCAACTGCCGGTCTTGTTACTTTAGAGGATTTATTAGAGGAAATTGTAGGCGAAATTCATGACGAATATGATGCCAATGAAGAAGCTGATATTACTGCTTTAAATGAAAAAGAATACCTGGTCAACGGTTCCATGAATCTTTATGATATGTGTGAAAAACTGGGGATTCATTTAGAGTCGGAAGATTATGATTCCATTGGCGGCTATATCTTAGAACATTTAGACCATCTTCCTGACGAGGGAGAATCCATTACCACAGAAAATGGAATTCTGCTCCGGGTTGAAAAAATGGATAAGAACAGAATTGAAAAGGTATATCTGAAAACTCCTTAGGGAGTTTTCGATATACCTTTCTTTTTCTATCATCAGTCATCTGCATACGGAATATGATAACTGAATTTACTTAATCTTACATGATATGCACCATCATAATTTCCCACAAAAGTTGTACTTACCAGTCTGGTATAATGTAATTCATACAGCTCATTGTCCACTCTTACTGCATCTGCAATATCATAATCCATCGGCCAGTAATATCCCATAGTTCCATCATCAAAACTCATCACTGTCCAAAGCGGATACGGGCATGGATTTGCTGGTTTTGTTTCCTCTGCCGGCTGTTCTGTCGGTGTCGTTGCCGGAGTTTCTGACGGTGTCTCTGATGGTGCTGCCGGAGTTTCACCGGCAGGTTCCTGTCCCCCGGATGTCGTTGCGTTTTCCTGAGCTGAAGGGACCTGCCCTCCTGCAGTTGATGCCGGCTCTGTTGTTCCCTTTCCCGGCGTCACTTCCTGTGTTCCCTTTTTATCGGTTTTCTCATTCTTTCCATCGGATTCATCCGGCATTTCCTGCTCTGCCAACAGAACCTCTTCTTCGTTTTCTGCCTCCTGCGCGGCAGCCAGCATGTCCTGTAATTCCTTCTCAGCCTCTTCTTTCTTCTGCTGAAATACCTCCTGCAATGCTTCAGTCTTACATACCACAAATCCTGTTGCAGTATGCGCCTCTGCTTCGTGGAATTTTCCTATGGATGTTTTGTTCAAAACATGATTACTGCTCTTCTGTACGAAAAGTGTACCACCAACTACAGCTGCCACTGTAAGCAGACAGCCTGATAAAATCAATATTTTTTTCTTTGGATTCAATTTTTCATAACTCCTTTCACTTTTCTCCAACTATACCATAAGTTATTTTTATTGTGCAACCAATTTCTTCTTTCTTTCTAAATTTCGGCATTTTCACCGATACAATGGATAAATTTATTCCGAAAACGCTCTATTTCCGTCATTTTCCCGGTATTATGCTGCAATTCATATTCTTTCATCTCATTCATCTGTTGATGTGATAAATTCCAGACTTCTAAAGCCGTATTCCTTTGCAATGCCTCTTCTAACTGTCTGTAATTTTCTTCTCTTCTCCAAACAGAATCCTGCGTTATGGTATCAAGATATTTTTCACTGATAAATCGAAACGTTTTTTCTTTGTCCTCCACCTGTTGCGAGGTAGTATCCACCAGATAAACGGTAACCTGTTTTCTGCTGACATTGCCAACTGCATCTTTTGCATAATAAGTAATCGTGGTGGTTCCTTCATGCGCAAAGTTCTTCCACTCCTCTTCCGTATAATCTTCCACGCAAAAAACAGTATTCTTCTCTTCATCTACTCCGCTCTTTAAGATACCTTCCGGATTATCTTCTGAGCTGCTTTCTCTGTCCTTTGCACATGCCTGCTGCAAAAGTATTTCCTCTGTAATCCTGCCGCTTCTTGCATCCGTCAAACTATAATACTGATCTTTTGCCTCAATAACAGGACTCTCATCCCACTGTGCATATAATCTCTGTTCCCCTGCATGGCAAAAAACATCTTCTTCCCCGATAAGTTCTTTTTCCTGCCATATTACATCCGGCTTTTTATCTTCCTCTTTGTCCTGTTCTGCATCCGGCTCTGTGCTCCATCCTAAGAAAAGGAAGTTCTCCCGCACGGCGTCTGGCATTTCTCCATAGGGTGTCCCATAATATCGGCTCTCCTGCTTTGTCTCTTCTCCATCGATGAGACCTCCATTTCCATCAAAAATGATTGGGAAGCAATAGCAAAAATCCGTATCTGCTGTTGCATAACCATCCAAATTGTCATAGGCATAAATTGAAATCAGATGTCTGCCATATTCATTCTTATGTTTTACAGCAGAGGTATAATAACGGTAATTATATCTTTGCCCCTCTATAAAATAGTCCCCTTTTTCTCCTAATTCTGACATCTGCCATTCTGCCGTCAAATCATCCTGGCCCTGGTTTTCACTCCACACCGCAAAAGCAGTCTTTTTAATTCCATCTCCTCCATCCCGTACAAAGGCATATGTATAGAATCCATCCGTTCCATTCTGAATCGATACCGTCCGCTCTATAACCGGTGGCTTTGATTTCTTCCAGATGGCATAAAAGGTCTGATTCTCCGTTACCACTACCTTATCTCCTGAATTATATACCGGCTCTTTAGCATCTTTCCGGTCTGCCCAGCCAGCAAACGTATGCCCACTTCGCTTTGCGGATGGAAGTATTACTTCTGCATCCTTCCATTGTGCCTTTAATAGAACCTCTCCCTTATGTTTTGAAGATAAATTTAATACCTGTGCCTTATCTTCATATACAGAAAGTTCCGATAACGCTTCCGGCACACCGATTGTGCCTATCCCCACTCTATGCTCATTATATCCATAATTTATCCAATGTAACAAATATGACTCACGCCGGCTGCCAAATGCCTGTTTTAAATCTTCCCCTCCATATTTCATATAATCCGTCAATCGAAAATATGGACTGGATATTCTTCGTTCCCTGCCCTGTATCACATACTGATAGAAATGTTTTACTAATGCTGCCTTATTAAACCCGAAAATTTCCAGTAAATCCTGATTTGCTTTTGCATAACAGGGGGCATCAAATGCATACCACGGAAATTCTATTCCGTTATAATAAAAACTGTTATGATCTTCCCACCCGGCAAAGGTGCTTTCCGCGGTAAGTTTCTCTGCCTCAGATATTCCACCATTTCCATCCAGGGTTACTGTATACTCTTTCTTATACTGATTCTGCTGTAATTGAATCTGTTTTCCATACAGCACATCCGGTTGAGAAGCAACAGTTCCGCTGGTAGCCCCATTTCCATCATAATGAATGGTATAACGATTTTCGAGATAATTTACTTCGATATTATCATTATGCCATGCGCCATCATCTCCCCAGGGTGTCATTCCACATCCGTTGGTGTCCACCACAAAACTACAGGTTTCCTCTTCCATACTCTCAAAGTATGTCTGATAGCAGTTGCTGGTAGACACTCCTTCAAAATGATGCCCCAGTTCCGGCAATCGAAAAGTAACCGGAAGATGATATTCTCTTGCTCCGATTTCAGAAGTTGCATTATCATGTCTGGTATAATATTCCTTGTCCTCTAATGTAATGCCAAGCTCGTCTCCCCCAATCAGATACATTTTATAATAGATTCGATAATTAATCCCATTGGAATGACGTTCCCCTATATTACAGTCAATCCGGTAACGAGCCGTTCTTCCACCTGCATTGTCACGAACTATCAATATGAAATACCCGGAAGTTTCCGGATACCAGGTCTGGGCACTTCCGTAAGCAGATGAAGTCAATTCATCCGGCATTTCTTCCAA
>ENA-ORNW01002862-ORNW01002862.1-human-gut-metagenome-genome-assembly--contig:-NODE-2862-length-10693-cov-3.723726_pt1 | contig 10693 bp, 5 predicted proteins | sample MGYA00242121_ERZ509034 | MGnify/ENA primary metagenome ERZ509034 (study PRJEB26280, sample SAMEA2338689) | human gut metagenome | biome: human gut; feature: human-associated habitat; material: faeces... | reverse complement strand
GCCGTAGAGCACCTCCAGCTCCTCGGCAGCGGCCGTGTAGTCATGTCCCGTCTCGCCGTAGCAGCGTATCCTGCCCGCCTCGCGTGCGAACGGCACGAGGCGGTACTCGGCGGCCTCCTGCGCCGTGAGCAGGCGAAGGATTTCCGTGGGGATATGTGTCGGGGTTACGGCCATAAGCGGAGGAATTGAAGAGCGGCCCAGCCGATGAGCACAATGCCGGCTGCGCCGACGAAGGGGATCGTGCGACGACGACGGCCGCAGCAGCCCCACCAGAGGAGGGCGACGACGCAGGCGGCGATCAGAAACCACAGAAACTCCGTCGGTGCGAACAGGGGTGCGACGGCAAGCAGGAAGAGTGTATCGCCGGAGCCGACGGAGTGTCTGACCGCGAGCCGCCGCAGGCGGAGGTAGCCGAAGAGAGCCGTTCCCGATAAAAGGAGCAGCGCGGCATTGCCTGCTGTTTGCAGCAACATCGTCCGCCAACCGAGCGTGTGCCAGTTCACCCCGACAGAGACCGTCCCCAGCACCGCCAGCCACGACGCGTCCACCCGTCGCGTGCGGAAATCGTCGCGGGCCAGTACAGCGGCAGGCAGAAACAGCAAAAGGTAGGGATAGGGAGCAGGGAACATCGGGGCTGAAGGTTTCGATCAATCCTTGACCGTCTCGCGCAGGTTCTTGTCTTGGTCGATCTCCCAGACATTATAAACTCCGTCGCCGTCGAAATCCACGACGGCAGTTGCCGTAGCGCGGAACCCGTGCTCCGAAGCCTCGACGATCTCGACGAGGTAGTTGGCCTGACCGCCGTCGGTCACCAGCCGCGACTGCTCGAAGCCCAGCTCCTCCAACGATGACGAATAGCGCGAATACGTGTAGAAATTCGACCGCTGCAACGTATGCAGGTAGGTAAGCTGCTGCTGCGCTTCGGTGGCCTTGGCTCGCGAGATCAACGGCATCAGATTCGGCAGCGCGATCAGCACCAGAATACCGATGATGACCAGTACGACCAATAGTTCGGGCAGTGAAAAGCCGCGGAGACGACGACACGGATAAAAAGACAATGTTTGCATAGACGGTGTTCGTTTGCAAACAAAGATAAGGTGGCTTTTGATTGATTTTTCGAAAAACAAACCTTACATTTAAAGATGCAAATACCTGTATATCAATATATTGATTAAAAATAATCTATACATACGCCTTTCACGTGTTTTTACCTTGTTCTGCCTTGTACATAATTCGGGAAAACCACCTCGGGAAATGATGACTGTTCGAGGAATAGCTACCATGAAAAAGGACCTCGGCATAGAGGTCCAAGACATAATGAAAGTATGGGATTATTGATGCGTTACGGCAAAGAAATTCTTAAAACCGATTGCCAGCATAGGTGCCATACACGTTATAATTCTGAGGATCGATTCCTATAACAAACCGAAAAAACGCGACGAAGGATCAGTAAAGTAAAATAGAATATGATGCATGAAGATTTATCGGTTGTTGACACCGGATAACCCCGATATGTCTTATTCGAAAATGATAAAATCTGACATATACCTCAGTCTCCGCCGACAGATTTAGTCACATTTACGATCTTTGCTTTTATCCGGTGATGTTTCACATAGATCGACCCGACCTTTCCGACCCGGAAAATAACACATAATGCCCGATTCGAGAATCCCGCTTCCATCAGACATAGAAATTCCTTTTCTGCCGGTGTCAAGTTGCTCCGGCGATGTCTTCGACAGTCGGACAAACGTAACGAATCATTTACGATATGATAATTCGAAAGCCGCTTAACAGATGCAAGCTCCTTGCAACGTGTATGAAATGAAACAGGATCATTGTTATATAAGTACAACAAATCCAGCCACTCCTCGATATAATGCAATCTGTTTCGTGCCAAGAGTTCGGCTTGCCGTCGTTGCTGCCATAAACGGTAAAGAATACCTGCCTGCAACATAATTATGGCACACAATATGAAAATCATAGTGCATACAATTTGTCGTCTCGAAAAAGTATGCACGGACTCTTTGTTTGCCCCAACTCCGGTGACCAAACCATATAGCAGCAAGCGAAGAGCCGTGCATAGCACGATTCCCTCGCTGTCTACCGCTATTAATGAAATTGGTCTTTGAGTTGTGAGCAGACAGAGAAAACCCGATAATAATTATCGTCTATTTCAAAGATAGAAATTATTGTACAATCCGGCAAATTATTAGCTGGAATTTTTATTTTTTCCTGCCTTATACAATCATTTGCATAAGCCGCTATTGTGACATCTCATTATTCTTATGAAAATCGATCGAAGAGCTATTTCGATCGATTTTTATTTATTGTATTATACATTAAGCACTTATACGCTTTACTTATTGTTTAGCTCCTATTGTACTTATTATCAATAGATTGCGATTTTACTTCTGGAATGAAATTCCGTTGATAAGATTATATTTTTGATTTCTATTGATAATCAGAAATTTAACAAGCAACGTGTAATATATACATTATGCCGTTTGAACAAACGGAGTCGAAATATGTATTTTAATTTTGTTACATCGGCATATGCTCGGCATTCCGAGCGGTTCAGACCGCCACGATCATACTTTCAAAAACAATCATTGTCTAATACTAACCTTATTATGAAACATTATTTTTATCTATTTAGAATTTGTATCTGCATTTGCCTGGTTCTCTTTTTAGATGCACAGTCCGGTCATGCTCAAGAGGAGCAATCAATCCAAGCACATATGCTTTTCAGTGAGGGCTTTATTAGTGCAAATTCTCCTGATGCCTGGGCAATGATTAAATATGGCGATGCCAACGTAAATCCGTATACAGGCGCTATAGGACTTACAATTCCTATTTATACTTACCAAGATGAGAATTTTACTATCCCCATCTCCTTCGATTATGCATCCACGGGGTATAAACCCAATATTCAAAGTGGAGTATTAGGATTAGGCTGGTACCTTAATGTCGGTGGAACTATTACCCGAGAAGTAAAAGGTATCTATGACGAAGAAGGAACAACCTCGATGGATATATATAGTTTCAAAGATAAAAAAGATGGGGATAATTTTCATAATGATACCGACCATTATTCTCCCGGCATCTATGGGTTTGGTGGGTTATATAATTGCGAGGGCTTTTCTTTCTATGATTATCGTATCGACTATGGGTATTATGGTAAAGCAGGAGAGGAGTACTTGCCATTTTACGTTAAGCCAGAAGATAAATTATATACGACATGCTATGAAACACGTCCGGATATTTTTCATTTCTCGTTCCCTGGACATACGGGTTCATTCATATTGCAACCTAATCAAGAGGTATTAGTTTTCGATAGTAATCACCCTGCTAAAGAATATTCTGTCGAGGTGACTCTGAAAGAAGATGGATTCACCTCTTTTATCATAACCACAGGAGATAAGACTAAATATCACTTCACGAAAATAGAAAAGGCCCATAGCGGAAGTGTTGCATATTCAGATCGCGGAATAACAACCGCTAATGGTTGGAAATTAACAAAGATCGAAGCTCCGAATGGACGCACTGCGGAATTTACTTATGGGAAGAGCTACTTATCCTACAGTTATATTCCTACAATTATGGAAGATAAATATGACCGTGAGATGGTCTGCAGGCCCAATGGAACCGATGAAGATTGGTTATTCAGCTTCTCAGAGCAATATGATCCCACGATTAATGATGTTGAAGTGTGGTGCCTTACATCAATTAAAATTACGGGACGAGCCGAGATCTATTTTTCCTATTCTGATAAAAAACGGGAAATAGGAGCGGAAGGAGAAGCCGTACCACAAAAACTGGATGCCATAACTGTATATAATGCCGACCGAAATACAGTGAGACAATGTTGGTGTTACTATCGCAGTGATAATGCAACCGAAAGTGATATATATGATCTTAAAAAAGGAGGAGTTACATTTTTGGATCATATCGTATTGTCTGCGGAAGGTACATACTCTTTTCAATATAGTGACACCGATTTGACATTTCCCCCACTCAATACCTATGCTGTCGATTGGTATGGATATTACAACAATACAGTTTCCAAAAATAATTTCATGCCGACGCGAGAAGGAGCACGTTCTGGTAATGGTTACTTGGAAACAATGCGAAAACCCAATTACGAAACAACTAAATATGGAATACTTACCGCCATTAAATATCCGACAGGGGGAACGTCTCGATTCGAATATGAGCAAAATACATATAGCAACGATTTGACGAAATATTATACATCACCGGGGAATAGAATTGCTGCGGGACTAAGAATAGCGCAGATTACAAATTATGATGCAGATAATACGGAAATTTTACGCCGTTCTTTCTCTTACATTAACGAAAATGGTACGTCATCGGGGCAACTCCTTTGGCGTCCGATCGTATATTCCAAATATCAATCTGTTTCATCGGGATTTAATCAAATCAACAGGGAAACGCTATCGTCTTCCAGCGATTTCCCATACTCTCCCGGGACGCATATCGAATATTTACGCATTATTGAAGAACAATCTCAGCCAGCTAAAAGTGATCGTAAATCATTGATAGAGTATTGTTATAATTCTGCGACAAATACCAATTGCAAAGATGCCATTGGGTACGTCGTAAAAGTGTTCGGTATCGGAAATACGGAAGATGGAGATATGGAGTGGGTATATAAAATGCGGTCTACGTTGAATCCCAGTCCCGCGTTAGAAGTTTTACAATCCAGAATGGGAGGAAAATTAATGGCACAGACTACCTATTCAAATGATTTGGATCACCCCACAGAAACAACGCAATATGAGTACTCATATTACAATTCATCATCTATATCTTCCTGGGATGCAGAATGTATGTGGTTAGGTTATGGAATACGGTACCACTATAACTTTGGGACACCTTATATTCGTAAAACAATAAAGCGATCTTATAACGAACATGGAGAACTCATTTCGACGACAGAAACGGAAGTTGAACTTGATGATATGTGTAGAATAGCGCGAACCGTAACCACTGACAGCAAAGGAGGGACGATCGAACAGCAATACCGCTATCATCCGGAGGTGCCGGCCTATCTGACCGAGCATATCGTTCAACGGAACGGTAATGTGATCGAAGCGACACGATATAATTTCCAATCGATCCGATCTTTCTATGTCCCGTATTCCCGCGAAAAGGGCAAGATAGCGCCGGAAACGACCATATCCGACTTGAATTATTACACCGATATGACTTACGACCATTACGACGACGAGGGTCGCCCGATTCAAATTACCGACAAAACGGGAATGAAAACCTGCATTTTGTGGGGTTATGACGGCATGTATCCCGTAGCGAAAGTCGAAAACATCGACTATGACATGCTTTGGGGGACTTATCGGATGGCTTTTTTGTATCCAGGAGCGCTTCCTGCCGACGTGGATACGGAATTGAGAACGCTTGATGAAAATATATTCGTTACGACTTACACCTACAAACCCTTGGTTGGTCTGACGAGCGTCAAGAATCCGTCAGGGCATACGGAGGTCTATGAATACAACAATCACGGAAAACTGCTTAGGGTCAAGGACCACAAAGGAAATAATATCAAGTCTTTCGAATACAATATCGTAACCGAGAACAATCGCTAAATATATTTTGCAAATACTCATGAAAAAGCTATATCTGTTGCTTGCTCTCGCAGTAGCGGGCATGCACGTATCCTTCGCCCAGTTGATCTGGCATCCGAATCTCGGGACATCGCCCTCGGAGCAGGTCTCGCTGTCCTGGAACGATACGTCCTATACGATCGTTGCCGAAGACGGCGACGAGTTCTCGCCGGGCAACGCCGTCGAGGAGATGAACCGCCAACTTCTGGATAATGGGATCCGCTGGGTTCGCGTCCTGTATATCGACAACGCCGAAACAGGAACCTATCTGGTCGAACTTCAACTCGATCCCAATACCACGAGCGGCGAACGCACGGTGGCTTTCGGCACTTATGCCAGTCACGTCTATATCAAGCAAAAACCCCAGTATTCGTATCCGTCCGTCGACTGGCCGGCCGACCGCTGTTTCTACATCTGTCCGGGGCAGTCCGCAGAAATTCATCTGCACGACACGGAGATCGACAAGAGCTATTTTGTATGGCAAACCTATGAGGACGATATCGACGAAGAGCTTGATTTCTTCGACGGCACGGGCGGCGACTATACCTATCGCATCTCTACTCCGGGCACGTACCGGTTCGACTTCCCAGATTCGGATTTTACGGTCAAATACTACGAAGCCTTTTCTTATGAATATCCCGCCAGCGAAGAGGTCGCTTTGATCGATGCCAACGGCGGCATCTATCGAATCTTCATGGAGGCATACCTCGACGCCGCAGGCCAGCGGCATCCGATCAATAGTATCAGCGATCTGGCATTCCTCGAAGAACCGTTCGCGGTCTACAACTCCGGCGGTTCAATAAACTGGAATCCTCATATCCGCATCTCCTACGGATTCGCTGCCGAAGGTATCGACCAGGGATACATCCAGATTACCTGTCCGCCCAATCTCTCTTCGACGAGTATCTACAACCACAGCGAGCTACGCATCAGCGACAGCATTGTTTTCTCGGTCGATCAATCCGGCGGAGGTTCGGTAGTGGCATGCCCCGTCTCCTATCGTTACAATAAATCGTCCTCCAACGTCGAAGCATGGATCAGCACGTCGCAACCCGACGTGGTCTATACGCTCTATCGCGACGGAATCGAACAGGAGACCGTGCTCGGCAACGGAGAGACCATCACGCTGTACGCTCCGAAAGCCACCGGATATTACCACGTCACGGCGACCTACGAAGAGAACGGGATCCGCGACGAAAAGGAACTCGACGGCGCCCGCCTCATCGGGGACTGTATGGCCATATTACCCGTTGATCGCAACTGGATTTTCACCCAAACCCACAATAGCGGCGACAAACATGCCTACGATCTGACCTACTACGACGGTCTGGGATATGCGGAACAAGAGGTAGGTATCCGTGCTGTCGCAAACGGTACGGCCGACCTCGTACGCCCCATTGTCTATGACCTGCATCATCGTGAAACCCATAAATACCTGCCTTTCGCACGCACAAACGGTAACGGCGAATACGATCCTGCGGCAATCGTACACCAAGAGGAATTTTATCGCAACAAGTTCGATCTCGGCAGCGTCACGCCTTATGCTTACGTCCTCGAGGAATACGAGCCGTCGCCCGTAGGCCGCGTATTGGAGTCGCGCAAACCTGGCAGCGAGTTCCAGACGACAGAACGCTCCGTGCGCAATAATTATTTCGCCAACGACGCCTCGGCTGTGCTACGCCTCGATGTAGACGCCGTTTCACAAAATCTGAAGGTTAACGGGTTTTACGCCGAGAACATGTTATCCGGCGTGAAGACCGTCGATGAGGACGGTGCCGTTTCGATCGTCTATACCGACAAGGAAGGTCATACCGTCTACGAGGAACGACAACTGCGCGGAGAAGGCGACGTCGTCGATCGCATCGTCACGCGGTATGTTTACGATGACTGCGGGCGGCTTGCGTGGGGAGTAACGCCCGAAGGCGTCGACCGTCTGACACAGGGAGCGAGCTATGCCGCCACGAGCGACCTGGCGCGCAACTACTGCTACTTCTACCGTTACGACGAATACGGTCGCCAGATCGAACGACAAATGCCCGGCCGCGAACCGGAATATATGGTCTACGATCGGCGTGACCGGCTCGTGATGTCGCAGGACGGAAACATGCGGACGAAAAAGCAGTGGATGATCTACCGATACGATGATCTGAGCCGTCTCACGCGGCAATTGCTGGCAACCGACACTTCGACCGACCAAGCTCTGCGGCACAAGGAGTTCTGCGACGCTTTCAACTCGCTGAATCCGCCTGCACTCTACACAGGACCTTCGACGACGGTACAAAAGTACGCTTACGATCATTACGGTTGGTTCAACGATCCGGCACTGGCTTTCGAACATGTAGACGGGCTGACTCGGGAAAACGGAGCATCGTTGCAAGATCCGGAAGTGAGGGGGTATAAAACCTATGAACAGTTAGCCGTATTAACCGCCGACGACATTCAGGATTATCATGATCGGGCCTTCTATTACGACTATAAGGGGCGTGTGATCCAGACCGTCGAAAAAGATTCTCGGGGCAATATTCTCCGCACGACCAGCCGATACGATCTGATCGGAAATCTGCTGGCGCAACGCGAAAGCTATACCCACGGCGGAACGACCGACGTGCTCGACCGCACCTTTGAATACGATTCGCGCAGCCGCATGACCAAAGAGACCGCGCAGTTCAATGACGGAGAGCAGGCCGTGGTCGCCTATACCTACGACGATCTCGGACAGCTTACCGGCAAGACTTATGGTACGGGAGCACACGCCATTCATGAGACGATGGATTACAATATACAGGGGTGGCTCACTGAGAAGTCAAGCGAACTGTTTGAGATGCGACTGCGTTATCACGATCCCGAATCACATCTGAGCGATCGCGCCTCCTACACTGGAAACATCTCTTCATGGTGGTGGAAACATCGGCTTATCAACAACGATAACGACAGTGAAAATCGCCTCTATGCCTTTACTTACGACGACTTGGCACGCCTTGTCGACACGGATCTCTATCTCGATGATTCGTACGGTGCATCGAACGAATTTGTGGAAAATGGCATCACTTATGACAAAAACAGCAATATTATTACGCTGAACAGATCGAGTCTGTCGTCGGATGATGTGAAGAATTATTTGTTTTCATATTCTGGTAATCAGCGAATTAAGGACGAAACAAGCAACTCGGACTACGAATACGACGCCAACGGTAATATTCATAGGGATGCCTTGACGGGCTTTTATATTTACTATAATTTACTTAACTTGCCTACGGTGATTTATACCGAAGGGGATATGGGATTGTACTATACCTATCTTTCCGACGGTACGAAGATCAAGGTGTGCGGATACGACGACAACGAACCCACACGTTACGCAGGTTCTTTGGTATATAATGACGGGACATTCGAAAGCGCCTCGTTCGGCGGCGGTCGGATCGTCGGTACGAACAACGGCGCGAACTCGGAGGTGCACTATTTCCTGACGGATCATCTGGGCAGTACACGTGTCGTGGCGAAGGTGACGCCGACAGGCCGCGAAGATCTCGACCGCAAGGACTACTATCCCTTCGGCAAGGAGTGGGCGCAGCCCGACATGCCGACATCGGATAATCGCTACACCTTCTCCGGTAAGGAAAAACAACATCTGCGATTCCAAGAGATCGATTATGCCGATTTCGGTGCACGGTTCTATGACTCCGACGGTGTCCATTTCTTGCAACAAGACCCATTGCTGGAGAAATTTTATCGAATTGGACCGTACAACTATTGTATAGGTAATCCTGTTCGATTGGCCGATGCCGATGGCCGAATCCCATTCGATACGGTATGGGATGCTCTAAATATTCTCTATGATATCGGAGCTGCTGTCGGAAATCACATTATGGGGGATCATGAGTCGGCTAAATCACATTGGGCGGATTTAGGCGCTGACGCTGCTGCTTTTGTGATTCCTTATGTTCCGTCCGGGGTATCGAAAGTAGTCAAAGGAGCAGACAAAGCTGTCGATGCAGTAAAGGCCACAGATAGAACAATCGATGCTGTAAAAGCCAGTGATAAAGCTGCTGATGCAACGAAAGTGCTCGACAGTACAGGGGATACGCAAAAATTAATAGGGCCTGCCGGTGATCCCGGAGGAACAGTGACTAAACAAATTCCGGATGGCTGGACAATGGAACCCAGCAATAAGGGGATGGGTACAAAATTCAAGGATCCAGCCAATCCAAGTGGAAATAATGTTCGAGTACAAGACGGAAATCCCAATAGCCCGAATCCAGCACAGAGAACTCCTTATGTTAAAGAGACAAGGAATGGAGTTCCGATAGATAAAAATGGAAATCCAGTTTCAGCAAAGGATCCAAACGCCCATATACCACGCGATGAATATAAATATAATAGATAATTATGGACAGAGTTGTAGTGCAGAATATTTTAAATAGTATTTATTCTGAAATAAAGGGTTTTTCAGATAGTTATATACAGTATATATCATGGAATGGTCTATCTCCCAAATATGCCGATTCATTCGATGAAACAATTATGTCATATGATGATTTTGAGGTTGATAATTTTTTAATTCAGAATCATATATTATATGAGATGGATGACACATTATCCAATGCATTGAAAACTTTCAACAGAAAAGTCGATGCGTATGCTCAGTATGTTTGGTCGGATGATTCGGAACGCAATATTCCCTCCGTTATCTTGTCTGATCCTAAATGGCATGAGATACAGCAAATGGCAGCAAAAATAACTGTACTGTGGGATGAAAATCCGCCCAAGGTATTATAAATTTGAAATTATTAAAAGGGAGGAGGGCCCCTAAAAGCCCTTCTCTTTTTTGAAATGAAATCATCCTGTTTTTGGGGCGGAATATCTCATTTGCTTATTTCGTATAATCTTCTTAACTTGCCTACAAGTATTTATGGCTACGGCGATTATACGGATAACTACAGGTATTTGTCGGATGGAACAAAGATCGAGCGGGATTACTGGGTAGTGTTTCAAAAAGTGTGTCTGGATAGGCGCCTTCAGATCTTTCAGATATGCAAATATAGTGATTC
>ENA-ORNW01002846-ORNW01002846.1-human-gut-metagenome-genome-assembly--contig:-NODE-2846-length-10775-cov-9.485075_pt1 | contig 10775 bp, 10 predicted proteins | sample MGYA00242121_ERZ509034 | MGnify/ENA primary metagenome ERZ509034 (study PRJEB26280, sample SAMEA2338689) | human gut metagenome | biome: human gut; feature: human-associated habitat; material: faeces... | reverse complement strand
TCCTCTTGAGCGACGTGAGGAGCGGGAGCATTGCTAAAGCAATGCTCAGCGTGGCTCCCTCTTTCCTTACTCACACCCCCACCCCGTCGGGGTGTTGGCGAAACTCATAAAACTACCTGAACATTGTATATCCTGTCAATTCAGGGACGCTTAACGCTACACGTCCACAGGTTAGTACATATATCTCAGGTTAGTAGCGTTTTTTTTTGAAGGGTAAATGTCAGTGCAGTTGCATTGATAAGGTCACGAAAATATTAATATCTTATCGGTAAGGAAAGTGTTTTTGGCAGTGTTAGTGAAATATTTCACAGTACAGCTTCAACAATAGGTTTTTTCTACAAAGTAAAATACCCTTGCGAAACGTTTTGGAGTTTGCAAGGGTATTTCTTTATATTTTTGCATATAGAAAAGGACGGGCAGAACCCGTCCTTTGAAAAAGCGTATTCAGCGCAGAACTTACTTGAGTTCGATCTTAGCGCCAGCCTCTTCGAGCTTAGCCTTGATTTCCTCAGCTTCAGCCTTAGAAGCGCCTTCCTTGATAGCCTTAGGAGCAGATTCAACAAGCTCCTTAGCTTCCTTAAGACCAAGACCGCAAACGTCCTTAACTGCCTTGATAACAGCCATCTTAGCATCACCGAATGATGCGAGAACTACGTCAAATTCTGTCTTTTCTTCAGCTGCTGCTGCGCCGCCTGCTGCGGGGCCTGCTACTGCAACTGCTGCTGCAGATACACCGAATTCTTCTTCGAGAGCCTTAACGAGCTCGTTGAGCTCTAATACTGATAAGCCCTTTACTTCTTCAATCATAGCTAAAATTTTCTCTGAAGCCATTTTAATTATCCTCCGTTAATATGTTTTCATTGTTTGTGTTACGGCAGATTTATGCCGCCGATTTCGTCCGTACAGAAATTATTCTGCTGATTCGGACTGCTTCTTCTCGATTTCGCTTACTGCGATAGCGAGCTTCTGGATAGGGGACTGAAGCATAAATACCAGCTGTGCAAGCAGTGTTTCCTTTGTGGGGAGCTTTGCGTATGCAACAACTTCGTCCTTGCTGATGCCCTTACCGTCAACGAATCCCTTCTTGATTGAGAATGATCCGTTGCTTGCTTCTTCCTGCTTGTACAGGATCTTAGGAGCAGTTACGATGTCTTCCTCTGCGAGTGCGAGAGCTGTTGTTCCTTCGAGAACATCATCAATACCCTCAACGCCTGCCATCTCAGCTGCACGCTTTAAAAGAGTGTTCTTAACTACGAAGTAGTCAACACCTGCCTCACGAAGTTCCTTTCTCAGAACTGTGTCATCGGCAACTGTGATACCGCTGTAATCAACGAGCACACCGCAAGCGGACTTCTTGAGCTTTTCAGCGAGTTCAGCAACGTAATTCTGCTTTACCTGTAAAACTTTCTCACTAGGCATATTGTTTTCTCCTTTCGTGATTTACTGTTCGTAAAAAGGAAAAACATTTAATAAAAATGCCCTCCTCTGTAAGACAGAAAAGGGCAGAAAATTCAGTATTCTTCCCATTCCTCGGCAGGTGAGCATATGCTCGTTAGCGGTAAACCGACCTGCTGTCTTTAGAACAGCGTGATTATTATATCATATTAAAATGCGGTTGTCAAGTAGTTTGACTTAAATTTTTTCAGTCTGTCAGCACATTTGAATATATAACTCTTTTTCGGGGCGTTATCTTACACTTTGCGAAAAGATCGCTTACCGTCACAAACGTATATCCCTGCCTTTTAAGCTCCGGGATTATCGTATCGAGCGCCTGTACCGTGCGGAAATTGCCCTCCATATCGTGCAGAAGTATTATCATACCGTTTTGCGCCTGATCGATTATACGCTTACTGCGTTCTTCTGCGGATATTTCGTCAAGCCAGTCCTCCGCACCGTTTCCGCAGATAAATGTCAGCGGTATATCGTCATACATACTGTCGCAAAGCGCAATATACGGCGGACGGAAAAATTTCGGTGCGACACCGCCTGTTATCTGCTTTATCTTATCATTTGTGTATTCAATTTCAGCCTTTATTTCTTCGCTTGTCTGCTGAGGCATCGCACTGTGCGTTCTGCTGTGGTTGCATATCTCACAGCCGTACTCAAAGCATTCACGGGCTATCCTTGCGCTTTCCTCGTTTATGTTATCGCCTACAAGGAAAAAGCTGCCCGTAACGTTATGCTTTTTCAGCATTTCAAGCACCTGCGGCGTTGTGACGGTGTTCGGTCCGTCGTCAAATGTAAGCGCTATGTACTTATTCTCCATCTTCTGCTCCTTTTTTTCTTGCTGGATACAACACGTCTACAAAGCGGAACAGCGACAGTGAAAACACGATATTCGTCACGCTGTTGCAGAAATAATATCCCATAAAATTAGTTCTTTCGACCGAGCCGTAAAAAACGAAAACGCTCGAAAAGTATATAAGCCCCGTAATAAGATATATCGCAGGACATATCATAGCGGCTTTTCTGCTCATTGTACCTCGTACAAGCTGTATCATAACTATCGAGTCCAGAAGAAGAAATATATCCATAACAAGATACAGCGTTACATTATATTCCCCACCGGAAACGAAGCCGTTTTCCGATATGAACGACAAGTCATACACAAGGCTCGGCGCTATGCCTATAATACACATATAGGGGATAAGGGCGAACATTTTTCTGCTTTCCCTGTAATAAAAGACCGCTACAGAAACAGAAAACCACAGATACATTATAAGAGTAGACGGTATAGATGCCGCATACGCTCCGCAGTTTACACAGCCTGCCGATATAATGTGCGGCATATAATCGATTATCTCGAATATGCCCTGTACCCCGACAAGCAGTGACAGCACAAGCAATAACAATGCGTGCGCCAGCAGAAACGTTTCGCTTTTTTCGGTTTGCGTTTTATTGCTCAGCATGAATTACCTCCGTTTCTGCGGACTCAATATCAACAAGACATTTTTTCCGCCATTTGCCGCCCTTATATCTGATAAGACACATTACTGCTGTCAGCACCCAGGTAAGACAGGTCGTTGTCCATACCGCCCACATTCCCACTCCGGGTATATTAACAAGTATTGCCGCAAAGCCTATTCTGCCTACTACCTCGGCAAGTCCGTTCAGAAATGCAAATCCTACATCGCCCGCACCGTTTAAAAGTCCTCTTGTCGTGTGGATAAAGCCCAGCGGAACATAGAAGCAGGCAGACAGCAAAAGCGCCTTTGCACCTATATCTATAACCTGTTCTTCGATAACGAAGAAGCCGACTATATATCTGCTCGTAAATGCGAACACACCGAGCATCAGCAAACCGAAAGCGGTCGATATAAGCATTGAACGGTGATAGCCTTTTACCACCCTGTCCGGCTTTGCCGCTCCGACATTCTGACCGGCAAAGGTCGAAAGCGCCGTGCCGAGCGAATTGAAGGGCTGTTGTATAAGCTGTTCTACACGCATTGTCGCAGTGTATGCGGCAACTACTATATCTCCGAATGAGTTTGCGGTCTTCTGAAGTGAAATCATCGACACGGAAACAAGCGCATTCTGCAAAGCTATGGGAGTACCCGTTTTCATACAACGTACAAACTGCTCCCTGCGAAGCCTGAGATGTTCTCTTTTCAGCCGAAAATATTCGTTTTTCTTTACCGCAAACAAAATACTTCCGACAGCGGAAACTCCCTGTGCGATAACTGTAGCGAGCGCCGCACCGACTACCCCCATACCGAATACCATTACAAAAAGCAGGTCAAGTCCGACATTCAGTATACTTGCGACAATAAGAAAATACAGCGGAGTTTTTGAATCCCCGAGCGCACGAAGTACCGAGTTTATCCAGTTGTAGCCTGCTACCGCAATCGTTCCGGCACAGGCTGTACGCATATAGTCCGTAGCGTTTGCAAGTATGTTCTGCGGAGTGTCGAGCATCTGCAAAAGAAGATGCGCAAAGGCTACCGAAATAATCGTCAGCCCCAGCCCTACAAAGCCGAGCGCATAAGCCGAGTTTGCGATAAAACGCTTTACATCGTCGTGCCGCCCCGCACCGAAGCTCTGTGCTATCAGTATTCCCGCACCTGCCGAAAGACCGTTACACAGCGTGTAAAACAGGAACGTTATCGAGCCTGTCGCACCGACCGCCGCCAGTGCCTCGTGACCGAGATAACGTCCGACTATTACCGAATCTACTATATTATAAAACTGCTGGAACAGATTTCCCGCAAGCAAGGGCAGAGTGAACATAAGTATGTGCTTAAGCTCACTTCCCTGCGTCATATTTCTTACATATTTGTTCATATATTCTACCGTACAACATTGTTTAATTTTGTTCGGGCAAAGCCAATAGATATAGAGATTATAACCCTTTTTTACGGTACTGTCAATAATGCATCGTGCTTAATATATTGTAACTGTGTACAAATAAGAACGGGGAATACTGTCGGAATGACGAAAAATGTAACGTCGGGAATTGTCGCATCGCCGTGAATATTGACAAACGGTGCGGAATATGACATAATTATCTTGGATAAGTATCAGGTAAACAAAACAGCTGAGATAATCCGAAAGGAAAAGCAAATGAAATTAAGAAAACGGATAATCGCCGGTTTTCTGTCGGCACTGTTCATATTATGTTCCGTGTCGCTTCCGGTTGCGGCGGCGGCTGACCCTTACACCTGGGACGGCACCTCCGTGCTTGCGGCGGACAGAACCTATTACATAAAAAGCAATATAACACTCGGCAAAAGCCTTACTGTACCGGCAGGTACTGTGATGGTACTGCTCAGCGGAACATCCGTTACCGTACCATACGGTATTACCCTTGATATAAAGGGCAGACTTGTTGCGGATAACGGCTCATCGCTTATAATAAACGGCACGCTCAATACCTACGGCGGTTCTGCTCTGGATATTGACGGTACGATGTCTGCGAGCGGAAGATCTGCGGTTTCGCTGTCGGGCGTTACGCTGCTTTCCGATACGGCACAGACGGCATTCGCAGGCACTCTTGATGTGAATTCGGACTTTACCTCTTACGGCGAGATAGGTGTGACAGGCACTGCACGCTTTAATGCAAAAAGCTATATCGGCGGAAAGCTGGAGATAAGAAACAATGCACAGGTCATAAACACAGGCACTGTGACGCTCGGAAACGATTGTTCATATACGCTGAAGGGTATGTTCACCAACAGCAAAAACGGCAGCGTCACCGACAACCGCAGAGCTTATGACAACTCGGCAATGTCTGTCGAAACTATATCGCTGTATACAACAGACGCACTGACGGGAATTGACGTTTCGTGGGCGCAGGGCGACACGATAGACTGGGCAAAGGTTAAAAGTTCGGGCATCGACTTTGCTATGATACGTTCAAGCCGTGGCAGAATAAGCGACGATTACCCTATGACGAGCGATACATATTTTCACGAAAACATGAAAGGTGCTATGCAAAACGGCATTCCTGCCGGAGTATATCACTACTGCTATGCCGAAACGGTCGAAGAAGCGAGAGATGAGGCTAAATTCGTACTCAGCCTTATTTCCGGCTATGAGATAAGCTACCCTGTAGTATTTGACATAGAGGATCAGTGGTATGTAAAGAACGGCTATTCAAAGCAGACCCTCACCGCAATGACAGAAGCGTTCTGCGAGGAGATAGCAAACGCAGGCTATCTGCCTGTCGTATATTCCTACGCTTCGTTTTTCAACAGCTACCTTGATATGACGGCGCTTTCAAAGTATCCCGTGTGGGTGGCTCACGTTGACACCGACAAGCCCGCATACAGCGGAACATATTTTATGTGGCAGTATTCGTGGGAGGGCAGTATCAGCGGAATCGACGGCGATGTTGATATGGATCACTGCTATGTTGACTTTGATGCGTATACAAGGAAATTCGGGCTGAATGGGAGGAAGTAAGTTCGGATAACGGATATAAAAGTATCGGCGGCTCGGTAACATTACCGAGCCGCCGCTCTATATTGCTTTATATAACCGCTTAATCCGCATTTTCTTCCGACTGCACCTGTTCAGTTTCAACCGGCAAAGCAACATTCTTCTGCCAGTATCCGTACTTCTTCCTCTTTACGATAAGGAACATCAGCGACAGCAGGAAAGCGAAAAATTCCGCCACAACATTCGCCATCCATATACCGTCAACATCGAAAATAAGGGGCAGTATAAGGATGCTTGAAACCTGGAATATAAGCGTTCTCATAAACGACACAGCCGCAGAGATAGCACCGTTTCCGAGTGCGGTGAAGAACGATGAGGTGAATATATTGAAGCCTGCAAGCAAAAAGCACAGCGAGAATATTCTGAAAGCGTGACGTGTCTGCTCGTAAAGCTCTGCGTCATAGCCGACAAATATCTTTGCAAGAGGGCTTGCAAGCACCGCCGACAATGCGACAAGGGTAACTCCCGCTATCGCCGCAAAGCAAAGGCTCTTTTTGAGCATATTGTTCAGCTCATAACGGTTCTGCGCTCCGTAGTTGAAGCCTATCACGGGTGCGCATCCGATAGCATATCCGACAAATATCGCTATGAAAATAAACTGCACATACATCATTACGCCAAAGGTCGAAACGCCGTTTTCGCCTATATATTTCATCAGCTGGAAGTTGTAGATTATACTTACGACCGATGAGGAAATGCTCGACATAAGCTCAGATGAACCGTTCGCACAGGCACGCAGGAGCGGTCTTATCTCAAGCCTTGTCTTAGTAAGACGCAGTATGCTTGAGTTCAGACGGAGAAAGTAGATAAGAGGGAATATTCCGCCGACACATTCGCTGATGCCCGTAGCAAATGCCGCACCTGCAACACCAAGGCCCATAAGACCAACAAATACAGCGTCAAGTATGATATTCGTACAGCCTGCCATAATAGTTGAAATAAGTCCGAGCTTAGGCTTCTCGGCGGCGATGAAAAAGCTCTGGAATACGTTCTGGAGCATAAAAGCCGTTGTAAATGATATTACTATTCTGCCGTAAAGCACACAGTCGCCCAGCATTTCTGGAGTTGCGCCGAAGAACACCGCAACGTTTTCGGTAAAGATAAGACCGAATGTTGTGAGTACCGCACCGAGTATCACCGTCAGCATTATCATCATTGTGAAATAGCGTTTTGCCGTCTTTTCGTCACCCTCGCCGAGCTTCTGAGAAACAAGCGCCGTTCCGCCCGTGCCGACCATAAAGCCCACACCGCCGAGTATCATTACAAACGGCATTATAAGATTGATAGATGCGAAAGAGGTCTTGCCTGCAAAATTCGATACGAAAAAGCCGTCAACCACGCCGTATATGGATATAAACACCATCATTGCCACCGACGGCAGTACAAACCTGAAAAGCCGTCCTGCTGTAAAGTGATCCGAAAGTTTTATCTTGCTCATTTTCCCTTTGTTCTCCTTTTGTATCTTTATATTTTTGCCGTCTGATTTTTAAGAAGCACGCTGTACAGCTTCATAAGCGCAGTCATATTCTCGCTTTCTTCATCTGTCATATTGCCGAGTGCGGCGCATTCCGCTTCTATCACCTTATCTACCGTCTGCTCGCACAGCTTTGTTCCGCTTTTTGTAAGGCTGATATTCTTTGTGTGCGCACCTGCCGGAGTAAGCGTTATATACCCCTCGCTTTCGAGCTTTTTCAGTGCGGAGTTTACCGTCTGCTTAGGCTGATACAGCACGGTGCAGACATCGCTCTGCGTTATGTTGCCCGGCTCCATACGCAGTGTGTACAGCGTCCAGAAAGCCGCTTCCGAAAACCCGAAGCGCTTTGCTATATTCCGGTAGCAATCATCTATTGATTTCAGTACATTATTATATTCGTACAGCTTTTTTCTGTTGTTTTTGTTATCCAAGCTGATTCTCCTTGTCGGCAAATATTTAAGTCCGAAATCGGACTAATGGATATTATAATCCGATTTCGGACTATTGTCAAGAGCTTTTTTGCAAAAATAAAAACTGTGCCTGAAACAGACACAGTTTAGCTGTCAATTTTTATTATCGCCTTACACCCTTGTGAACAACCCGTAATAACCGTTTATACGGGATGCAAACTGAATTTTTTCACCGTTTTCGATAAAGCCGATTCTGCCGCCCATATCATTTTCGGGATCTCGCTCAATGCCTTTATCTTTCAGATAATCTGCCAGCTTTTCAACAGAATCCGCAGGCGGACACATTATAATTTTTCCGCCGTCTATCTCTGTCACATTCTCCGAGCCGCTTATAATCCCAAAAAATGCAGGGAACGAAGAAAAACAGTTGAAGGTGTTGAATTTTGCCGCAGAAAAAACAGATGATAACAGCAAAACGGCTGCTACTGCCACAGGTATTGCGATGATAATGATACGTTTTCCGATCTTGGTCATAAAGTGGACTCCTTTCAATTTGCAGGCATTGCTAAAGCATTGCATTTGCTATTACCTTTATAATAGCATATTATGTTTTTTTTCGTCAAGCCTATCTTGTATTATTTTACTGTATTGTGCTAAATTAGCTGTAAATTGCACTATATTCTCCGCTTTGCCGAAAACAGCATAAAAATTATTCACAAAAGTTCATTTTTGTGTCGGTTTGATATTGACTTTAGGCTCGAATTGTGTCAAAATAATTATATTAGTGTAATTCGGCGTTTTTCTGCAAAGGAGCGGTAAAACGCTTTATTGTTGCTAAAAGGAAAGGCGAGAAAAATAATTGAAATACGATGTAGTAATTGTAGGAGCGGGACCTGCGGGCATCTTTACCGCAATTGAAATGGTCAGAAACGGCTCTGACAAAAAAATTCTGATAATCGAAAAGGGCGCTTCGGTAGAGAAAAGGAGCTGTCCTAAGGCAAAAACAAAGCACTGTATGAACTGTAAGCCCTACTGCCATATCACAACGGGCTTTTCGGGCGCAGGCGCATTCTCGGACGGCAAGCTGTCGCTGTCGTGCGAGGTCGGCGGAACGCTCCCAGAACTTATCGGTGAGGAGCTTGCACAGGAAACCATCGACTACACAGACAAGATATATCTTGAATTCGGTGCAGATAAGCACGTTGAGGGCGTAAGCGACCCCGACAAGATAAGAGATATAAGAAAGAAAGCCATAAACGCAAACTTGAAGCTTGTTGACTGTCCTATCCGCCACTTAGGAACGGAAATGGCGCACGAGCTTTATTTCAAGATAGAAAAGTATCTTATCGAAAGCGGCGTTGAGGTGCTGTTCGGCAAGAACTGCGAGGATATTATAATAGAAGACGGCGTATGTAAGGGCGTTATCATTTCAAATGCCCGTGACGGCGGCGAACAGGAAACCGTATACGGCGACGAGATAGTAGTCGCAACAGGCCGTAAGGGCGCAGACTGGCTTGAAAAGACCTGCGAGGCGCATAATGTAGAGCATACACCGGGTACTGTTGACATCGGCGTAAGAGTGGAAGTCAGAAATGAGGTAATGGAGGAGATTAACGCCGTCCTTTACGAGTCAAAGCTCATCGGCTATCCTCTGCCGTTTAAGAACAAGGTGCGTACATTCTGCCAGAACCCCGGCGGATTTGTAAGCCAGGAGAACTACGACAACGATTTAGCTGTTGTAAACGGTCACTCATATAAAGAGCTTAAGAGCAACAACACAAACCTTGCTATACTTTGCTCGCACAATTTCAGCGTACCGTTCAACCAGCCTATCGAATATGCGAAGAAGGTCGGCGAGCTTACCAATATGCTCGGTAACGGTCACATTCTTGTGCAACGTTACGGAGATATCCTCGACGGAAAGCGTACATGGCCCAAGGAGCTTAATTTCTCCAACGTAAGACCCACCCTGCCCGATGCTGTTGCAGGCGACATCACGGCGGCTATGCCTTACCGTACAATGACGAACATTATCAATTTCATAAAGGCTGTGGATATGGTCGTTCCCGGTTTTGCAAGCCGTGAAACGCTTTTATATTCACCCGAGCTTAAATTCTACAGCAACCGTATAAAGATGGACGAGCATTTCAACACGAACGTAAAGGGACTGCATTGCTTAGGCGACTCAAGCGGCTGGACAAGAGGACTTATGATGGCGTCTGTCATGGGCGTGCTTATGGGACGTGAATTACTGAAATAAACGGAGGAAATGTAAAATGCAGTTACTGGAAGAACGCATAAACAAGGACGGTATAGTAAAAGAGGGAAACGTACTCAAGGTTGACAGCTTTCTCAATCATCAGATGGATATTGAGCTTTACAACGAAATTGGCAAGGAGTTCCGCAGACTGTTTCCCGACAAGAGCATAAACAAGATACTGACTATAGAAGCGTCGGGCATCGGCATTGCTTGCGTTACGGCACAGTATTTCGGATGTCCTGTCGTATTTGCGAAGAAGGCGCAGAGCGTAAACATAGACGGCGAGGTTTATTCGACCTCTATCGAGAGCTTTACACACAAGCGTACATATAACGTAATAGTCAGCAAGAAGTTCCTGTCACCCGATGACAACGTGCTTATAATCGACGACTTCCTTGCAAACGGCTGTGCTTTACTCGGCCTTATCGACATAGTAAAGGGCGCAGGCGCAAGTATAGCAGGCGCAGGTATCGTTATAGAAAAGGGCTTCCAGAAGGGCGGAGATCTTGTCCGCTCAAAAGGCATCAGAGTAGAATCGCTCGCAATAGTTGACTCGATGAGCGTTGACGGCGGCTGTATTTTCAGACACTGAGCCTTTTAAGGCAACACCGCACAATTAACGGCTATCGCCTTTGCCGTACGCTAAGCTTGCATATTTTCCGCCATCTTGCACAAATTTCGCTTGACAGGCGCC
>ENA-ORNW01002844-ORNW01002844.1-human-gut-metagenome-genome-assembly--contig:-NODE-2844-length-10780-cov-4.746294_pt1 | contig 10780 bp, 14 predicted proteins | sample MGYA00242121_ERZ509034 | MGnify/ENA primary metagenome ERZ509034 (study PRJEB26280, sample SAMEA2338689) | human gut metagenome | biome: human gut; feature: human-associated habitat; material: faeces... | reverse complement strand
TCCCCGTGGCTGCAGCCGAGCCGAAGGGGATCCCCAGGTGGGAACATATCCAGGCAGTGATGGCCTCCGGGGTTTCATCGAATACCCGGTTGATGTCAGACTTCATGACATAGAACATCAGGTCGAGGGCGGTGTAGGTCACCACATTCCCGCTGCCGGACTTCTCAATATCAAAGACCGGGCCGCTGAAGAGCAGCTTCCCGTCCTCTAGGAATTGCACCTGGCTGCCCTCGTTGATGTTTACTTTCGGGAGAAAGCGGTCGCTGTCCTTGTTGGCCACCGTGAATACCAGCTTCCGGGCCACCTGCTTGCTGTCGCCGCTCCAGGTGACCTTTTCGATGACCTCGGCCAGCTGCTTCCCCCCGGCGTTCAGTTCATAGCTCATGGGATCACCAGCTTCTGTCCAGGTTTGATCAGGTTGGGGTTGCTCCCGATTGTCCCCTTGTTGGCCTCATAGATTTTCGTGTATTGGGAGCCGTCGCCATAGTATTTCTTTGCAATGTTCCACAGACAGTCCCCGGACACCACGGTGTAGCTCTTGGGGGCAGTCTGTGTATTGGGGCGGTTGTTCAGCCCGTTGGTGTCACTCTGCTGCTGGGTCTCCACCTGTACCGCAGGCACATTCAAGAAGCGGTACTCGGACAGCACCAGGGTGTAGTACACATCCTTGTCCCCCTCCCGGTGCTTCCTAGTCAGCTTGTCGATGCTCATGGCCAGATTGAAGTCACAGTCGCTGATGATAACGCGGATGGGCTGTGTGCTGGTTTTCCACTTCTCCAGCAGCCGGATATACTCCATCGGCTCCCGGTCAGCGTAGCGGGCCAGGGGGGACGATGGGGCCGGGAAAAAGCTGGACAGGGAGCCTGTTACCAGGCCCCGGTGTCCGATCAGGTTTGCCTCGCCGATATTCAGCAAGGTAATCTTCTGGTTGTTCTGTGCCTCAGAGAACTCAAACTCCGAGGGGTTGATGGGGAGATTGAACATCTCCTCATGGTTGTTATAGCTCAATTCAATGATGCGCTGCTTCAAGCGGCCACCTCCTTATGCGGGCGCAGGCACCATGTTCTTCACGGCCAGCACCACTTCCTTGGCGACCTTCTCGCCGATCTTGTCGATGTCGGCCTCCTCTCGCACCATGATGCTATCGGCCAGCTTCGTCAGAGTGATCTGGATGACCGAAGCGGCAGGGGAGGACGATCCGCCCCTGCGGATGGGCGCGTTGGCCGGGACGGGAGAGGGGGCGTTCTGCGCTGCCGTGGCCGCCCTCATCCGCTGCAGGCTGCTGGCCAGCTGGACGCTTTCCTTGTTGGGCAGGATCCGTGTCCCGCGCGGCAGGTCGATCAGCTCCGGCCCTTGCTCACCCACCCAGGTGGGGCCGCCGCGCCAGTTGTTGGTGCCTTCTGCGTTAGAGCCTGTCTCACCGCCACCGCCGCCACCAAATCCGAACAGGCCGCCGACCTTATCCGCGATCCAGCTCAGGCCGTTGCCAATGCCCTCAACAACGGGCCTTATCTTATCCCACACGCTGCTGATGACGCTGGCGATGCCATTAAAGACCGTTTGCACCACATTGAAAAGGACTTTAAACACGCTGATGGCGATGTCAATAATCGGGGAAATGACCGACCATGCGGAGGTCAGGATGTCTGCCACCACCGGCATCACCGTGCCGATGATCTCCTGGATCCAGCCCATCTTGCTTCCAATGAAGGACAGCACGGAGCCGACCTTCTGGCCGATGCCGTCGAAGATGACCTGGAACACGGGGGCAAGGGTGGAGATGACCGTCCCGATGCCCTGCACCAGCCCCGCAATGACCGGGGCCGCCGCGCTGATCACCTGGCCGATGGTGTTTACCACCGTCTGGATCACAGGGAGAATGGCGGGAAGGACGGTTTGAACTGTCTGCATGATACTGTTGACCGCAGGTATGACCGCCGCGCTGACCTGCTGCAGGGTGCCCATCATAGATGCGCCGAAGCTGGACAAGGTGGGCTGTATCGCCTTAAAACCGCTGGTCAGCCTCGGAATAAAGGCGGTGATAGCCTCGATCCCGCTGCCGATCTTCTCGGCCAGCCCTGTTCCAAATGCCTCGAAAGCGGGGGCCGCTGTGTCAATCAGAGTGATGATGCCGGACAGGGCGGGCTTCAGCTTATCCACGATCTTCAGGCCCATGTCTGCAATGTTGCTTTTCAGCTTGCCCTTGATGGTGGAGATCAGGCCGGAGCCTGTGGTGGCCAGCTTTTCAGCCGCCCCGCCGAAGAAGCTCTGCAGGTCGTTGGAAACGCCCTGGAAGCCCTTCTGCTCGAACTCCTCCGCTGAAACCTTGAAGCCGAACTCCTTTAGTCGTTCCGTTTCGCCCATCTTGGCATCGGCCAGGGCCTCGATTGCGTCGCTGATGGTCTTGGTGCCGCCAGAGGCCGCAGCCATGTCCTCGGCCAGCTTCACCAAGCTCATGGCCTCTTTGGTGTCGCCGTTGGCGATAGACACTGCGCGGGAGCCAGCCGCAATCACCTCACCCGTTTCAAACGGGGTGGCGTTGGCATTCTCGCGGAGCTGCTGGGTGAATTCGTCGGCAATCTTCTGCACCCCGGCATCATCCAGGCCCTTGTTGGTGGCCCCAATGAAGTGCTTCATCGAAACCTGCTGGTTCTCCAGCTGCATACCGCTGGACACCACGCCGCCCAGTGCGGCGGTGGTGACTGTGGCCGCCACCGTAATGGGAATGGCGGCCTTTGCTAAACTTTTCAGCTTGCTGCTGATTTTTGAAAGCCCCGCCGTTACACCGTCTTTCAGCTTAACGATAGGGGTGGCTACCATCTTGCCCACGGCCTTGACCTTGTTGGCCACGGACTTCAACTTTTCTGTGGCCATATCCTTAATGGCCACGGCGGTGACGATTCTCCTTCGTAGCGGTTGTAACCGCCGCTGCAGCTGCTGCGCGGCCCGGTTTGCGGCTGTCGCGTCAAGCCGGGCGGTGCGCCGCCGATCCCAGGTGGACTCCAATTCCCGGCGTGTCCGCTGCACATCGCGCCGGAATGCGCTCTGCTCTTGTCTGACGCTGCGGAGTACCGCCGACATATTATCTTTGATTGAGATTGCGCCCTTAACTACGCCCATCAGCGGTTCACCTCCTATTCAAGTGAGAACATTTTTGCGCGTTCGTCCAAGGCGACCAGCATAGATGCCTGATAGAAAAGCCTGGACTCCAAGTCCAGGCTTAGAAACTCCTCCGCCTTCCATCCCTTCTGGATGTAGTAGTGGAGCAGATATGCATCGCCGTCCTGGGCAATTACTTTTTTAAATCTTCCACCACGGTCACTTTGCCGTTCATCGCGCCGGACAGCTCCATGATGGCTGTGGAGATCTGTGTGATCTCCGACAGGTCAAACATATTCACGATGTCCAGCGGCTCCTTCAGCTCCCGATCCTCCGGGGGCAGTTCGGCTTCCATGGCCATGACCTCTTTGGCTGTATCCCGCAGGCTCGGTTCCACGGCGGCCAGATAGATGCTGTACTTGTCACTGCGCTTGATGTCGCCGTTGTCCTCCAGCGTCATACACTCCATGATTTCCCCATAGTCCAGGCTGCGAATCGTCAGATCCATGTCCATGCTGGGAATATGCAAAGTCTGCCGCTTGGGGATCTTCTTATCCCTCAACCGCTGAAGGGCGCGGTGCGAAAAATCAGCCAGCAGCTTTTTCTTATCAGTGTCCATGCTTGCTTCCTCCTCTTATGCGGAAATGGCGTCCAGGTTGACCATGTCGGACGGGGTGAAGCCACCAGTGGCTTCCTCCTCGATCAGGCCACCCTTCTCGTAGGTGACCAGGGGCAGGTCGTTATACCAGCAGTTGTCGATGCTGTAACGCTCCTGCTGCCCGTTGGTGGCGTCCGGGTCGGCCAGCTTGGTGATGATCTGGCTGCGAAGGTCAACACCCTTCTTCCAGCTCTCCAGCACCTTGTTGTAGCGGGTGTACGCCTTCTTGATGGTCAGAGTGAACTCACCCTTGATGCCGGTCATCTTGCTGTCCACATCAATGTCCAGCTGCACATCCTCACGGTTGGCGCTTACCTTGACCTCAATCTTGGACAGCTCGGCGATCAGCTCGCCGTCCACCCAAATCTCGCCCCAGGTGCCCGTCAGGGTACGGTTGCCTCTCAATTTGCTCATGCTTCTGCCCTCCTTACATATTGCAGGTCAGCTTCAGATCTTCCATCGCGTCCACAAACTTGACATTGCTGGTGATAAAGACCTTGGAGCCGGTATTCGCCTGGGCCAGGGCGGTTTCATCCATCTCGGAGGTGTCGGTGCCCTGGCTCTGCAGATAGGTCTCCTGGGCCTCCACATCGATGGCAGCGGTGTTGTCAAAGGTTCTGTCCAGCACATTGCCCTCCAGCTCCCGGTGATAGGCCAGGATCGCGGCCACAAACGCCTGCTTGTTGTCGTAGTCGTTGATGACCTTTCCCACATAGGAGGACTCAAAGGTTTCCCGGATGTCATCCTGGTACAGGTCAACGCCCTCGATGATCTTGATTTTCGAGAAGTCCTGGCCATGCTCCGGGGTGAAGGAGGTCAGGCTGTTCACGCCGCGCCCGATCTTGTACTTCTCCCCGTCAAAGACGATGACCAGCTCCCCGTTGTCGATGCGCTCATCCGCATCCTCCGGTACTTCGGCGGCGGTGATGTCGGACAGCTCAAAGTAGGTGCAGCTCCGGGCCAGGGACAGCCCCGCCAGCACACCAGCGATGCGGCAGCAATACTCCGCCGTGCTGAAGGCTGCGGTGCCGAGGGTGCTGGTAATGTTGTCTGTGGTCAGGTTGATGATGCCCTCGTGGTCGCCCTTGCAGTTGGGCAGAACTGCCTTGAAGGTCTTGTGGTGGTCATCCCGCGCCTCCTTGATCCAGGCAGCCACCGTAGTCTTTTCATCATCGGTGATTCCCGGAATAACCAGGTAGTTCCACTTTAGGTCGTTCAGCTGCTTCAGCTGCGGGTTCAGGTTCTCTTCCGTGGTGGCCACCTTCAGCACGATGGTCTTGGCGGGGGAACCCTCATAGACCAGCTTCAGGTACTCGTAGTTGCGCGCCGTGAAGTGGGTGGGATCCACATCCAGCACGCTCTTGTAGATGTTCAGCGCCTGGCCCTCTTCGGTGTCATCCTTCAGAACGATGGCCACGATGCCCCGTGCGCTGCGCTTGATGGCGGTCACGCCCTTGGTCTTAAATTCAATGATGATTTCGGGCAAGCCCATAAAATCACTCCTTTCGGTTGGTTCGGATATTGGACTCCAGCTCCGCCATGAGCGGCGGGGCCTCCGGCTCCTCAATGCTGTCGCGGAAGGCCAGCGTGAAGGTGGCGTGGAGTACCTTGTCCACAATATTGAAGGCCAGGTCGGGAATGGTCACCGCCCTGGCCTCGCCTTTGTCGGTAAAGCGGAATACCGGGCGCAGCAGATCGTCCAGCGCCTGGCTGATCTGCAGGTACTCCAGATTGCTCTCGCCCTTGGTGTGGATCGCGGCGTCCACCAGGATGGTGCGGTCTGTGTAGCCCCGGCCTGCGCTCTGGTTGCCGGAGGGGATGATGTCCAGATAGATATAATCCTCCAGCTCTGCCCGGCCTGCCTCCTGCGTCTTGTCGATCCCCTCACCAAACACATCGAAGGCGGGCCAGCACCCCTTCAGCAGGGCGATCAGGCTGCTGCGGATGGCCTCGTAAATGGTGGTGGCCATGCTCTCCCTCCTCACAGGTCATGGGTGCTGATGAAGTCGCTGAGCCATTCCCGCAGGAAACCGGGCAGGGCCTGGTTCAGCTCCTCCAGGGACAGCTCCATCATGTGCTTGCCCGGCACAAAGCTGCGCCCGCCCCGCGTCCGGTGCCCATACTCCACTGGCTCCGCGTACTCCACATTGGTGTAGACCTCGATATAATAGGTATCGCCTTTTTTGACAATCGGGCCGACCTTCCAGCTGTCCTGAAGGCGGCCCGTCTTGCGCGGGGTCTTTTCCTTTACCTTGCCCTGCAGCTCATAGGCAAGCTGAATGACCATTGCCCGGAACTCAGCGGGATATTCCTCCTCGATCATGCGGGAGAGCTGCTGCTCCTGCGCGTCGAGGCCATCGAAGCGGTATTCTGTCCGGCTCATGCTTTCGCCTTCGCCAGCTTCAGCGGCACATTGTTGTGGGAGGGCTGCCGATCCGCAAGCCCGGCCTCCGTCAGGTACTCCCGGCCCAGCCGGATCACCTTCACCGTGTCCCCAGGCTCGATCTCCACCTCCGGGCGGACAAAGAGCAGGAAGTCGGTGTCAATGCTGGCGGTGGGTTCCTTTTTCCCCAGCTTGCCCCCGGAGGGGCTGGAGAGGGCGCAGGGTATATTCTCATATACCTGCCTGCCATCCAGCCCCTTCTGGAACACGCTCTCCCCGGAGGGCAGGGTCGTTTTCTGCGGACGGTAGACCCAGCAGCTGTCCTGATAGGTCAGCGCCAGGATGTCGGCTTCCGTCATGGGGGGCAGTCCTTCGGCAGCTTCATCCGCTTGAAGGGGATGAGCTGGCTCTCATAGTTCTTCACAAAAGCCACCGTCTCCTTCAGGCTGTTGGCCTTGTCCCGGTAGCTGATGCTGGTGTCGCCCCGCGTGACGCTGGCCACGTCGTTCTCCGATGGGGCCACTTGGTCAGCCCGGAGCATATCCTCCACAATCTGCGCCGCCACATCCTCCAGCGGGGGAGGGAAGTCCTCCCGCCCGCAGAATACCAGGATGCGGCTGATGGCCCGCTTCACATACCGCTCGATGGTGGGCAGCTGCTCATCCGGCAGCTGCAGGTCACTTTTCGCCGTTGCCGCTATCCGGCTCACCAGTTCCTGATCCATCCGGCTCCTCCTTGGCCTTGCCGCCCTTCTTCGTGCCGCCCTTGCTCTCGGCCTTCAGACGGTCAAGCAGGGCGTCGCCCAGCTTCTCCAGATCGGCCTCCGTCACCGGACGGCCCTCCGCCTCGGCGGAGCCGCCGATCCGGGTGAAGCCCTTCTGCTCCAGCTTGGCGGCCCGCTCCTCGCTGGCCACCTGCCGGACTTCATTCAGTCTCTTCAAAGTAATCATGGCGCATATCCTCCTTCTCTTAGCCGCCTCCGCCGCCAGCCTTGGCCTGCTTGATGTTCACCCACATGGCTGTCAGCTTGTTGTCCGGTACCCACAGGTCATGGTACTTGCGGTAGTCCGTCGCCCAGGCCCGCTTCTTCTGATAGGTCTCCGGGTCGAAGATCCGCACCTTGTCCGTGCGGGACACGGCGATAGGGGCGGTGCGGGGGCTGATGATCCAGTTGATGTCCTGGGCATCCTCCGCAGCCGCAAAGCCGCCCTTCTCCTGGGTCGAAGTGGTGCCGTCATAGAACTGATAGCTGGTTTTCATCCGCCCGCTGCCCACGCGGATGATGGGGAACTCACCGTTCAGGCTCTTCACCTTCACCGTGACATCGCCCTGCTTGAAGTCCATCACGCTCAGGCTCTTGGACAGGGTGCTGGACATATCCAGGATGGCGGCCACGGGGCGGGCCATCGTGATCACCAGCGGGGTCTCATCGCCCACCACATCCTGCACCGCCGCGATGTCATAGTAGAGCTTCTTCAGGATGTCGTTCTCTGTGGGGGTGTACTCATAGCCCGCCCGCTCCTTGGCGATGCACAGGCTGGCGATCTTGCTGTAGCGGTATGCGTCGATCTCCGGGATCACCTTGGTGCGCTGGAACTCGCCCATGACCTGGGCTGCGGTCACCACGAAGTTGGTCTCGTTGACCTCGTTCTCATCGAAGGTGAACTGGCGGCCTCTGTCCTGGGTCATCTCCTTGGTCTCCCACTTCAGGTTGACCGAACCCTCCACAAAGCCCTTGTCGCGGTCATAGTCGGCCAGGCCGTCCATGTCCATGCTGGGGATCTTCACCTCCGCGCCGCCGTTGTAGCGCACCAGCTTGTCGTTCAGCTCCATCCAGCCGGAAGTGGCCTGCTCAACAGCGGCCTTGTCCAGCTCGCTCTGGAATACGCTCGCATATTCAAATACATTGGCCATATTACATCATGCCTCCTCTGATGCCCTGCGCGATCTGGTCTTTCACGGTGTTCTCCGCCTTGGCCCCGCCGCCAAGCCCCTCCGGGGTCTTTCCCCGCAGGCGCTCCTTCACGGCGGCCTCCAGCGCGCTCTTGAATACCTCCTGGGTCTGCTGCAGGCTCTTTTCCATGCTCTCCTTGTCCGTGTAGGTCAGCAGGTCGGCCAGCCCCACGGGGAAGCCCTCATCGGTCAGCTTCTTCACCGCCGCGTCCTTCAGGTCGCGCTGCAGCAGCTCCGTGCGCAGCTTGGTCAGCTCCTGCGCCTGGGCCTCGCCCTCGGCCTTGGCCCGCTCCTCCGGGGACAGCTTGGCCAGCCGCTGCTTCTCCTGCTGTTCGGCCTCCCATGCGGCCTTGGCCTCCGCGATCTTGGCCTCCACATCGGCCTCGGAATAGCTCTTGCCACCCTGGGGTTCCTGCTTGGTGCCCTCACCCTCCTTGGGGGCAGGGTCGCCGTCCTTCTTGGTGCCCTCGCCGGAGCCGGGGGCCGGTTCCTCCTTGCCTCCGAAGAGGGAGTCCCAAAACTTCTGGAAGGCCGTGCGCTGCTCTGCGGTGGGCGTTGTGGGCTGCTGATTGGTCTGCTGGGGGGTCTGCCCCTCGCCGCCTGCGGCAGGGGCGGTGCCGGTGGTGATATCTGCCATAATCAATTCCTCCTTTTGCAATTTTGGCATAAATAAAAACACCCCTTAAGGGGTGTTTTTAACGTGTTTGAATGCCCTTTATCAGTCGTAGGGCATGAGTTTTTTCCGAGGGATCAACTTCGGAACATTCTTTGGATCCTCCGGTTCATACTGGAATCCATGGTCTCCTTCAATCGGGTGGTCATGAATCACATAATCGTTTCGAATATCTTTAGGTATTTGGGAAAACGCCTTGCAGCTTACATGACCATCTACAACACCGATATAATGTTTACAAGTACAGCACACCGGCGTTCTAGGCTTGGGATTGTCCCACCAACGAGAGTCGCTGTACAGCTGCTTAGTCATCCTCTATCTCCTCCATATAAATTGTGTGGCCGGATACTTTGGTAACATGAAACCAGGTGTCTCTTGGAAACAAGACCTCACGCTCACCGGCATTGAACATCGTCATGTCTTTGCCATGTCTGGAGGTGATGATATATTGAATCGGCATATCAGGATCATAGACACCTAATGAAGAAGAAATGTATGAGGGAAATTGTTTGCCTTTCCCAACAACATATTCTGCTACAAACGCATCTGCATCCTCAATCTCAAGACCCATAGCGAGGGATCGGTAGACCGTCCCCCGGTACTCCGGGAGCTTTCTCAGCGCCTGATCCAGTACCTCCACAAATTGCCGGTCACCTTTGGATAGGGCGGTGCCCCGGCGCAGCTTGTCATTGATCTTGTAGGAATCGCTGCTGATGTATTTCATCAGTGCGGCCTGTTCCGGTTCTGTTAAGTCAATTTTAGCAGTCCTTGCAGGGCTGTCAACATATTTCTTTTTCCATTCCCGAAACTTGATGTTGTCCGCCAAGGGATCGCCCTCTCGCTTGTCGAAAACGCTTTTCTTGAAATGGGCTTTGATGATGCACAGGCAGTTGGGGTGGATGGGCGGCAGGTTCACGCCTGCCTCCGCCTCGTCTACTCGGAACACTCGCCCATTCAGCTCACTGCAGGTGCAGCTGCCGGAATGCTCGGTGCCGCCCAGGAACTGATATTCCTCGATGCCGCTCTCCTTGTAACCCATGATCTCGCCTTGGTTGGAGAAGTATTTGCACTCCGTCCGCACCAGGCGCTCGGCGTTGTAGCGCCCCTTGTCCATCACCTCATCAATGGCGCGGGCCATCTTCTGGACGCTGCTCCCCTGGATGAAGCCCAGGGTGATCTCCCGCTTGGCCAGCGCCGAAAGGTGGTCGCAGGCCCCCCACACGGCCTCGGAGTAGTGCTTCTCGCTCCAGGGGAAGGACAGCACCTGTTTGATGAGTTTGTCGCTGATCTTTGCTACGCTGAACCCCATCCCGATCCCCCGCTGGATCGTGAAGCAGCTCTCATAGTAGTTGACCTGCAGCATATCGCCCAGCAGGGTGTCCAGCTTGGTGGTGCTGTCCTCAGCCAGGTCGATCATGTTCTGGTAAACATTGGCCAGCAGCTGCTCCTTTCGGGTGATCCGGCTCTTCATGGCCAGGGTGTTCAGCTCCAGAAGGGCCTTGCTGCCCTTGGCCGCATCGGATGCCTCGGCGATATATTCCTCGATGGACTTGCGCCACACGCTGAACTCTTTCCCCTCCAGGAGCTGGCGGGCCGCCTCCTCGGTCAGCCCATTGTCCTTGGCAAATCTGGCGAACAGCGCCTCGATCTCCTTCTCGATGTTAAAGGCGGCCTCATCATACAGGAAGATTACCTCCCTGGCATAATCGTCCGTCCGTTTGGTGTTGCGCAGCACCCGTTCCTTGGCGTCCTCGATCCACTCGTTGCGCGTCCAGCAGCTCATGCGCCCTCACCGTCCTCGTCCTCCGGCTGGGCCTTGGCCTGGGTCAGCGCCTGGGCCAGAGCGTTGTACTGGCCGAAGCTGTTGACCTCCTGCTGCTTTTCCTCCTCCAGCTTCTGCAGCTCGTCCTGCACATTGTCGATGGTAGGCAGCATCTGCAGGCGGGTTTCGCGGGACAGCTCCCCGGACAGCATGGTGATGATCTGCGCGATCTCCAGCACATTCTGCGGCTTG
>ENA-ORNW01002843-ORNW01002843.1-human-gut-metagenome-genome-assembly--contig:-NODE-2843-length-10780-cov-5.719534_pt1 | contig 10780 bp, 4 predicted proteins | sample MGYA00242121_ERZ509034 | MGnify/ENA primary metagenome ERZ509034 (study PRJEB26280, sample SAMEA2338689) | human gut metagenome | biome: human gut; feature: human-associated habitat; material: faeces... | reverse complement strand
CCAGACTGTGAAACTGAAATACATACTCATAACTCTCGTTTTACGTCGCGCCCTTCTCGCGACCTTTTATTATTATTTTGTTAGCTTGCCATCGTCGGCCTCGCGTGCCTCGAACTGACGGTGCAAAGGTAGAAAGGGGCGGGGAGCCGCACAATCGTTTTACCAACATTTCCCGAAAAAACCCCTAAATTTGGTAAAAATCGCCCTTTTTTTGGTAAAAGCAAGGAGAGTATGAAAATCGAGGACAAAAGGCTTGAAAAAAGAGCGTTTTTGAGGCGGAAAATCGGTGGTTGCTCTTTTTGCGCTTGGTAAAAAATAGGCATTTCGTGGTAATGGCAAAATATGTGTTGATAGTAAGAAATACGAAAAGCTAAAGAAAGTGTTTTCTTGGTGGCAAAAATAGTTGGCAAAGTAAGCCGTTAACGAAGTTTTGATTATCGCATGGTAATTAAACAATATTACTCATGTCGGGTGAAATTTTCTTTATTTTTCAGCTTTTGATAGAGACTTTCTGCTATCGAATAGTCAGGATCGCTCTCCTTCGTCCAATAGGAGAAATGCCTATTGTGATTCAATTTGTTCTCGAGTCGTCTAAATGAATTTACCTCGCACGCTACCTCCGCGTCCTCGAACATTTGGTTCATGCGTTTGGCGAAGTCGCTTTTCTCTTGACCTTCCCTTATCATGTTGAACGTATATTTCATCATGCACCAGACAATATACCATTGCTGCTTCGTCTTGATATTGGCCTTGATCCAAAATCTCAGTACCTTCTCCAGCTTATAAGGATCGACCCAATTTACAAAAAGCGGGTCTCCATGTCGCTCGTATTCGTTTCGCTTGCTAATTATCTCGGTCAGCATCTTGTGCTCAGCCTGGTATTTGAAGAGCTCCTCGAAGTCTTCTTTTGTAAACGCGTGGCGGCTCAGTTCGTGGGCGAACGCCTCGGTCTCTTCTATGCCCAAGCGGTAGCGGTTCGACCATAGCTTGCAGATTTTGTGGACGTTGTAGTGGTTCTCCGTCTTGTCCAGCAGAATCTGCAGAATGTTCATGTTGGCTTCTGCCTTTCGGTCGAACAAATCATGATGGTATTGTTTCTCCACCCGTGCGAGGTGGCCCTTTTGTCGGGTTTCCTCAAATTCCTTTTGGAGGAAGCGGTAGATGATGGTCTCCTCGGGCGCGCTACGAACCTTCCGCGTGCCACACAAATCCGTGATCCACATCTCTATCTCCTCGGCCAGGCTGATCACAAACCGCATGCTCTCCGTCATCCGCTCCACGGCCAGGCTTTTGAGGCCCTCGTAGTCGGCGGGCATCATGCCGGGCTCCTCCTGTGGGCCGCTTGCTCTCACAATCTTCTCAAAGACGGAGGCAGGGCAGGACTCGGTAAAGTCCATGAGGTTAGTCTGAATCTTCTCCCCCAAGGCCACAATCTTGCCAAGCGTGGATTTCAACTGACTCTGCCACATCTGCTCCAACCGTGCATCGTAGATGTTGTAGAGGGTGACGTAGGCCTTGTGGCGAAGGTCTTTGACCAGCTGGCGGTATTCGTCCAGGCTCGTACTGAGTATCTGAGCGACGTGGAATACATACTTGAGGGCCGTCCGTCGGTTGCCTATGTGGCGATTGATCTCGTCGATGATCCATTGCGCCTCCTCGCGCACGTGAATGGTCTCCGTCTCAAAGCGCTGATAGTCTTCGGGGGTGAATGGACGGTAAAATTTCTCACCTGTGTTCGCGTCGAGCGTGAGCAAGTCTTCTTCTAAGGCGATTTTCATGTCGCCAGTAGTAGTCATTATTTTCTTCATGGCTGCTTAGATGGTTGTTTTGGTGTTGATAATAATTTATGGGCCAACACTTGCAGCGCTAAGATTCCGCCGCCTGCAAGCGCCAAAAGGATAGGGCAAATACAAAAAGCGCGACTCGGTCGCTGAGGTGCGGACGCCTTGATTAAAAACTCAAAGATAAAACATTTTTTGGAAAAGCAACAGAAACGCGTGGCTTTTTATGGTTTTAATAGGTTAGAAAATGCTGCAAAGGTAAGCACGTACCTTTGCAAGTGAGGGCGCCGAGGGCTCGCCAGACAAGGGTCCTCAGCATTACTTCCCGCGTGACCGCCCCCGCTTTATCCGCTACGATGCCACTTTGAAGGCCGAATGGACTGCGGAAAAGGAGTTGGACCGCCCAAGTACCGCCCAAGTACCGTCCAAGTAGAAAAATTAGTGGCAGTATTGATCGAAAATTTCCTGAACATCCAAATCATCCCAAGCAGATGTGCCAGCATATTCGGCTGGACTTCTTGCTCTAAGCCCAGCCGATTCTTCCCACTAATACTCCAGCAACCACTTCCACAAAGGGAGGATCTCGATACGGTGGCCATCCTTCTCCACGACATTCTCCTCGTCCTTTGTCACGACCACCATTCGCTTGAGGCGCTGAACGGAGGCAAGGCGTATCAGCCCGTCCGTCTCCCGCCTGAAGGTCTCGGCGTCCGCCATCGAATAAGATACTTGTATCGCCAACTCCTCTTCGGGCACCACGAAATCGACCTCGGCATTCTTGCTGTTCCAGAAATAACTCCCATCGCCATATTGCCGACGAAGCGTGATGGCAACGAGGTTCTCGAGCAACGAGGTGTTGGCATCGACCAGGAAAAGATGTAGCAAGCCATTGTCCGTGAAATAGTACTTGCGGCGGGACTCCTTGTCTTGCAACTTGCCAAACAGGTTCTCATACGGCAAGATGAGCCAAGTGTCGGTCATGTGGCCCACGTAGTCTATCGTGGCGTCCGTACTGAGCTTCTTTCCCGTGCTGCTCACGATGCTGGCGATACGGCTATACGACAAAGGCTGCTTCACGCTCTCCGCCATCTTGCGAATCATCACGCGCAGGGCATAGTCGTTGCGGATCTTATACCTCGCCACCAAGTCGCCAAAGAAGATCTTGCCAAACAAGTTGCTCATCCACGGACGTGGCTCCTTCATCCCTACGGTCTCCGGCAACCCGCCATGCTGAAAATAGGTGTTTGCCAGGCGCATGATCTCCTTGCCATGCGCGTAAAGTGCATTCTTCGCCTTCACGTCAATGCCACTTGCCTTCAGGTATTCCGTCAAGGAGTATGGATACACCTCGTGTATCATGTATCTGCCGCCGAGCGTAGTAGCTATCTCGCTGCTCAGCATCTTGGCATTGCTGCCCGTGATATAGACTTGGTATTTCTGGTCTGCCAACCTTCGTGCAAACTTCTCCCATCTATCCACCAGTTGTATCTCGTCCAAGAAGAAGATGGGACGACAGTCGTACATCTCCTCATAGCAAGTCTTGATCAGATCGAGGTCGCTCAGCTCCAAGGAGTCTATGCGGTCGTCCTCGAAGTTGAAATACAAGATTTCCTCTCGCTTGTGTCCCTGCGCTATCAACTGGGCGATGCGCTGAAACATCAGGTAGGACTTGCCAGCATGTCTCAACCCGACAAACACATAGTTTTGCCCCTCCATGAACGCTACGTCACGGGGGACCAACTTGACCTGAGCCACATAAGCCTGATACTCGGATATGAGGATTTTTATCAAATCTTTTGTCATACTTCTTTACCATTGAAATAGAACCCTGCTGCAAAGATAAGCATTTTTATCGTTTATAGACGACGAAATTGCATCTTTTTTATCGTTTATAGACGACAAGATGGCAACGGCATCTGCCCAAGAGAGGGATTTGCAAGCACAAAACACCTACAAAAGATGACAAATATCGCCGTTTGGCGTGAGAAAACCCGTATTTTGTGTGGAGGTAAGACCTTTCGAGGCTACTCCTGGATATACTGGCTGTTTTCAACGAAATAGTTATGTATCAAAGAGTTATGCTTCGTTTGTTAGGTTTTTACCTTGTTGAGGACATGGACTCCTGGGGCGCTAAAAACGAGGGGTTATCCTTGTTTTTGAAGTTCAAATGGCTGCCGCAGGGCATATTTTGATTTGTCGATGGTGTCAAACGACCCCACAAAGCTAAGCATTTACTTCGGACTGTCTTCACTCCCCCCTTGGTTTTTTGAGTTGGAACAGAGCAGGAGGAGGGATTTGCTTGATTTGTTAACGAAAGTGAAATGTAAGGATCGGGGAGGAGAGAAGAGGAGTGGAGAGCTCTTGAGTCGGTTGTAAACTATTGGTTGTTAGCGGTTTTATGCTCACTTCTTTAAAACAACAGATCATTTGTTGGGGACTCCATTGGACCTTACACCTTACACCTTACGTTTTCATATATTGAACCAGGGGGGAAGTGGGGTAAAAAGAGTGAGGGTGTGTCAAAACTCTCTTATTCTTAAAAAATCACAAAGCCCTGACTTTCACAAGCCAGGGCTTTGCTATGTCTAAAAGTTGTTGTAACTTTAGACCATAGAAAAATTTAACTATGGCAAAGTTACACTTTCGTTCTTATACCACCAACCAAATGGTTCTTTTTCCGCAACGAATCGATGAAAATATTGCGGAAAACGACCCAGTACGCATCGTTTCCAGCATTGTGGACCATCTTGACATGAGTTCAGTCAACAAATTATACAACGGTATGGGCAGATGTCCGTATCATCCACGCATGATGCTCAAAGTCATCATCTATGCCTATATGAACAATATCTATTCATGTCGTAGGATAGAGCAATTGCTCCTGCGTGACATCCATTTCATCTGGCTGGCAGGATATGAAAAGCCGGACTTCATAACAATCAACCGTTTCCGCAACCGTCTGAAGGACGAGATCAATAACATATTCACACAGCTTGTGCTCGTTCTTGCAGAGAAGGGATTTGTGAGTCTCGACGTGGAGTATGTGGACGGTACGAAGATAGAGTCGAAGGCCAATAAGTATACGTTTGTTTGGCGTAAGACTGTCGAGCGTAACCGTGCCAGATTGATTGACAAGGTAAAGGCTCTGCTTGCCCAGGTTGACGACTGCATAGCACAAGACAATACCAAGACAGACGAAACGCTGGAATTCACCCCGTCACAACTTGCCGAGATATCCGCAGAACTTAATGCCTCGCTGTCTGACCCGCAAGTGGAAATGGACAAGGAAGAAAAGAAGAAGAGGCGCAAGTTAGCCAAGGAACTCAAGGAACGTAGCGAGAAACTGGCTGAATACAACCAACATCTTGAAACTCTCGGTGACCGCAACTCTTATTCAAAGACCGACAAGGATGCTACATTCATGCACATGAAGGAGGATGCTATAAACGACGGGCTGACAAAACCCGGATACAATCTTCAGATTGCAACCGAGAACCAGTTCATCACCAACTTTGCATTGTTCCCCAACCCTACAGACACCCTTACCTACATCCCATTCATGGAGTCGTTCCGTGAGCGTTACGGACACTTTGCGTCAACGGAAGTGGCAGACTCTGGTTATGGCTCAGAGGAGAATTACGAGTTTATGGAGCTGAACGGCACCGCCGCCTATGTGAAATACAACCGCTTCCATATAGAGCACCGTCCGCAGTATGTACCGGATCCGTTCCGCTCGGAAAACTTCTATTACAACAAGAAGGAGGACTATTGCGTTTGTCCGATGGGACAACACATGACACGCACTGGAACCAGCCACAAGACAAGTGCGAGTGGATACGTCTCCAATAGGGCAACATATACAGCACAGAATTGTGAAGGATGTCCGCTACGTTGTCTGTGTTTCGATGCATCTGGGGACAGACGTGTGATAGACCGGAATCACAAACAGGAAGCTTACAGACAGAAAGCGAGTGAGCTGCTCACCTCAGAGGAAGGTTTAAGGCATAGAGGCAAAAGATGTATTGAGCCGGAAGCGGTTTTCGGACAAATTAAATACAACATGGCGTATCGTCGTTTTCGCCATATCGGTGTAGACAAGGTCAAAATGGACTTTGCCTTCTTTGCCATTGCCTTTAATATAAAGAAAATGGTGGCAAAAATGACCAAGGGAGGACTTTTCGCTTATTTGAGGGCTTATTTGACCAATATAACGCCATATAAATTGTTTATAAGGCTCTTTTTTGTAGAAAAACAAAAACTCGTTGTACATCCACACAAGAACGTACAACGAGTTTTTTTTATTTATATTGGGAGTTTTGACACACCCTCCTTCTTAATTAGAAGCGCGACCTACTAACACATAACGTCAATCTTTGCTAATTACCTGACAAGGAGTTTCATCACTTGCGTTCCTTCGCGTCGAATATAAACGCCAGCTTTCGTTGGCTTGTCGATACGAACACCATCTAAGCTGTAGTATGCGGTGCCTTTTTGCGTATGGCAATCCGTGCGGTCAACTTTTGTCGCCTCACTGGCGAGAACGGTCTGAGGCACACTCCATTGACTGGTTTTGCTGCCATCTGCATTGGTAGCACGCACCTCGAAACTATAGTAGTTGTCTTTTTGCAAACCATTAATCACCACCGACTCGCCATTAATACCCCTCATCTCTGTAGTATCCAGCTCGACAAACTGTTCCTCCACCTCAGGGTTTTCATCAGAAATGGCCTCACCTGTTACATTCACCTTGAGGGCACCCTCTACATAGCCAGCGCCATTGCCTCGGACAATGAGAATACTGTCGATGATAGCGACATCTCCCTTCACCTGAAAAGTAACATCCGTCACCGTCAGTCCGTTGTCAAACTGGTAATAATAGGATTTGTCGCTGGAAGTGAGACGATAGGCACCAGTCTTACCATTAGACGATACTGTGAAGACAGGAGTTTTCCCTGACAGACTGTGAGTCCGAACTAAGACCGTGAACTGCTCACCCATATTATATAGGTTTAGTTTCGGCGTGGTCAGTGTTCCATCAGCATCGACAGCACCCAATTTGACAGCCCCACCGGCTTGATAGACACGTTTACCTGTCCATCCACTCCTCTCCATATAATTATCCAGCGAAACAGAAATATCTTTGCTATCAGGTGAAGAAGGCGTTCCGTCGTTCATAAAGACAAAACCCTCGGCAAGGGCGACTGGCAGATCGGACTCTCTTGCAAGAGAATGCCAACGCAAGTCGTACAGCGCCTCAGAAGCGCTGCCTTCCCAATAGGCACGGAAACTATCATCCCGAACCTCCGTGAAACCCAAACCGCTAGGTGTTCGGAAATGGTTGGGCCTGAAGCGAAATGACACCACCCCGTCATGGTGGCGTATGTCTGTCACCCAACGATCAAGCCCCACCCCCTGGTAGGTCTGTGAGGCGGGGGTCGTTTCATCGGTAAATGCATCATTTCCGCCGAAGGGGAAAAGATCACCAGCCTCAGATTCATGACCTAACGTCTCGTCATAACCTGACTCATTATCGGCGCAAACTAAATAGTAACGACGATGTGCGGTAGTATTGTTGAGCGTATTTTTGTCCCATGCATTTTGCAGAAAATCGACATGGGTGATCATCAAGCCGCTTGCCTTGATGCCCACATCCCATCCCGTCTGCTGACGGTTTTCCAAAAGATAGAACTCATCATGCCTGGCTGTCGGAAGAAGATAAGTCTGACGGCTATCGGCAATATTCTCCAGCGTGAGCACATCAGAAGGCTCATTGATGATGGTTGGTTCCATCCACCCGAGCGAGATTCGCTCAAAGGCGGTGTAGGAGGGAGGGATGTTCGTATTCTCGTTGTATGTGCCATAGTCCATATTGTCGTAGCGCCCCAACTCGTATTCCGTCGTTGCCGTGTTATAGTGATCTGCCAGTCCTAACACATGGCCAAACTCGTGAGTGAGCGGTCCGATTCCACAAGGTGTAGTGCCACTATTGCCAAACAGTTCTGCAGAGCAGGCGTAGGTGTCAAGGCAGACGTCGTCAAGACACACGTTATAACCCGCCGAGGACAGCTCGTACTTGTGTGGCCATATAGTATTGGCATCAGCACCAAAATTTTCGCCATAGCCAGCATAGATGACATATACCATCTCTACCTTGCCATCACCATCGAGATCATACTGCTTAAAGTCCACTAAGGGGTCAGCCAACTGGCAGGCCTCAGCTATAGCCTTCGTCGGTTCTTCGTCGCCAATCATGTTGCCCCAAATGTCAGTAGCGTCTTTTCCGTAGTACGACATCTCCTTCGATAGTGTAACAGGACCCACTACATCAAAATGAGGGTTGAAACGTCCGTTACTCTGAAAGTAGAAGTAATCATGTGCCGAACCGATGGCACCATTGTCATGAAAGCCCTCCTCGTTGAGCATCCGTTCAAAATAGGAAACATCATAGGTAAATTTCTGGTCTTGAAACTGTGCTAGGATGACTACGCCTTTGAAATCACCCGTTGTCGGGAAAGACCCCACACGCATCTTTTCATAGGGAGTAACCGTGTCTATAGGCTTCGCTTGCATCGGCAATATTGTTTCGGTAGAAGATGTAAAGTTTTCCGCTTTCTTTATCAACTTCAGAAACGCCTTGTCTGCTGCCGAACGTAGTGGAATGTCACGCACTATGGGAGCACCCTCGGTGCTTAAATAGCCTTCTTGGGTTTGATAGGCATAACGGTAATAACCATCGGACGACTGCATGATGGCGTAGCCATCGGCTGTGAGTCGTTGATGACGATGTTCGTCACCACGGAGATAGACGGTAATAACAGAACCATCAGGCTGCTTCAATTGGACAGCTCCCCGATAAGCAGGTGCTGCTGAGGCGGCAAGCGCTCCAACAAGCAAAAGGGCGGATAGCAAGTTCTTACTTTTTTTCATAAATCTAAAGCATTTGGTTTACGCTTGCAAAGGTACGAAGAAGCAAGAATACTCCCACATTTATATTATAGATAGACTATGATTGGGATATAGACAAAAACTGACAGAGCGATAAAATCGGCATTTTCCTTAGGTTTATCGTCGCATTCTTAATACTTTTGCAGCATAATTGGCAGTCCTCCACAATTCTGCCACACAGTAATAAATAGTATTCATTTAGTTCAACATTTAAAAAATCAGCTTATGAAGTACAAGTCACATTGGATCTCGCTCGCAGCGCTTGCAGCTCTCATAGGATGGTCTTCGCCATCTTGGGGACAGGAAGCAAAAACTGCATACGGCATCATTGAAAACGACGCAGGCATGGGCTCCGGAGTCTATACCTTTGACGTCAGTTGCGACACGCTCGACAACGTGCAAATTGTTGCTCCATTGAGCGTAGACCACATCATGGGTGCTACGATGGTGGACAACGTCTACTACTACATCGACTATGAACAGAACATAAAAGGACATAAGTCTCATGGATTCTATAGTTTTGACCTGGAAACAAAAAATGTAAAGAAAGTTGGTGATTACCATGACCTACAGCAAGGACCTGCAGCCAGCCATTTTGCTTGGAACGCACAGACACAGACCATGTATGCGCTGAACAGCGTACAATCTGGCAACGGGTTGGTGAAGATTGACCTCACTAACGGCGATCTCATCCCTGTCTGTACATTTTCTTACGACCGTCTAACGGAAAAAGACCAACAGTGGGACAAGAGTTTACACACCTTAATCTCGATTGCCATCAACTATGATGGCGACATGTACGGTGTGAGCTATAGTGGTGCACTATACAAAGTAAACCCCGTCACAGGACTTTGCTCCTTTATCGGCGAGCTCGACTATAATCCTGACCAAGCTTACATGTACAACAACAACTGTCTGTTCTTCGACAACGAGACAGGAAAACTATATTTCCGCTTCTTCACTTTCTATGGAAAGAAATATGAGTTGTCCGAAATCGATTTGAAGACAGCCCATGTAACCCACATTGCCACCCTGCCTTACGAGGTGGACGCAAGCGGCATGATAAGCAAGTCCTTCGGATTCGATGGCATCGTAATGCCGTACGTGCCTGCCGAAGCAAGTGCACCACAAAAAGTGCAAAACTTGAAGCTAACACGTGGAGAGCAAGGTGAGCTGACAGCGAAACTGGAATGGGACAACCCATCGAAGACCTATGGACGCGGTGGCACCTTAGAAGACCTTGACAGTATCATTATCTATCGCGACGGAGTGGAAGTGCACCGCATCGCCAATCCTGTCATCGGTGGCCACGAGACTTGGACCGACAACTTACCCGAGCGGGGTTATTACACCTACAAGTTTGTACCTGTAAATGACCTGGGGTATGGCGACCGCAGTTCCATCTCGGCATATATTGGCGTGGGAGACCCTATGAACGTGGGAGACCTCAAGGCTGAGGCAGAGGCCAACTGCGCCAACATCACGTGGACAGCACCCACAGAGGGTAAATTTAATTCATGGATCAACACCACTGACCTCAGCTATGATGTATGGCGTATGCCTGGCAATGTGAAACTGGTTGAGAAGAGCAAGGAAACCTCCTTCACAGACACCACACTTCCAGTGATGGGCAAATACCACTATAACGTCATAGCGTATGCAGGCGGATACCAAAGCGACTCCATCAGTACGGAAGAAATCATCGCTGGGCCAGCATACCAAGCACCCGATACGCTACTGACCGACTACGCAAACTTTATGTTATGGAACAACATCGACGCCGATGGAAGTACCACGACATGGACATGGCAGCCAGCAGGACTTTACGGACAATTCGGTGGGGCCACCGATAATTATACCTATGAGGATTATGCCCCACAAAATTGGCTCATCTCCCCGCGCATCCGTATGGAGAAGGACAAGCATTACAAGATTACATTCGAGACCAAGACTGGTAGCGACAAGGTACAGGAGCTACTTGCCATCGGCTTTGGTCAAGGCGCAGAGATTAGCAATCAGGACAGCATCTATCAGTTTGCCTTAACGGAGAAAGA
>ENA-ORNW01002835-ORNW01002835.1-human-gut-metagenome-genome-assembly--contig:-NODE-2835-length-10805-cov-2.213209_pt1 | contig 10805 bp, 8 predicted proteins | sample MGYA00242121_ERZ509034 | MGnify/ENA primary metagenome ERZ509034 (study PRJEB26280, sample SAMEA2338689) | human gut metagenome | biome: human gut; feature: human-associated habitat; material: faeces... | reverse complement strand
GATATTTTCCTGTTCCATAATTTATTGAAAGCGATTGCAGTGGGAACCCGCCTGATTTTGGTGGGCGATGTAAACCAGCTTCCGAGTGTGGGACCGGGAAATGTGCTGCGGGATGTAATTAATTCTCACTGCTTTAATGTTGTGAGGCTGTCTCATATTTTCCGTCAGGCAGCGGAAAGTGATATTATTGTAAATGCCCACCGCATCCATCGCGGCGAAGAGATTGCGCTGGATAATCAGAGTAAAGATTTCTTTTGCTTAAAACGGGATGACAGCCATGGAGTGCTTGAAGTGATGCTCTGTCCGAGACCGGATGCCAAAATATACGCATTGCACGCCGTTTGATGTGCAGGTCTTGACCCCGATGAAAAAGGGAGAACTGGGAGTTCACCGATGTAACGAAGTTTTGCAGCGGTATTTGAATCCGGAAGCACCGGGGAAAAATCAAATGGAACTTCACGGTGTTTTATTCCGTGAAGGTGACAAAGTCATGCAGATGAAAAACAATTACCAGATTAAATGGGAAATCCGCGGGTACAATCATATGATGATTGAAGAGGGGAGTGGCGTGTTTAATGGCGACTGCGGAATCATTACCGAAATTGATACATTCAATAAAGAGGTGACGGTGCGTTTTGATGATGAAAAATATGTCACTTATCCGCAGGGAAATCTGGATGAACTGGAACTGGCGTATGCCATTACCATACATAAGTCGCAGGGAAGCGAGTATCCGGCAGTTGTGTTGCCTATTTTATCGGGACCACGGCCGTTAATGAATCGAAACATTTTGTATACAGCGGTTACACGTGGCAAAAAGTGTGTGACGATTGTCGGAAACAAGGATACTGTGCGTGAAATGATACAAAATAAATCCGAGCAGATGCGCTATTCTTCGCTGTGCCGCCGTCTGCAGGAATTGGAGCAGGAGTCATTGGAAAAGTAGTAAAAAAAGGATGCAAAATGAGGAAAAATTTGCTATGATAGAAGAAGGGGAGGAGTGCCTTTGAATCCATTTGGATTTTTATTTTCACCGGCTTGTCCGATTTGTGGAACAGTATTGAAAAAGACAGAGAAAAAGGTTTGTTTATCCTGCCGCAGAAAATTGTCTGAAGCGCGTGTAACAGAACCTGCCTGTGCCCGGTGCGGAAAGCCGTTAGAGGAGATTGAGACTGAGTACTGCGTAGACTGCGAAAAGAAACGCCGGGGAAAGTATGACTTTCTACGTCAAGGGACAGCGTTGTGGGTTTATACGGATTCGCTCAAGGAAGCAATGGCGTCGTTCAAATACGAAGGCTGTTATGAAAATGCAGCATTTTTCGCGGAAGAATTTATTCGATTCCGCAAAGAAAAACTGCTGGCATGGAAGCCGGATTTTCTGATTCCTGTTCCGCTGCACAGACACAGAAGGTGGTTTCGCGGTTATAATCAGGCAGAGATTCTTGCGGAGGAAATCGGGAAGCGTTTACATCTTCCGGTAGAAACCGATGTCTTGTGCCGAAGTCTCGATACGAGTCCGCAAAAGCAGCTGGATGATAAGGCGAGATACCGGAATATGTCAAGTGCTTTCTATGTTCCGGAGAGTGCCGGTTATAAGTTAAATGGCAAGCGGGTTGTATTAATTGATGATATTTATACAACCGGTTCAACGTTAGAAGCGTGCGCCGGAGAATTAAAAAAAGCCGGTGTTAGTGAAATATATTCTGCCTGCCTTTGCATTGGCAGAGATTATTAGAGGAGGAAGTTACAATGGAAATTGTTTCTTGTAAAGAATGTGGAAAATTATTTAATTTTATACGTGGGCAGCGAATCTGTCCGGCGTGCTCCCGTAAATTAGAGGACAAGTTTATGGAAGTAAAGAAATATGTCAGAGAGCATCCCGATGTAGATGTAAAGGAATTGTCGGAGGAAATGGATGTTTCTGTCCGTCAGATTAACCGCTGGGTGCGTGAGGAGAGACTGGTATTTTCGGATGATTCACCGGTCGGACTTCCTTGCGAGAGCTGTGGCGCAACAATTAAGACCGGACGTTTCTGTGATAAATGTAAAGCAGAGTTAGCGACCGGATTCCGCCATGCGGCAGGACAGGATAAAAGACCGGCACCGCAGCCGGCACCAAGAAAAAGCGTCGCGGATAGCCGTATGCGCTTTTTAGATAACTAATTTATTAAAATTAAATACGTTCAATTCCGCTATCGGTCAGTTTGATTTTTCCTTCCTTTAACAGCCGGCCGATGGCTCGTTTGAAGGCGGCTTTGCTGATTTTGAATTCACGCTTGATAATCTCCGGAGAGGTTTTATCGTGGAATGGCAGGAAACCGCCTTCTTTTTGTAACCTCTCGTAAATAAGTTCAGCGTCTTTGCCCATTTGCACTTTTGTCTTTTCCTGTAAACTTAAGGTCAATTTTCCTTCTTCGGTAACTTCTTTGATGCGTGCCTTCACGACATCGCCGATGTGAAGTTCTCTTGTCATTTCGTTGTGTGGAATTAAAGCGGAATACTGATTGTCCACAGCAACAAATGCACCAAAAGAATCCAAAATTTCATAAATCAAACCTTCTACGTGATCCCCTTTCTGGTAAGGGCTGTCACAGGAAAGATAGTCATACACCTTCATAGTTGCACATAAACGGCTGCTTTTGTCGATGTATAAAGCGACTAACACGCGTTCGCCTGGGTGAACTTTTTTTGTCTGCTCCTTAAAAGGAAGCAGCAAATCTTTGGCAAGTCCCCAGTCTAAGAAAGCACCAATGCCGGTTACGTCTTTGACTTCCAAAACCGCAGTTTCACCGAGTGAAAGATACGGTCTTTGTGTGGTAGCAATTAAGCGGTCCTCGGAATCTTTGTACAAAAACACCTCGTAAAAATCGCCTTTTTCGGTCCCTTTTTTTACCTGGTTATTCGGGAGCAGTACTTCCAAATCTTTTTCTTCAAAAGAGCGAAGCATCACACCGAATTTTGTGATTTTTGAAACATACAATCTGGCAAATTTGCCAAGAACTTTTGATTCGTTCATATTATTCTCCATTCTTTGTCGGGGTAAATTCGCTGAGGAAATAAGGATTTTCCTCTTTGTCCGTAAAGACTACATAAAATTTGCCATTTTCACTGGCTGTGCGAATGTACATGGTGTCTCCCATTTTGGCAGCCAGACGAAATTCGGCACGGAATTCGGAAACTTCAAAATCAATTGGCAGAACATTCACAGCCAGACGAATATACTGTCCGTTGTTTACATGGTGGTTTGTGTCAAGATAATTCTGGCACACATCGACTTCTTCGACAAGTGTCAAGTTTTCCGGACATTTTACCTTTCTGGAAGAATATTCCATGTCGTAAGCAGGTTCTGTCGGATAGGCGGCCTTTTCACTGTCATCAATTTTTGTTGGCTGACCGGTAGACGGGTCAAAATAAAACCATCTTGAATCGGCGTAGGCAAGAACCTCTTTGTCCGGCGTTTCCATTAAAAAATTACGACATCCGAAAATGCCTTTAAACTGATACGGCCATGTATGCACCGTGAAACGCTCGCCCATAACCGGACGGCGTTTGAATACAACGTGCCATGCGCTTACTAACCAAGCGCGGTTTTTCTTTAATAAATCTAAGGCAGAATGTCCAACGTCCTCGCTATGAAACAGGCAGCAGTCCTGCATTGCATTTACAGTGTCGGAGACACCGAGCAGTCCATCCTTATCAATTCTGCTGTAAGATACTCTATCATGATAGGAATACATACGATTTCCTCCCTTCGTTCAAACAGTTTCATTATACTACCCTTACCCGAAAAAAACTAGTGAATTTTTTTTGAAAATGTGGTAATATCAGCTATGAAAACAATGAATAGAAAGGTTGTGTTTTTATATGAAGAAAATTATTTCAACAGATAAGGCACCGGCAGCAATTGGTCCTTATTCTCAGGCAGTAGAGGTAAATGGTCTTGTATTTACATCAGGTGTGATCCCGATTATTCCGGAGACCGGTGAATTGGTTGAAGGCGGTATTGAAAAGCAGGCGGAGCAGGCAATCGGTAATCTGAAGGCGCTGATTGAAGCAAGTGGTGCAAAAATTGAGGACACGATTAAAACAGTTGTCTTCATTAAAGATATGAATGATTTTGCCAAGGTAAATGAAATTTATTCCCACTTTTTTACGGGAGACTGCCCGGCACGTTCCTGCGTGGAAGTGGCAAGACTGCCAAAAGATGTTCTGATTGAGATTGAGGCGATTGTTGCGAAATAAATAGTCGAATCCTGTAGAATAAATGTAAAATTAATTTTCTCGGTAAAATTGTGGTAAAAATTAGTAGAAACAATGAGTTTACAAAGGTTGACAGATGCGGACAGAGTTGTTATACTGAAACAAGTATTTAACAAATTTGTAACATTTAGAATGCCGGATGAGTTTGAGGCCGGCAGATGAGTGACAATGGAGGGAAGAAAAGTATGCAACACACAAGGCTTGTGAAATGTGCGTTGGGGGCAGGAGTTGTTTTATCCTTTGGAATATTTGGCAAGTATATGGTTTCATCTTCAACTACGATGGGTTCTGAGACGGAACTTGCCGGTATGGCTTATATGTTAGACCAATACTGTACGATTCAGGTTGGTGCAACACAGTCAAATCCGGAAGCAATTGTAGCGTTTGAGGATATGCCGGGTAACACCAATAATGGGACAAGCGCAGTAAGTGGTTCTGCTGTCTCGAATGCAACACCGGAGCCGACGAAAGAAGCGACAGCGACGGCGACACCAAAACCGGAATCGGAATATGCCAATGTTGGTATTTCCATTGCGGCAGATTATGTAAATATTCGTAAGAAACCAAATACGGATGCGGAAATTGTTGGTAAATTGTACCGTGGAAGTGCGGCTACGATTGCTAAGACAGAAGGTGACTGGGTATACATTAAGTCCGGTTCGGTTTCCGGTTATATTATGAAAGATTATTTGGCAATCGGCTACAGTGCAGAAAAACTGGTAGACCAGTTTGGTACGAAGTGGGCGACAGTTACCACGGAGACGCTTCGTGTCCGCGAGAAAGAAAGTGAATCGAGTAAGATTCTTGACCTTTTGGCCGGCGATGAAAGTTATGAAGTGCTAAAACATGAATCCGGATGGGTAAAGGTTCGTGTCGATGGCGATACAACCGGTTATGTCAGAGATGATTATGTAAAAATCTCGGTTCAGTTTGAAAAGGCTGTATCGATTGAGGAAGAACGCGAAGAAGAGAGAAGAAAAGCGGCAGCAGAGGCAGCGGCGGCAGAAAGTGAACGTCCGGCGAAGTCTTCATCGAATTCAGGAAATAGTTCGTCAAGCAGCAGTTCTTCAAGCAGCTCAAGTCATAAATCGTCATCAAGCTCAGGAAAGAGTTCTTCGAATGGTGGCGGTGGAAGTCATAAATCAAGCAGTGCATCCTCCAGTAATGGTGGCGGTGGTGCGAAAGGAAGTTCCGGCGGCTCCAGTAACGGTTCCGGTGGCGCAGGTGGAAACAGCAGCTCCGGTGGATCCAGCAATGGTTCCGGTGGTGCAAGCGGTGGTTCCTCATCGTCCGATGGCGGCAGCACATTGGGAAGCGGTGACGGTTCCGCAATTGCTTCTTACGCTTTGAAATTTGTTGGAAACCCATATGTCTACGGTGGTTCCAGTTTGACTCATGGTACGGACTGTTCCGGATTTACCATGTCAGTATTTAAGAAATTCGGTATCAGTTTGCCACGTACTTCCGGCGCACAGTCGGGAGTGGGTAAGAAAATCAGCCCATCCAGCGCAAGAGCCGGTGACTTGATTTTCTATGCAAGTGGTGGACATGTCAACCACGTTGCACTTTGCATCGGCGGCGGCAGGGTTGTACACGCAAGTAACCCACGTACCGGAATTAAGACAAGTAATATGTATTATCGTAAACCATATTGTGCGAGACGAGTTCTTGGTTAAATCTAAGAAGTCATACAACTCGAAAACGAACGCCTGTACGCAGACAATTGTAGTCATGTGTGCAGGCGTTATTTATCAACAATTAAAACAACGAAATTGCGATATTTGTTAGTTGTGAACAAAGTTATAAACATTGTCAACAATTTAAGTAGACTTATGTAGCATGTTTTTGACTATAAGACAAGTTAATTAATTGTATGACAACTTGATGGCACAAGGTTAAAATGTTTATCTGATTTATGGATTTTTATGTTGCCGAACAGAGGTTTTTGTTGTATAATATGATTACGAGATGAGCCAATGGACATCTTGAAACTTATGGGCAAAGGAGCTGATTAGTATGAACTTAGTAATAAGTGGAAAAAACATTGACATAACGGAAGGATTGCGTGCAGCAGTTGAGGAGAAGATTGGAAAACTCGAGCGGTATTTCAATGATTCAACAGAAGTTCATGTTACATTGAGCACAGAGAAGAATCGTCAGAAAATTGAAGTTACGGTACCGATGAAAGGAACCATTATCCGTGCAGAAGAAACAAGCACCGATATGTATGTATCGATTGATTTGGTGGAAGAAGTTATCGAACGCCAGCTTCGTAAATATAAGAACAAGCTGATTCAGAAAGAGCAGAACGTAGCACAGTTTAGCAAAGGATTTGTTGATGAGGACACATATGATGAAGAAGAAATTTCTATCATCCGTTCTAAAAAATTTGCGATGAAGCCGATGGATCCGGAAGAAGCCTGTGTACAGATGGAACTTCTCGGACACACGTTCTTCGTTTTCCGCAACTCGGAAACCGACGAAGTAAATGTTGTTTATAAGAGAAAAGACAATACATACGGTTTGATTGAGCCGGAATTCTAAATGAAAAAATAATAATCACCCCCGGTGGTAAGCAGGATATTTGCTTCGCAAATATAGCTTTCCCCGGGGGTGATTTTACTTTTCGCGAAAAAGGAAGAGAAGAAACGGGAAGAGAGAAGAATTTCTTCCTAAAAATGTATTTTTCTATTCTTTTCGGGTTTTAATTTTATTTGTTGTCAGATTTTTGCTTAAAGTTGCTCAAGATTCCAGTAATTTAGAAGAAATGCTTTGTGGATTGTGGGTTTTGAGTACGTCGGTATGTGGCACTGGTAGTTTCAGTGCCCATACCGTTACGCACTCAACAAGCGAAAGCGCCCACAAGACGCAAAGCATTTCTTCTAAATTACGGAAACTGAAAAAATTAAGCGAACATCTGTCACAAACAAAGACAAACCCTGAAAAGAAATAGAAAAGGTTGCATTCTCCCCCGACTAATGATAAAATACCATATTGAGACAGTAACGTCTCTTGTTAGGATGTATGGCATGTAGCAGCGAGAAAATGCTAAAAAAATAATTGGAGAGTGACAAAATGGGATTATTTAGTAAGGTTATAGGAACACATAGTGAACGTGAAGTGAAACGTGTGATTCCGATTGTTGACAAAATTGAATCACTTGAACCAGAAATGGAGAAGTTATCTGATGAAGAACTTCGTGGCAAAACGGCGGAGTTTAAGAAACGTTTAGCAGATAAAGAAACTTTGGATGACATTTTACCGGAAGCGTATGCGGTTGTACGTGAGGCTTCTAAGAGAACCATCGGATTGAGACATTTTCGTGTGCAGTTGATTGGCGGTGTCATTTTACATCAGGGACGTATTACAGAGATGCGTACCGGTGAAGGTAAAACGCTCGTATCTACTCTCCCGGCTTATCTGAATGCGCTCGAAGGAAAAGGTGTTCATATCGTAACAGTAAACGACTATCTGGCAAAGCGTGATGCGGAGTGGATGGGGCAGATTCATGAATTTCTTGGTCTGACAGTCGGTGTTATTTTGAACAGCATGGACAATGACGAGAGAAGAGAAGCATATAACTGCGATATTACATATGCGACAAATAACGAACTGGGATTTGATTACCTGCGTGATAACATGGTTATTTACAAAGAGCAGTTAGTACAGCGAGATTTACACTATGCCATTGTCGATGAGGTTGACTCGGTATTGATTGACGAGGCGAGAACACCACTTATTATTTCCGGTTCCAGCGGAAAATCGACAAAGATTTACGAGGCGTGTGATAATTTAGTGCGCCAGTTGAAAAAAGGTACTGAAAAAGAATTGTCCAAGATGGACATTATCATGAAAGAAGATAATAACGAAACCGGTGACTATGTTGCAAACGAAAAGGAAAAGACAGTAAATCTTACCGAGCAGGGTATCAAAAAGGTAGAGCGTTTCTTCCATTTGGAAAACTTAGCCGACCCGGAAAACTTAGAGATTCAGCACTGCGTAAACTTATCACTTCGTGCACATGCGTTGATGCATCTTGATAAGGATTATGTGGTAAAAGATGACCAGGTACTTATTGTAGATGAATTTACCGGACGTATCATGCCGGGAAGACGTTATTCGGACGGTTTACATCAGGCAATTGAAGCAAAAGAGCATGTAAAAGTGAAGAGAGAGAGTAAAACTCTTGCCACAATTACATTCCAGAACTTCTTTAACAAATATGATAAGAAATGTGGTATGACCGGTACCGCTCTCACAGAGGAAAAAGAGTTCCGTGAGATTTACGGCATGGACGTTGTTGAAGTGCCGACAAACTTGCCGGTGAAACGTATTGACCACAACGATTCCGTATATAAAACAAAACGCGAGAAATTGAATGCAATTGTTGAAGATATTGTGGCAAGTCATGAAAAAGGACAGCCGGTACTTGTTGGTACGATTACGATTGACGCTTCGGAAGAATTGTCACAGTTGTTGAAAAAACGTGGAATTCCACATAAAGTATTGAATGCAAAGTTCCATGAACTTGAGGCAGAGATTATCGCAGATGCCGGTCAGATTGGAGCAGTTACGATTGCGACAAACATGGCCGGACGTGGTACAGATATTAAACTGGGCGAGGGCGTAACCGAACTTGGCGGTTTGAAAATTATTGGTACAGAACGTCATGAATCCCGCCGAATTGATAATCAGCTGCGTGGTCGTGCCGGACGTCAGGGAGACCCTGGTGAATCGAAATTCTACATTTCATTGGAAGATGATTTGATGCGTTTGTTCGGTTCCCAGAATCTGATGCAGATGTTTAATTCGCTTGGTATGCCGGAAGGCGAGCAGATTCAGCACAAGATGCTGAATAAAGCGATTGAGCGTGCACAGAAGAAGATTGAGAGCAACAACTACGGAATCCGTAAAAATCTGTTGGAATATGACCAGATTAATAACGAGCAGCGTGAGATTATTTATGCAGAGCGCCGCAAGGTCCTCGATGGCGATGACATGCGTGATACCATTATCAGCATGATTGATGAACTGGTTGAAAAATATGTCAATATGGTAATTGGCGATGACCAGGGACCTTCCGAGTGGAATTTGAAGGAGTTGAATGAAATTCTCATTCCGATGATTCCGGTTAAACCGGTTACTGGAGAGGGTTGCGGTTCAAAACAGGAATTGATTCAGAATTTGAAAGAAGAGGCTCTTCGTCTGTATGAGACAAAAGAAGCAGAATTTCCGGAGCCGGAGCAGATTCGTGAGATTGAGCGTGTCGTTATTTTAAAAGTGACGGATAGCCGCTGGATGGATCACATAGACGATATGGATCAGCTTCGTCAGGGAATCGGACTTCAGGCATTTGGACAGAGAGACCCGGTTGTCGAGTATCGTTTACAGGGCTATGATATGTTCAACGATATGACGGAGTCCATTCGTGAAGAGACGGTTAAGATGCTGATGCATGTCCGCATTGAGCAGAAGGTTGAGCGTGAGCAGGTTGCTGAAGTGACAGGAACCAATAAAGATGATTCGGCAAATGCACCGATTGTCCGTAAATCGGAAAAAATCAGCCGAAATGCACCGTGCCCATGTGGTTCCGGGAAAAAATACAAATATTGCTGTGGCAGATAAGCAGTGAATGACTGCGTTTGCATAAAAAAATTAAGGTGGTGATTTTGTGGTTGAATTGGATAACATCCGAATCGAACTGAGCAGTTTTGAAAAACCACTTCTGGAAGTAAGGGATTCACTTTAACTTAGCAGAGAAAAAGTTAAGGATTGAAGAACTTGAGAGAAATATGGAAGCACCTGACTTTTGGGACGATGCCGAGAAGGCAAGTGCGGATATGAAGGAATTAAAGGACTTAAAGAGTATTGTTGAACGTGCCGATGCACTCAGCATGGCGTATGACGATATTATGACGCTGATTGAGATGGGGAATGAAGAGGCGGATGAGTCACTGGTTCCGGAAGTTGAAAATGAGTTTGTGCAATTCCAGAAGGAATTTGAAGATTTACGAATTACAACAATGCTTACCGGTGAGCATGATGCCGAGAATGCGATTCTTACCCTGCATGCAGGAGCCGGTGGCACAGAGAGCTGCGATTGGGCAAGTATGTTGTGCCGTATGTATGAGAAATGGGCAGACAAACGCGGCTTTACCGTAGAAGTTTTAGACTCACTGGATGGTGATGAGGCAGGACTGAAATCCGTCACATTGGAAATTCAAGGAGATAATGCTTATGGTTATTTAAAGAGTGAGCACGGCGTTCATCGTCTGGTGCGTATCTCACCGTTTAATGCGGCGGGAAAACGACAGACTTCGTTTGTGTCGTGTGACGTCATGCCGGATATTAAGCAGGATATTGATATTGAAATCGCAGATGATGATATCCGAATTGACACGTACCGTTCGAGCGGTGCCGGTGGACAGCATATCAACAAAACGTCATCGGCAATCCGAATTACCCATTTTCCAACGGGTATTGTGGTACAATGTCAGAATGAGCGTTCACAGCATATGAATAAGGATAAAGCGATGCAGATGCTC
>ENA-ORNW01002800-ORNW01002800.1-human-gut-metagenome-genome-assembly--contig:-NODE-2800-length-10970-cov-4.436647_pt1 | contig 10970 bp, 5 predicted proteins | sample MGYA00242121_ERZ509034 | MGnify/ENA primary metagenome ERZ509034 (study PRJEB26280, sample SAMEA2338689) | human gut metagenome | biome: human gut; feature: human-associated habitat; material: faeces... | reverse complement strand
CAAAGGGGACAGTCCTGCTTGGCCAAAAGGGTCAAAGTCGCGTGGCTTTTCCAATAAGCAAAGTGCCGCGATTGAGCCCGGCATACAGCTCAATCACGGCACTCGTTTTTCCGGGCCCATCCGGCCTCAACACAACTCATCTTGCCACAATGAAAGCACTCTGGTATGGCTCAAGATGCAGTTGCACCGTCTTTCCCGCAGTCATGCTTGCCTTTTTGCGCTCCACCGTATAAGGGTTCCATATCTCAGCCGTGCCAAATTTTGTACGCAGGGTCACGGGCGCATCATAGTCGTTGCTGCTATGGTTGTAAACGAAATATATGTCGGCCCCATCGGCCTGGCGATGGTAGAAGCAAACCTTGTCATCAGGTTTGTCGGCACTACGCAGCGCAAGGTCAGGCCCGATGCCATGCCGGCGCAGCCCTTCGGCCACGGTCTCCCCACGGTTGCACCATATCACAGGCACACCGCCACGCTCCAGTTGCTCTATCTTGCGCTGCGCCTCGGCAGATACGAACGTGCGGTCCTGGATTACAAGTGCCTTGTAACGCATTCCGCCACTTACGGCCAGCCTGCCCTGTGCCGTGTCCTGCGATGCAACCGAGAAGCGGTGCATCAGAGCGTCATACGTGCAGACATCAAAGTTGTAACCCTCTGGCACGATGGGCAGTTTATACGCCATTGTCTTTAGCGGCAAGTCCTCGCCCAGGTATATGCACAGGTCTACCACCGGCCTGCCCTCACGCAACAGCTGTGAGCAGCGTGCCTGGTAGTTCCAGAACTTGCCTGACGTGGCCCAATTGGGGTTTAGGCGGTGGAAGATGTACGGATGCTTGCTGTTGTCGTCGTCATATTTACGGTCGAGCCAAGGCTGATATGAAGATGCGCAAACCACAAACTCGTTTGTCCCCTTGCAGTAGGCAAGGTTGGCTATGCGCAGCAACTCGTCCCAAGTAGAACGGTAAGGTGAGTCTGTGAAAGCCTCGGCCGACGCAATGGCGTGGCCATAAAGGTGGGCGGCCGACGCCGCATCAAGGCAATCATAGTTGCCGTTTGCCTGATAAGCCCAAAACTCTCCCTGAGGCTTGTCCACACGACCGCGGCACGATATGTTGTCGGCGTCGATGTTGAGCATGGCCTGCGACGTGAAGTTCACGCCATCCTCATGGCACAGGCGGGCAAAGGTGGAATAAAACTCACTGCTGATTGTCGACGCTATGGCCTTGCGGAAGTCGAGCAACATACGCTCCGTCTTGTCCCTGTCGCCCACGATGTACCCGGCAAGGGCGGGCAGCCACGTGGTTATGTCATACCCGTTGATACGGCTGAACCGTTTCTCGAAGCCTTCCGCCCAGTTCTGTATGCCGGCCTCATGGCTGTCCATGGCCATGCCGTCGGGTTTGCAGCCAATGGCCGACAGGGTATCGCAGATGGCACCGAAGTAATGGTCATAATGAACCCGTGCAGCCTCGGCCGACATCACGCTGGCCTCCAGGCCAAGCAGGTTTTTGCGCCCGTGCTTGGTGCGCCCGCCCGTAGGCACATGGCCAAAGCGCATTATGTGCCACGTGCCCGGCTCAAGTGTCAGCGTGACGGTACCGTCGGGCCCCACCACCCCCGACACGTCGCTCACCGTTGCGGGGTCTACGGCCCCTGTGTTTTCCCCCTCTTCGTGCGGGTAATACACCTCTGTGCGCAAACCGGCCTTCACCTGCCAGTTGTCTATGCGGTCGCGCGCAGACAGGCGCACGTTCTCTATCTGCAGCTTGTTCAGCTTGCCTTCGCTGTCCATCCAGTCGTGCAGCCTCACCCTGAAGTAGCGTCCGCTTACAGATGGGAAGCTCACGGTGCGCTCCTTGCTCTTGTGCCCTATCACATTTTCTACGGCAGGCAACTGCGCGGCCCGCTCCCATGTCCTGCCGTCGGCACTGTATTCGAGGTCACCTATAGGCGGCAGGTCAACAAACCCAGCCCCGAAATAACGCTCCCGGGGTCTGCCCGGAATGTTCATCGAGCCCGTAGAGCCCTTGCCGCGAGGGTTGGTGGCATAGCTTATCGCGGCTATGCTCAAAGTGCGCCCGGCATCGTAGCTTATTGTCAGCGGGCGGTTGTCCTCGGCAGTGAGCCTGCGCGGCTCTATGCAGATGTCTTTCAATGACTCCTTGTCGGGAAACATCACAGTGGCAATGTCCGAGAAGCCCTTACCCGGATATGCCAGGCGCAACGTCACGCTCTGCCGCTCTACCACCGTGACCACCGTATCGACCATGGCGGTCTTACGCATGCCAAGCTCCGGCGTTATCCACGGGCCGCCCGACACGTAGCCGTTGCTTGCGGCCACTTCAAACGTAAGGCCCAACTGACGGGCCTTGCGGGCTGCATGTTTCAGCATGCGCCACCACTCTGGAGACATGGACGGGAACGCCCCGGCCGCATCGCCGTGAACCTGGTCATAGAAAACCACGCCACCGACACCCTTCTCCTTGAATGCCTCAAGGTCGGCGTCGATGCCCTCTTCCGTTGTCTCTGTCTCGCCATGAAACCACCAAACCTTGGTGCGGGCCTCGTCGGAAGGACTGGCAAACCGTTGCCACAAGGCGTCGTCGGCCGCCACCGATGCCATGGTTGCCATGGCCATTAACGTAGTCAATAGTCTTTTTTTCATTTTCATTATGTATAAGATGTTTTGCAATTACTCTATATTCGGGCAAGCAACTTGCCGGGCACATTGAGCTGTGGCAGACCGACAAAAGCCTGCGCCGGCCACACCGGGCCACGGCACCTAAGGTCATGGCCGCTGCTGCCATGCCCACAAGCCCATGACGGCAGCAAGGGAGCCTGCCGCCGGTTGACAACCGTAACTACTTGAAAAAACGCATTCATCCATGTTTTATTATGCAATTCAAAAAAAGTAAAAACGCAAGCAGCAGAATATCTCACGCCACCGACAAGCATCACCCTTGGCAGTGCCTGCCATTGCCTCAGGCACGAAACAGCCGTTAACATTTTTATGTTAATGGCCCTAACAGCGCCATGCGCTCGCAACCGACTGGCAGGCAGCACATTGCAAAGCCAGCCATGCGAGCATGCAACCAACACCGTTTCAGGCGCCGAAACAGCCTGTCCTGCAGTGCCGAAAGAGCAGTTTTGGAAGGCCAAACGGCAGGAGCGTCAAACCAACGACGCCCTTGCCTGCGCCGGTTGCATATTTGCAAGCAGGCCTGGATGCCGGCATCCGCCAACCATCGGGCACCCACCATAAGCCACCGGCAGTTTAACCACAACAAGCAACCGCCCCGTCATTCTGTAACCAACGTTGCACTTGCCGACTTCAAACCGTCGCACCTTGCAGTGACCCTCACCTTTCCGGGCTTACGCGCAGAGCGCACAATGGCCATGGCGAACCCCTCGTAAAGCGCTTTGCTGTTGCCACAGAACAGCTCATCCGACGAATGGTCGCCGTTGTCAACGGCAATCAGGCGCGCAGCCCCCTCAACTTCAAAACTAACCCTACCTACAGCCGTAGGCACTACCCTACCTTTACGGTCGACGGCATACACCCTGACATACTGCAAGTCCATGCCGTCACCTTTCCATCCAGTGTTTTCAGCGACCATCTTCAAGCTTACCGGCTCACCCGCCGTCTCAATACGGTGGCGCGCTACCGGCTTTCCGTCTTTCCTTGCCACAGCCTCAATGGCACCGGGAACATATTCAACACCTTTCCAAGTTATTATGTTCGGCTTGCGCTTATTGTCGTTACGCTTTGTTCCGAGGCTGTTGCCGTTGACAAACAACTCCACTTCGTCTCCGTTTGTATAAACGTTCACCGTATATTTCTTGCCCGGCTCTCTGTTCCAGTGGCTCGTTACGCGGGTCTGCCCCACTGTTATGTCGTTCCACAATAGCGTGTCAACCTTGCCTGCTATGCCTATATGCACCAACGGCTCCTCGGGCTCAAAGATGCTTTTCATAAGGTATGCCTGCGAGTTTGGCTCCAACGAATGGCGGAAAAACGAATAGTCCCAACCCTTCTTGGGCCAGATGTTAGACTCTCCCCAATACTCTATCGCCCCCCAGTAGGCCAGCCCCACCATCTTGTCGCGATTCATTCCGAAGTAAGGTGCCGACAGTTCGTTTGTCGTGGCTTCACTCTGATAAACAATCATGCCGGGAGCTTTCTCCAGATATTTGCCATAGTCTTCCCAGCAATAGTTGAAGCTGGCAACCTCGGTCTTGGTGGCCAGTTCGGGCGGGACGATGTTCTGCTCCATCCAAAACTCCTTGCTATGTTTCACAATGCCGTTGGCCCTGGCCGGATACATGGCCACGGTGGTCTTGCGCGTAGGGTCAAAACGCTTTACGAGGGTGTTCATTATGTTGTAAGCCGTAACGCCCCAGTCGCGCGTGGGAAATCCGCACCGCTCTTCCTGAAACTGAAGTTCGTTGCCAAGGCTCCACATGATGACACACGGATGGTTGCGGTCGCGCTTCACCCACTCTATCACATTCTCCCACCAGATGGATGTCCACGGCCGCCGGCCGGCCCAGGCAATGGTGTTACTCCACTTGTCGTACAGCTCGTCGACCACCAAAATGCCTTTCTCGTCGGCCAGACGCAAAAACGATTCGCTGTAGGGATTGTGGCTGGTGCGTATGTGGTTGAAGCCAAACTCCTTCAACCTGTCCATCATCCGCGCTATGCTTGTCTCATAGGCAGCCACTCCCACTGCACCGTAATCTTGGTGGCAGGCCACCCCCTTCAGGAATATCTTCTTGCCGTTGAGCTTCAGGCCGAAGTCATTTGAAAACTCTATGGTGCGTATCCCGAACCGTTGGCTTACCTTGTCTACGGTCTTCCCGTCGAGCACCAACGCCACTTCGGCCGTATAAAGGTCGGGCTTTTCAGTCCACCACAGGCGCGGATTGGCTATTGACAACTGCGGCAGGCCAACCTCTACCGTAGGCTGTTTGCTGTCTTTGGGCGCGGCCACCTCTGACCTGCCCACCACCTGACCGTCTGGCGAGAGTATTGTCGCCTTGACGACAAGGTCGCATTTCTTGTTTCTTATGCCCTCCACCTCAACCTGCACATCTACCGTTGCCCTCTGCTCCGACACTTCTGGCGTGGTGACATAAATGCCATGGCGGGCCACCGATACGGGGTTCTTGACCACAAGGTGCACATCGCGATAAAGCCCCCCTCCCGTATACCATCGCGAATCGGAGGCCTCGCCTGTGGAACAGTGCACTGCCAGCACATTGAGCGTGTCGTACTTAATCAGCCCGCTGACGTCGGCCTCAAAGCCAAGATAACCATAGTCCGTACCGCCCACCTTAGTTCCATTGAGGTAAGCGTCGCCGTGCAGCATGATACCTTCGAAGTCAAGGACGACACGCTTGCCCTTCCAATCGCCACTGGCGGCAAAAGTCTTGCGATACCAAGCCGTGGCCATATCCTTGAACCCGCGAGAGCGGCTCGCCTTCTCGTTCCACGGCATCTCTATCTGGAAGTCGTGTGGCAAGTCAAGGCTGCGCCAGGAAGAATCGTCGTAGGCAGCGGCCTGTGCACCGTCGGTCTCGCCGAGCTTGAATTTCCAGTCGAAGTTCATCAGCATCGACATCCTTTCGCCCTCGGCCATAACCGACGCCGAAAGCATAAGCCCGGCCAAAACCATTAAGCATTTGTTTCTATTCATAGTCGTTAAGTTGTTTTATCATTATAAAAATAGCATTTTACGTCATCTGCCACCGTCAGCTTGAAGTGCAACACAGCCGGCATGATGCAGCCCGATGATATAAGTAGCTGTTCAAAATTAACCGATACAATAGACCTTGCAGGTGTCCTCTATATCTTTGCCACCATCTTGTGTGCTCTTTCTGGCCGCATACCTAAGTCTCATCGGTTGCGTAGCCCGCTACGCTCTCTCTTCGGACTTTGGCATGCATCTCCGAAATAGCGCACAATTTGATGGCAATTAATTTTGAACACCTACTTATAAACGCATTTGAAACACAAAATTGCATGGCTGAAATCATTCTGAACAGACAACCGGCATTGACCTCACCAAGCTACAGGACATGCTGTCAAATCTCCTGCCATTGACCATCACGCCGAGCATCATCACCCCACTGCACCCGTCGATTGTGGCCGAAGGGTCGGAGGCTTCGACATCGGCATCCTTCAGTGTGAACGACTCTGTGTCGCGCATGAACATAAACTGGCCGCATCTGGCCTTCACCCGGCTCAACAGCACGTTGCGCAACGGTTGTTCGGGCAAGCCTACCGCCTTGACAAGCTGCGCGCAACTGTCTATCCTAACGTTGTCAACGACAATGGTGTTGAAGTCGGGCGTGGCCTCGGTTATCTCCCTCACCGGATAGCGCCGGGCCAAATCGCCTCCCCACTTCATCGAACCGAGCATGTCGCAATAGAATGCCGCCCCCGTGACACGGGCCCGCACACGCTCAACAGTGACGTTGCTCACGCCCCCGCCCCTTGTCCGAAGCGTCTTGAAGCGAAAAGCCTGTTCGGTGCCGTCGAACACACAGTCGTGGCAGTAAACGTTACGCACACCTCCGGCCACCTCGGTTCCGCACACTATGCCGCCGGCACCGCGCAGGGCAAGGCATTTCCTCACAACAACATTTTCTGTGGGCCGGCCAACGCGCAGGCCGTCGACACCACGCCCCGACTTCATGGTATAGCAGTCGTCTTGGCAATCGAGCGAGCAGTATTCTATGAGCACGTTTCTTGACGACTCCACGTCTATGCCGTCGGTGCGCCCGTGTCCGTAAGAGCTTACGGTGACACCGCGTATGATTACGTTCTCGCAGTACTGCGGAACGACGTTCCAATAAAGCCCCCGCTCAAGGGTAACGCCCTCTATCAGCACGTTGCGGCAGTTTATCGGGGCTATGGTCTTGGGCAGGAACACCTCGCCGCCATTGTTCTCTCCGTCGAACACCCGCTCCGGCAAAGGCATCTCACCATTGCGGCAGATGGCCTCTATGTTCAGAGCCTTGGCACTGTTGTTGGCAAAAATCTCACAGTCGGTTGACGGCCCGATTATCTTTCCGCCGCCAGTGACCGCTATGTTCTCGGCATTGTTGGCATAGATGAACGCTCCGAGCGAGTATATCTCTATGCCCTCGTCGCGAGTGAAGACCACAGGAAGATAGTCGCGTATGAGCCCGCTAAACCTCAGCACAGCCCCTTCGGGAATGTTCAGGCGAACGTTGCTCTTCAGCTCGATGCGCCCCGTGAGCCATTCGCCGGCGGGGATGACCACCGTTCCGCCCCCATCCAGACTCATCTTGTCGATGGCTTCCTGTATGATGCATGTATTTGTTTTTCCTTTTTTCAGTGAGACAACTACCTTGCGGTCGGGGAACTCGGGCCGCCGGAGCTGCGGCATGGCAAAGGGAGCCGCCACCGCTTCCATCTCTTCGGGCATGGCGCCGGGGCCGACGTCGGCACGCGATGGCACAGCATAATCTTCGATACGCCACTCGTCTACCCAATGGATTACGGGCTTGCCGTCGGCATCAAACGTTACCGGCAGGAACACATAGCGCGAACCAGCGGTTGTGTCCCACTTGGTGCGCTTCATGCCAGTCTTGTCTTTTGTTTTCGGTTGTGTGAAATCGCGTTCAAACGGCTTGCGCCCCTTGTAGCGTCGCTCGTAGTCGCGGGCTATGCGCACAGGTATGTCGGTGCCGGCAAGCGCAGGCAACCATCGGTCGGCAAGGGCCACATAAAGACCTGTTCCGGGAATCCTGACCACCGACGATATCTGTGAGCCAAACGAATCGCTGTACTTATCGCCAACGTGGGGGCAGCCCAAGTCGGTGTATTCGCCATGGTATGAGTCGAACACACACACCCTCGACGGGTTGGGCACATAGCCGGTGGTGCCGCTTGTGAACATATAGTGGCGTCCGTTGCGCACGAAATGGGCCGGGGCCTCGCGCGTATAGGGTGGCAGCAAACCCACGAAGTGCTCGGAATAGTTGCCGTTGGTGCCAAGAAAATCGTCGGTTAGCTCTGCACAAACCATCTCCCAGTGTGGCCGCTCAAACCAGACATAAGCCTTGCCGCTGACTTCATCTACATACATATCGAAGTCGCCGACACCGAAACCCTCAGGCTTGAAGCTCCTGACCAGCGTGTATGGCCCCTCAAAACGGTCGGCCTGCATTATGACAAAGTAGCCGTCGGTATCCATCGACTTTATCCAGCACACCCACTTGCCTGTCTTCCGGTTGTAGATGATGTGCGGGCGGTCAAGAGTCTGCGAATAATGGAGTGGCGAAAGCGGATTGACAGTATCTGGCTTTATGATAAGCCCCAGGTCTTCCCAATTGTAGAAGTCGGTGGAACGGTATGCCCTGATGCCCCATGTCCACACGTTGGAGCCCAGAGTTGTCTTCTCCTTGTTCTCACCATACCAGTAGTAAACACCGTCTTTGACCAATATCTGAGGTGCATGTGCCTGTATGGGCTTGCCGTCGGTGTCGAGCCACAGTTGCCTGGGCCTGACACTATTATACGCCTGTGCGCCAACGGGCAAAAGCCCAACCACAGACAACATAATGAAAAAAGCCAATCTTACCATCACCAATTCGGGTTTTGTTTTAGGTTTGGGTTCTTAAGTATCTCTGTCTGCGGTATTGGGAACAAGTACATCTTGTCGTCCCACTGCCGGTTCACCTTGTTCCTGGCGTATGTCACGGTGCCGTCGGCAGCTGTGGTGAGCTTCATCTCCGTTATACTTGTGAAGTGCTTGTCGGCCTCTTTCCAGCGGCGCACATCCCAAAAGCGATGGCCCTCGAAGGCAAGTTCTACCATGCGCTCGTTTTTGTAACGTTCCCAGAATGCGCCGGGGTCCGTGTCTGTTATGTCGCCCACACCGGCACGCCTGCGCGTCATGTTAACGGCCTCGAGGGCAGACACGGGCAAATCGGGAGTCGTTGCCGACACACTGCCGGTGTATCGGAACATGGCCTCGGCATAGTTGAGCCAGAACTCACCCACCCGGAACGTCAGCCAAGTGTGAGTGGCATCCTTCATCGTACTGTTGCTTGCCAGCGAAATGCTGCCATTGCACAGCTTCAGGTCATGGGCCGTGACATTGCCATCCACCGTACCATTCAACTTTGCAATGCCGGATGCATGCAGATTTCCCTTTACAACGCTTCCAGCTTCCAGAGTGATGTTTTTGGCCTTTACGTCGCCGTCGACTTCACCGCCGCTGACGATGATATCGCCGTCGCTCACAACCATACCACGTACAACGCCGCAGATACGCATATCGCCTTTGACGTTGATGTCACCCTTGATTTCGGTGCTTTCAGACAGCACCGCCATATTGCTCATTGCCATATCGTCTGTATCCTCCTTGTTGGAACTGGTTTTGGGAATGAAAACATTGTTTTCATCTTCGTCATCTTCATCCGCAAACATCTCCCCCTGTGGTTCCCGAACACTCGGATTCCCAGTCAGGTCAGTCTGTCCGTTAGAAGGCGAGAAGAAAGTCTTGGGTTTGGGTGTATAACCATCGACCGGTTCAAATCCCGGCAGCAAATCATCAAAATCAGGCACGACCGGTTTCGGTTTTGCAGGTTGATGAGTTGCGCCAGAAGATGTGGAATCCTCTTCCTCATTCATAATATGCCTCATTGCCTGTGCAGCAATATTTTGAGCGCGCTCCGAGTCAAAGTTATGCTGAGGCCGATTGGTCGGTTTGGTACTACGGAAAAAAGACATGGAATTTCCTCCTTATATCAGGTTTGAATCGGTTTTACTCTTGTATACGGCCCATACAGCAGAACACGTACTCTGCCATTCGGCCGTTCATAATATGTCAGGAACGACATTGGTCTACCTGGAAAATCATCCAGGAACTGATTGAGACGGATACGATTATCATTGAGTAGCTCTTTTCGGCGCTGCGAAATGCCGTCTGCTTGTTTTCTATACTGGAGAATTTCAAAATAATTGTGGTTTCGTTCGAGTTGATATCCTTGTGTCACGCGACACTTAACCATTTCCAGAAGGTCGACATGATACTTCTTATAAAGATGCACGGGTGCCACCCCTCGCCGGGGCGCAGAGAAATCTCCGCTCCGGGCCACCTTATCGTTATGGCCTTTTGCCATAAGGTGAAGTATACATAATTTCTTTTGTTCGTACCCTATTGTAACGAGTAGTACTGCCGCCATAGCCGTTGTTTCGTCGATTGCAACGCCAAACTTGCTTTGATATTTCTTGGCAAGCTCAATGGCCGCGTTATCGAATACCTGAAATGGAATAAATCCTTCATCGAGATAGGACAACACAAAGGGCAATGATACTGTCTCTTCGATTCCTTTACGTTTTTTGTCTGCCCATGCAGCTTGACGAATCAGAATATCTAATCCCTGTTTCGTCCCATCTCTGGCGCGGTACAGAAATTCATCTGAAATTCCGATATCCAACGACTCTGCAAAATCACATAGCTTACGGAATTCGGGATGTATGGTATAATCAGCAAACTGAATTTGTGATGCCTGTTTAAGTTCCATGCGAGGTTCACCCTCCGACTATCATTATATGTATATATTATACCACACTGCGCTTGTTATCGCATCTAATATATTGAAATTCATGGCACAAAAAATGCAGGCGCATTATACGCCTGCATTTCTTGCGACCTGTTTTGGGATAGTTATGTTAGAAAAGTCCATCCGGGTTATGCTTCGACTCATAATCGACGGCATATTTAAGGTATTCTTCAAAGCTATAGAACCCAAGTTCGTGAATCCTTATTCGTATTTTCTTTTGCAAAGAGACAGGAATCGTAATACCAGAACGCGGCTCTGTGCTTTTTGACAATGGCGGTCCCCAAAATCGTTTTATGCCCAGCCCTTGCGTAAGAACATCCATCTGGTACGAGTTCAAATTCAGTTTTGCTGCGGTACGAGCCTTA
>ENA-ORNW01002799-ORNW01002799.1-human-gut-metagenome-genome-assembly--contig:-NODE-2799-length-10975-cov-3.436355_pt1 | contig 10975 bp, 14 predicted proteins | sample MGYA00242121_ERZ509034 | MGnify/ENA primary metagenome ERZ509034 (study PRJEB26280, sample SAMEA2338689) | human gut metagenome | biome: human gut; feature: human-associated habitat; material: faeces... | reverse complement strand
GGGCGGTGCCGGAAATTTCAGCCGCAACCTGAACCGTACCGCCACGAAAGCGGGCAGTTTTGCTGCCGGGGTGGGCGGTTCCGTGCTGGGGAATATCGGAGGACGGCTGAGAGGAAAATAACAGAGACCGGTTTGAGGGATGCGTATGCTGCATACGGCTACTAACGTATGCAGCCTGATACGACTAACGTTAGTAACCGTGCACTACTAACGTATGTAGCGACCTGCTACTAACGTATGTAACAAGCCGTCACTAACGTATGTCGCCAAGAGCACCATACGTATCCCGCCGGAAGAAAGAAAAAATCAATCAATCCAAAGAAACGATTCATACATGGAATTCAAGTCATTGACCAACATTGAAAGCAGCTTCCGCCGCATCCGGCTGATGCTGGCGGTCTTCACCGGCTGCTGTGCGCTCGTCACCGGCTATGCGCTGTGGAGCTCGTACCGCTTCGCCGAGAGGCAGCGTGAGAAAATCTACGTGCTGGACGGCGGCAAGTCGCTGATGATGGCCCTCTCGCAGGACCTTTCGCAGAACCGTCCCGCCGAGGCGAGGGAGCACGTGAGGCGCTTTCACGAGCTGTTCTTCTCGCTCTCGCCCCAGAAGGATGCCATCGGGCACAACATCAACCGCGCCCTGCAACTGGCGGACAAGAGCGCCTACCACTATTATGTGGACTTTGCCGAGAAGGGTTATTACAACCGGCTGATTTCGGGCAACATCAACCAGGTGGTGCATGTGGACAGCGTGGTGTGCGATTTCGCCGTTTATCCTTACAAGGCAACGACGTATGCCCGCCAGATGATCATCAGGGAGAGCAACGTGACCGAGCGCAGCCTTGTCACCTCCTGCTCGCTCCAGAACACAGGGCGCTCGGACGACAATCCGAACGGGTTCATCATCGAGCAGTTCACCATCCTGGAGAACAAGGACATAAGGAGCACGGAGCGATGAAAAGAGGATATGCCAGCCTAAGACGGGCAGACGGCCGGATACGGCTGTTCTGCCGCCGCCTGACAAGAAGACAACGGAGCCTGGTGACAATCACCGCCTTCCTTCTGTTCCTGGCCGCCTGCCTGTACACGATTGTCTCCGCGCTCTCCGGTCCGGGAAAGAGCGACGGGACGATGAGAATAGAACATATCCGGCGGCTCGACTTGCGGCCGGAAGACAATACAAATCCATCCAAACAACTGCTACGATGAAAACGGATATACAGAAGATAAAGAAACTGCTGGGACTGTCGGGTGACGGGCCGCTGACACCCGAAGAGAAACGCCGGCGTGCGAAGTTTGTCATCTACCCGCTTTTTTTCCTGATGTTCGCGGGGGCCATTCTGCTGATATACGGCCCGACACAGAAGGAAAGGGAGGAAGCCGGAAAAGGCCTGGGCTTCAATACGGAAATCCCCTCGCCCGAGGAGACCCGCATGGAGGGCAACAAAGTCAGCGCCTACGAACGGGATGCCCTGGCAAAAAAGGAGAGAAAGCGCAAGGACACCTTTCAGGAAATGTCGGAGCTGTTCAACCGGAAAAGGAACGACACCCTGCGCGTCGCGCAGGGCGGGGCGAACGTGGAGCTTCCCCCGGAACCGGAAGCCCTGACACCCCGCAGTCCGGTCCGCTCGTCCACGGAGGCCTACCGCAACATGAACCGCTCGCTCCATGCCATCCATGAGCCGCGCGACCATCCGCAGGACAAGGAGTTGCTGCGGCGCATCGAGAGCCTGGAAAAGAGGCAGTCCGGGGAGCACCCTGACGGCGGCGGGCAGTCACTGGAAGAGAAGATGGCACTGATGGAGAAGTCATACGAGCTGGCGGCCCGTTACAACAGGAAGCAGACGACCGCCGCTCCGGCAGCCGACCGGAAAGAACGGACCGCCCGACCGGTGAAGCAGGTGCGGCAGCAGGTGGTGTCCTCCCTGTCCCGGCCGATGAATGACGAAGAGGGGATTTCCGGAGAGCGGAATACGGGATTCCATACCCCCGTCGGCAAGACGCTCTCCCCGGACAGGAATACCATCGCCGCCTGCGTGCACGGGACGCAGACTGTATCGGACGGGTACGCCTTGCGCCTCCGGCTGCTGGAACCGATGGCGGTGGACGACCGCCTCATCCCCAAAGGCGCCCTGCTAACCGGAAGCACGCGTATCCGGGGGGAACGGCTGGACGTGCTCATCGAGACGGTGGAGTACAAAGGGGCGGTCATTCCGGTGGAACTGGAAGTGTATGACGCCGACAGCGGGCAGGAAATACTTGTACCGAACTCGCTGGAATACGATGCCGTGCGTGAGATAGCCGCCAACATGGGGACCTCGATGGGGAGCAGCATCAACATCTCGACGGACGCCGGCGCGCAGATAGCCTCGGACGTGGGGAAAGGCGTGATACAGGGCGTGTCACAGTATGTCACCAAGAGGATGCGGACGGTGAAAATCACGCTGAAGGCCGGGCACAGGCTGCTGCTCCATACCCCGGAGTAGAAAAAGAGAAAACACAATTATTCAACAACCAACCAACAACAATCGGACATGAAGAAGATTCTGATGATGTTTGCCCTTCTGACGGGCTTTGTAGCTGCCCATGCGCAGCAGAGTAGCGGAGATTATTTTGAAGGGCTGAGCCGCAAGATAGGCTTCAGCCAAATGATACCTCCGCATGGTCTGGAAATCACCTACGACAAGACGGTGCATGTGATTTTCCCCTCATCCGTCAAGTACGTGGACCTCGGTTCCCCCAACCTGATAGCCGGCAAGGCTGACGGCGCGGAGAACGTGATCCGGGTGAAGGCCACGAGGAAGCATTTCCGTAACGAGACGAACATGAGCGTGATTACCGAGGACGGGAATTTTTACACGTTCAATGTCAAGTATGCCGACGAGCCGCTGCTGCTGAATGTGGAGATGTGCGACTTCATCCACGACGGGGAGGCGGTGAACCGTCCCAACAACGCGATGGAGATCTATTTGCAGGAACTGGGCAACGAGTCGCCCAGGCTGGTGCGTCTGGTCATGAAGTCCGTGTACGGACAGGACAAACGGAGAGTGAAGCACATCGGCTGTAAACGCTTCGGCGTGCAGTACCTGCTCAAAGGGCTCTATGCGCACGGTGACCTGCTTTATTTCCATACCGAGGTAAGAAATTCCACCCACGTGCCTTTCGATGTGGACTTCGTGACCTTCAAGATCGTGGACAAGAAGATAGTGAAACGTACCGCCATGCAGGAACAGGTCATCTGTCCGCTACGTGCCTTCAATTACCTGACCCGCGTGGACGGGAAAAAGAGCGGGAGAACGGTGTTTGCCCTGCCCAAGTTCACCCTCCCCGATGACAAGAAACTGGTGGTGGAGATGTATGAGAAACAAGGGGGACGCCACCAGGTCTTTGAGATAGAGAATGAGGACCTGGTGCGTGCCGAGACCATCAATGAACTGAAAGTGCGATGAAAAGGTGTGTGTATATCACCCTTGCGCTGCTTGCCCTTATGGCGGGGCAGGCCCATGCGCAACGCTGTCTGCCGGGAATGAAGGGTGTCCGTTTCATGGCGGAAATGGCGGACGGCTTTTACTGCGGAGCGAACCGGCACGATGCCGGTTACGCCTTCTCGCTGGCCGTTTCCACCTACACGAAAAAAGGAAACCAGTGGGTGTTCGGCGGGGAGACGCTCCGGCGCAACATCCCATACAGGAACACGCATATTCCGACGGCGCAATACACGGGCGAGGGCGGCTATTACCATACGTTCTTTTCCTCGCCGGGCAAGGTGCTGTTCCCGAACCTCGGTGTCTCGGCCCTGCTGGGGTATGAGACGGTAAACGGCGGCAAGAAACTGCTGGATGACGGTGCCGCCCTGCACAGGTGTGAATCCTTCATTTACGGCGGTGCGGCGACACTGGAGGCGGAAGGCTACCTGTCGGACAGGGTTGTCCTGCTGCTTCGGCTTCGTGAGCAGTTTGTGTGGGGCGGCGCCTCGGGCCGTTGTCACTGCCAGTATGGAATCGGAGTCAAATACATTTTCTAACCCTAAAACAGATATATACCCATGAAGAGAAAAATCCTTGATTGTATGATGGCGGCCTGCTGCCTGGCTACCTCCCTTTTTTGTCTTGTCTCTTGTGAGGGCGGGCTGGATGTCCGGCAGGAATACCCGTTCACGGTGGAAGCCATGCCGGTAGCGGACGGGATAGCAAATGGCGAAACGGTGGAAATCCGTCTGGAAATCAGACCGGAAGGCAACTTTGCCGGAACGGTCTATACACTGAGGTACTTCCAGCCGGACGGCAAGGGCAGCCTGAAGATGGAGGACGGAACGGTGCTGAAGCCCAATGACCGCTACCTGCTGAATGAACGGAGATTCCGGTTGTATTACACTTCGCAAAGCGCGGATGGCTCGCAGACCATCGACCTCTATTTTGAGGACAACTGGGGGAATATGCGGCAGCTGACCTACGGTTTCAATGTGAATGATGCGGAAAACAACGTCCCGGGCAATGAGTAGGGCATGGCTCAAGCTGACGGCCGGAGTGTTTATGGCGTTTGTAGTTTCCTCCGCTTTTGCCCAAGGAAAGGGGGAAGTGCCGGATTCGCTGTTTGACAAGGCCGTGGAGTTCATCAAACGGGCGGAAGGCTGGCATCGGGGACAGATGCCTTACATCGGTTACGGGCACCGTTATCCTAACCTTGATATTATCCTAACTTTACATTGCAAATGATTGAAATATAGCATATAAATAATTTCATAGTTGTGATATTTTTCTATACCTTTTACGGTAGTTGAGCACTTACGCTCAACTACCGTAATTATGGATATAAGAAAATTAAAACAAGAGTATCCCGTTTTGCTTGATTATATGAAACAGCAGGGATATGGAAAGGTCTCTATTGGTGGAGTTCAAGTGAGACTTAAAGAACTTTTTGAACAAGAAGGTAACTATGCGTCTTATGGCGATTTTTATGAAAAGCTTCTAAAAAGAAAAGGTATAAGTAAAGGCGATGAACGCTCAAAGTATTATCGGCTCTCTATACGAAGGATTGAGGCATTTGATGAATATGGTCATCTGCCTAATCGCTTTGCTTTTACACCTACTTTACAACCAAAAAGTTCAATAAGTCAATTAAAAGGTACATTCAAAACTATAATAGAACATTACAAAGAGGTATCAGTACAAGCAGGGAAAGCATCAAGCTCAATAAAAATGGAATCTAATTATGCGGCTGCATTTTTCGCTTATATGCAAAGCAAAGGCGCATATACTTTGACAGATGTAACAGAACCTTTAATCCTTTCTTATTTTTATGATAGAGGAAAACAACTTCGGGGATATACTTGTCAAAAAAGTATTATTAGAGTACTACGTTCTTCTAAAGGGCTACTTTGCCAAAAAGAATGTGAATACCTTTGCGATATAATGCCTCCATTAAAAAATGTACGAAAGAATTTTGCAATCCTGTCTGATGCTGAGACTGCTATAATAGCTTCTACATTGGAAAATGACAACTCCAATCTCACACTTCGCGATAAAGCTGTCATTTCTATTGCCATGTATACAGGTCTGCGTGGTAGTGACATTGCAAAAATGACGGTTGACACTATTGATTTCGAGCGTGATCTTATCACTCTTGAGCAGTCCAAAACACATCAGAAATTAGTTCTTCCATTAAGGGCTGTTGTGGGAAATGCAGTAATGGAATACCTAAAAAAGGAGAGACCGAAAGAAGTGAAAATTCAGAGATTATTCACGCACCTATATGATCCGGAAAAACCGATAAGCCCGGATGTTATTGGGAAAATTGCCCGACGTTTTTTTAATAAGCTCGGAATTAGAAAAGGAGAATGCCAAAATGGTATCAGGCTTTTTCGTCGTTATCTGGCCACCAAACTTTTAAGAAATGGAGTTACTCCACGTTATATCAGCGAGATAATGGGACATATCTCGCCAGAGTCGCTCAATCCATACATAGATGCTGATATTGTACATTTACGTGAATGCGGCATTGACATTTCGAAATATCCTGTCGGAGAGGAGGTGTTTGACGTATGATTGACTTAATTAAACTTGAGTTCCTTTATCGAAAATATCGAAACAGGGTAAGAAACGATGGGAAGTCTTACAGATTTACCCGTTTAAAGACTTTCATTTCTTTTTGCACAAAAAGAGAATGCAATTATTTATCAAAAGACTTGATAGATGAATGGTGTATAAAGCACCCAACCGAAAGCATTAATTCTGCCAACCATCGAATTGCGGAATTACGGAATTTTATTGCATACTCTAACAAACAGCGATATACGGATATACCTTTACCATTGTTATTACCCGAAGCAAAGAAACAAAGAAAGGGAATACCTATGACAGAAATGCCCATTCAAAATTCTGTAGTTTCTGAAATGCTTGAAAAATATATTCTCTACTTGAAAACACTTGTTCCAAGGATATGTGACACTACACATAAGAATCTTATCCGTTTCAATAACTTTTGTGCCCATGTTTACCCTGAAGCTAAAGAACTGACTGAAGATATCGTTAATTCCTGGTGCGACAGAAGACCTTTTGAGAAATGTAAATCAAGAAATACAAGAGTGCTTCCCGTGTCTCAATTCTTGAGGTATGCAATCAGTCACCATTGGACTAAAGTGAACGTTCCCCCTTCTTTACCCAGAGGTGGAAATAAGCCACGCATACCCCATATTTTCACAGAAGACGAACTTGTCAATTTTTTCAATGCGACAATATTGGTTCACAAGCCTGTTAATATATCAGATTTCGATTTTAAGTTGAGAAGAATGCAAATACCTGTATTCTTCAGACTACTGCTTAGTACAGGCATACGTACCAATGAAGCACGTTTACTTGACTGTGAAGACGTTGACCTTAAAAATGGCATTATTGATATCAGGCATACCAAAGGATGGGCGCAACATCGGGTAGCCCTACATCCTTCCATTTGGGAACTTCTCAAACGATACGACCATGCTGTAGAAAAGTTATTACCGAAGAGAAAAGTATTTTTTCCCACTTCGGATGGCAAGTATCACGATATGAAATGGCAGGGATATGCATTCAGTGAAATATGGCGGAGAATATCAAAGGCAGATGCCCGCCCATACGATTTTCGTTCCAATTATGCAGTCAAAAATATAAACCGTTGGAATTATGATGGTACAGAATGGTTTGATAAACTTCTCGTTCTAGGACGCAGCATGGGTCATAAAACTCTGCAAAGTACTTGCTATTACTATCAATTGGCACCAATGTTTCCTGATATGTTGGAGACACTTTCTGGTTCCTATCTACATGACATTTTACCTAATCTTGAAGATTTTTACAATGATGAAACTTAAATCTGAATCAATCGTTATATCCCAAGCCGTAAATGAATGGTTTACAAGTTATCTTCCTATCGCAAGAGGATGTAGTAGCCATACACAACGTTCTTATTTTACGGCTTTATCGCAATATATGCAGTTCTTACAAGAAGAAAAAAAAGTCACTCCCAACACTCTTTCGGCAGAATCTTATTCCAAAAGCAATCTTAATGACTGGTTACTATGGTTAAAGAAAACCCGAAAGTGCAGTAATTCAACATGCAATGACCGTTTGTCTGGTGTAAAAAGCTTCATTAAATTTTTAAGCATAAAAGATATAAGATTTAATGCCGTATATATATCTTCAAAAGAAATAAAGCCTATGCGTACGGTTAAAGTGATTCATGAGGAAATTACACAAAAGGCTATCAAATCCCTTTTTAGTACCATTAGAACAGATACTCGAACAGGAAAAAGAGACTTGGCAATCTTTTATCTTATATATAGCATAGGCGCACGCATAGACGAGATTCTATCCGTTAAAATATGTGATTTACATCTTCATGAGTATCCTAATCCGAATTATTTGACGATTATAGGCAAAGGGTATAAATGCAGGACGCCTCCCATATTGAAGGATGTGACTAAAATTCTTTTACGGTATATAGAGGTATTCCATAACAATGATTTTGCTTCTCATAGTTATTTATTCTATTCCTTTTATAATGGAGAGAAGAAAAAAATATCCCAGGAGGCCATCAACAAACGTTTGAAGATGTATGCGGCTAAAGCAAATGAGATAGACAAATGTGTACCCCGCAATCTTCATTGCCATAGTCTTAGACATGCACGTGCCAGTCATTGGCTGGAACAAGGACTGAATATTATTGCTATACAAAGGCTAATGGGACACGCGGATATAAGAACCACTATGCGGTATATCTTTGTTTCTGTTGAACAAAAGAATAAGGCTTTGGCCACTTTGGAAAGTAAATCAATTCTAAAACTTGAAAAGAAATGGAAGAAACTTCCCAAAGGACAATCTCTTTTGGAATATGTAGGGCTAAAGAAATAATTTAAGTGTAACAATAATTTGTCAAATATGCGACTGAAGCCTTATACTTCAGTCGCATAAAAGAATAGAGGAATAAAATAGAGTGAAGAGTATGTTTACTTACAGTTCTTCATTCTATCAAATACAATGCAAGCTCCATGTAATTATATATTTAATAATTAACGTATTAATATATTTTTATATAATAATTCGTTTACATACTTATTGTAAGTCGGAAAACAATAAATCATCATTGCCGTCAAAAACTAAAGCCTCTTTATTGTGCACCAATTCAACAGCAGCCATCGGATCAGTTATATCCAATGCAGCTATTTGAGTGTCATATGTAGTAATCATTTTTTCTTTCGCAACTTTTAACGTATCTCCATTCAAAAAACTTTTTAAACCTGCTATGGCACTATTTATAAAAGGCTCATGTTCACCTCTTACATTAAACGTGTTGTTATAACCGACAAAAAATCGTAAATCATGAGCCTTTAAATGTGGATGAAGCTTTTGAGCGCAAGAACAAGCAATACTATAAAGACCTTTGTTCTTGAAATTGTAGTTGGTTGTATGTATTGAGACAACAGCGTTTTCATCCTCATTGTAAATTCCATTGGCATCACCATGACCAGCAAAAAAACAAAACTGGTGTTCAGGCATGGCACCAATAACATTCTGTTCACTCAAATTTGGAGGGTAAACAGAAGAGTATTCAATGCCATTATCAGCACAGATTTGCTTCGCCTCGTCCGCACATGATTCTAAGAAGTCATGAAGTATGGTAGTAGAATCATTATTATATGCTATCAATACCTTATCCATATTTATTTTTTAGAACGATTTAATTGATAGATATAATATTCATTAAGTTTTTGCTCAAAAGATTTACCTATGGGTGTTTGTTGTCTCAACTCAACAAGGATGTCAGCCCAAGTGAATGTTGTGCCTGTAGAGACTTCACTAAAAGCTTCTCTATCGTTATCCTCTGGATGACGGAGAAGCCATTGTTCAAGGACACAATCAAATTTTGTGCTCCACTGAGAACGAACTCTGTCAATGATGGAAATGACGGATTCAAAATCATCATTACTCCTGTCCAAATAGAAGAAATTCTCCTCGTTCATCATTTCAATGATGGAATCCAAAGGAATATCAGTCCTTAACTGGTTGGCCGACATTATCACAATATAAAGCAAGGACGTCTTTTTACGGATCTCCTTCAACAAGTCAATGCCCTTTTTGTGGTGACCGCTGAAATTCCAGTCAATGAATACTAGCATTTTGCTATTCAGATTCTCCAAAACGAATTCCAGTCCTTTATCTGGATTCTGGAAAACATGGTTACAATCGGCATCTTTGTAATGCTTTCTTATATTCTGAACAAACGGTTCTTTCTCCGACATGTTGTCGTCAATAAAAACTATTTTAAAATCCATAATTGTTTACTTTTTAAAAGGTATTGTTATTTTTATTGTCGTCCCTATCTCGCCAAATTCACTGTCAACGACGGCTACAGAGCCTCCAAGAGACTGAACACGAGTTTTTACAATATACAATCCAACGCCAGCACCTCCTTGCAACTCGGTTGTTGTATAGTACAAAGCAAAGATTTGTTCATTGTCTTCTTGGGGAATACCTATGCCTGTGTCTGAAACAAGGATCTCCAACATATCGTTTTGAACCTCGTAAGAGCAACGAATCACTTTCTGTTCTGACTTAGCCATTGCTTTCACGGAATTGTCTATTAGGTTCTGCAGAATATCCCTAAAAAATTGTCGGTTCGCGTTCAGAACCAGCTTATCGGGAAAATCTGTCTGTAAGGATATTCCTTCACGTGAGAAGACATCATCGTATTCACCCAGTATTTCCTCGAACGTGTTTTTTAAATCAACTTCCTCAGGAGTCAAGTTCGATTGTGAATAGCTAAGCATATAGTTAATCACACGGTTGAGTACTTTGAAGCGTTCATACATCTCTTTAGAATAGAGTATGAATAAATCTTCCTCCTCGGGATCGGGATAATATCTATAGAAGAACTCCACCCTATCGCGTATTTGGTTAAGTGTGGTACGGACAGCATGAGTGATATTAATTGCAAACTGTTGTAGGGACATAATACTCATATAGATGTTCTCCTTACGAGTAAAATCCTCTAAAGCTTTTTTTTGTTCGCTAATAGCAGTCTTTACACTACGGCCTGTCTTACGTACTTGTTTGATAAGAGGTTCTACAGTCAGCTTTAATTCTGGTTTTTGGGCGACTATATCATTAAAGGCTTCTACTAAAGAATTGATATCATCTGATGCAGCTTTTAGACCCTCCTGAGCATTGTCTCGTTTTGCTTGACGCATTTCCACCTTGTAATCTTGAAGAGCATTAAGTTGAGTGATGATAAATTTCTTCATCTCTCGATACTCATCATTGTCCACAAAGTCTTGGCGATTGGTCGCATCTATTATTTGAGGATTTCCATTTTTGGTGATGTCAATGACCCCCAAAAACTCACGTGTGCTTATTCTATTAAATAGGAACATTCAGTAAATAGTATAAAATTAGCCAACTAATTCATACACAAAGTATTGCGAATTAGTTGGCTTTTTTGTATC
>ENA-ORNW01002797-ORNW01002797.1-human-gut-metagenome-genome-assembly--contig:-NODE-2797-length-10977-cov-3.801685_pt1 | contig 10977 bp, 10 predicted proteins | sample MGYA00242121_ERZ509034 | MGnify/ENA primary metagenome ERZ509034 (study PRJEB26280, sample SAMEA2338689) | human gut metagenome | biome: human gut; feature: human-associated habitat; material: faeces... | reverse complement strand
TGTTATTAAATTCATAAATATTATAACCAGCATTATAAATTTCAAAATTATTTTTTTTCAGATTCATTAGAAATTAATTTACCATAATTCCATGAATCATAAATATATTGTTTAAATTGTGGTTTAATATCTAATTCATCAAATATGTGTTTATCAAAATAATTATAATCAAGTTTATAAAGAATTTTATTTGGTTTAAATTCTTGAATAAAATAATTTAATAATTTATTGAATCCTCCAATAATATTATAATTATTTTTATTTATTAAAGATTGAAGTTCCCAATAATCTAATATTTTAGACCATAAAGAAGCTTGATATATTACTCCATCATATTCTAATAATAAACAATATTCAGAATCAATATATTCATCAATAGAATTATAATTAAAAAATATTTGAACTTTTCGTTTTTCAAATTCAGAACAATTATTTAAATCAATAAGTTTTAATATACAATCATCAGAATTAATATTTTTATTTAATCCAAGATTTTGTTTAATAATACTTTTGATAATATCTTTTTTGATTTCATTATCCCATAAATGTTCCCAAATATAAATTAATTTTATTCCGGATAAATTACATTTTAAAGATTTTTGATAATGAAAATCTTTATCACGATTATATAATTCTGAATGAAATACAATTCCATTAAATTCAATAGCTAAATTCTTTTCAGGAATATAAATATCAAGTTCTTTACCTTCAAGAATTTTTCTATCGTTTTCTTTAAACTCAATATTTAATGATTTAATAAAATCTTTGAGTTCTTGTTCTTTTTTACTATATTTTTTAGCACATTTTGGACAACCTTGACCAAAAAGATGTCGATCAGGTCTTTGTGGAAAAGGTCCATGTTCAGTACCATCAGCAAATCTTTCAGTACAATAAATTTCAATATCTGTTTTTGAATCAATATAATTTATATTATCATAATTATATCGAAATTCTCCAAATTCATTTTTCTCCGTATGTTTTTCATGAGCAAGTTTTATAAATTCATCTTTATCTCTTAAATGTTTTTCACTACATTTTTTGCAACCACAACCAGCAAGATGATTAAATGGTAATTGTGGGAAAGGACCATGAATTGGACATTTTATAATTACTTCAATATCATTTTTAATATATTTTGTTTCATCATAATTATAACGATCACCATGTTTTTCTTTTGCTCTTTTTATGAAAATTTCTGTGGTTAAACTTCTTTTAATACTTGAAGATATTATACCACATTTTTGACATCCACAACCTCTAAGATGTCTTTGCGGTGTTTGTGTAAATTCTCCATGAATTGGACAAATAATAATTACTTCTTTGGTTGCTTTAATATAATTTACTTTTGAATAATCATATTTTTTACCATGAACATCTTCAGCTTTATAAATAAATATTTGAGTTTTTGTAAATTTCATAATTTTATTTTCTTTACACCAAGTAAAAACATTTCACAAGTTTTATAATCATATTCCATATCATCATCGTATATATATTTTAATAATGGTTTAACCATACAATCATATAACATACGATTCCAGTCAGGTTCAGGTAATCCTGATACTTTATCAATATTAACATCATCAGGAATACCAATAACATTATCTTGTGTATCGTAATAATATTGCATTTTTTGTCTTTCAAAAGGCATTTTATATTCTTTTGTAAGATTGTTCTTTTCAATAAAATTCATCCAAGAACATGCAATTTTCATTTGTATATGTGTTTTATCACTTGTATAAATTCCTTCAGAATTTTTATATATTTCCTTTAATTTACTAACTGAAGATATTCTATATATGAAACTTTTTTCTTTTCGAGACTTTATATATTTCATAAGTTTCAAACATTCAATTCTCAACATATCTTCATCATAATCTTCTATAAGAAACTTATTAACAAGTACCGAAAGAATTTTTTTCATTCTTGGAGCAAGTTCACCTTTCTTTAATTCTACTCCAATTACTTTTAATTTTGGTTCTTTTAATAATTTACCATCTTTCCAAACTTGAGTTACAACATATTTCTTTTTCTTTTGATAAACAGATTTACGACCAGTAACTTCATGTTCCATTATTAAGAAACCTTTTCGATGATTTCTATATTCTGTTTCTTCGTTAATACATTTTTCAATAACTGGATCAATAATATTTTTCATTGTAAAAGTTACAAAATTTGAAAGTTCATCATTTCCTTCATGAGTATTTGCAGGAAAATCAATACCTTCAAGTAATTCATAAATTTTACCAAAATCAATATATCGAGAATCAGTATCACCATATACACAAATATCATTAATTGTATCGGGTTTATATTCTGTAAAATTAATAAGACCAGTACATTGAGGATAAAATTCTTGTATTTTTTTGAGATTATCAGGATTATTACCCCAAGTTGTAAAGAATTTATTTATCGCCATATCCATGGTAACTAAATATCCCCGACCAGTTGTGGTAATATCTTCCGCCATATCATAGTCCACTAAAGAAAAGTAATCAGAAGCTGCAACACCATATAATGAATTGGCATCAGCTTTCACAACTAATTCCATGTTATGATATTCATCTTGTCTGGTTGGACCTTCTTCCAATAAATCTATAATATCATTTATATTTCCAACTTGAATAGCTCTTTCAACTCTTTCTTTATAATTTTTATATGCTTCAGAAAAATCCATAATTAATCATTTTCGTTAATTGTAAAATTTTGTAATGCTTGATAAACATTTTCTTTAATTAATTGTTTATCAAAATATTCTTGAGATATTTTTCTAACAAAAGATTCTTTTCTTTGTTTATATGATTGAAAAGCTTCATCTTCTGTTTCAAAATATATTACTTCTTTTTTACCATTTTGTAATTGTAATGTAGAACAATATGGTCTTTTTCTTCCATCATTTATTTTAGATACACCAATTTTATATTCACCTCTTTGTCCTTTATGATTAAGTAATAATTTATTAATTTCTTGTGGAACAAAACAACAAGTTTGTGGTGAATATATTTTATTATCTTTTTGAAGAATATCTTTATCTAATTGATAACCTTCAATATAATTTTCATTAAACCAATCAGCAAAAGTTTGATAACATAACCATTCATCACAAACAAAACAATCATAATATGTTAGATATTTTATGTGATAAGCATCATCATAGCATCTTTGTAACATCATTGACCATACACTATATGCTTCTTCTCTTGCAATATGATTACCAATACCAAAATATCCTTTACCATAATATGTTGGATAATAAAAATCCTTTACTCTACCTCTAACACAATTACCATAACTTTTATTTTTATAAATTTTTCCTGATTTCAAAAATTGAATATCAATATCTTCAGCATTTCTATATTCAATTATTTCAAATTCAGCTCCATCATTATTTATAAATTTTTCTCCAATTCTATTAATAAAATTACTCATAACTCAATTGTTTACAAAATATATATTTCCCTATATTATATATTTCTGATAATTTCTTAAAATTTAGGGAATAAAAATAAAGAAGGGGATATTGGTAATACCAAATCCCCCAAGGAAAATATATAAATCAAACAATCAAAAATTCAAGTCATCTATATATTGATCTAAATCTGTTGCATCAATAATTTCATCACTTTGAGCATCCAAATCTATATTTGATTGAACAATCTTTGTTGCTAAACATTGAATAAGTGAACCAGCATATTGAGCACTCATAATTACTTTTTGAGAATCTTCGTTTGTATAGAAAGTGAATATATGATTACCCATCATTATAAAGTCACTCTTCAATATATTAAAAGAAAAATTCTGTTCTTCGGTAAGATTACATTTTGTTGCTAATTCTTCATCGATATTAAATTCAACATCGAAAGCTTTATCATTTACAACTATTTTATTTTTATTAATCGTAAATGTTAAGAATGAAGTATTATCAACAATTGATTTATTCAAATTTTTGATAAGACGTTTAACTTCCTGAATTTGACTATCAGATAAAATAATTTTTACCATATCAGAATCAGGAGTACACTTCTTAATAATATCAGCATAATCTGTTACTTTATCCGAAATCATTTCATCTGTTGATAACAAAATTTTTGTTGTCAAAGGTGAATTAGATTCACTCATACCAGATATTTTCATTACACTTGCTTGAAACTCACCATTCAATTCAACAACATCAAATGATAACGTTACAGTATCAGAAGTATGTACCGACAAATATTTTTTGAATAAATCTCCTTTTAAAATGTAGATATTAAATGTAGGTATTTTTGATAAATCTTGTTCTTCAGATTTTGGAGAATCATCAAGTACATCAACACTCTCAACTTTTTCAGGTTTGATTATTAATGATTTTAATGGAATAGTCCATATTTTCATGAATGTTTTTGTTGGAGATAATGAACATGATTTAACCATATTTCCTGAAAATTCCAACATAACTTGTTTATTCACTATTAATGAATTATCTAATAATCTGCGAAATTGAGCAAGATTAAAGTTTTTGATTTCAATTGTTTGCATAAAATATTTCCTTTATTATTTGATTATTTAATTATTTGTTATTATAATTTTATGAAATAAATTCCACTAAATATTATATATAAATCTTTAGTGGAATTTAGGTAAATATTTTGATTATTATTTTTCGGTATTTTCAGGTATTGCTGAAATAAATTCATCTAATGCTTTTAATAAAGTATCTTCAGTTTTATTTTGAATACCATAAGTTTTAAATTCATTATAAAATTGTTTCAACTTTTCAATTGAAATACCATTTCGAATAAGTCTACCACAATGATAATAACTAAATTTATGGGATTTATTTATACAATCAACAATTGTTTCAAAAACTTCTGATTTACCAATTGATTTTGCAAATTCTCTTGATTCTCTTAATGTTTTTGAATAAAGATTTTCAACACATTCATCAATTGGTTTCTCAGTTAATTTATTACAATCAATTTCATCTTGAAGTCCTTCCTTAGATTCATCTGATAAATTTTCATTTGAAGTTTCAGTTTGAGTTTCTTCAGTAGTTGTTTCCGGATTTTTTTCAGTTTGAGTTTCTTCAGTAGTTTTAATTGTTTCTTGAAGTTCTTCAACCGGATTTTCTTCCCACAATACTTCATTAATATCTTTTACTTCTTCTTGAGGTCCAGTTGGTTGTGTTGGTATTTCTAAAATATCTTCTACTGAACCAACTTCATCAACAGATATTGTTACTTCTTCTTTCTCAGATTGTTCTTTAACTTCATCCAATACTTTATTAGATTCTTCTTCAACTGCTTGGAAATTTTCATCCAATATTTCTTCAATATTTTTTCCCATAATTTTTTTTAAATTTAGAATATTTGTATATTTATTACCTTAAAAATTTAATTATTTTTTACCAGTACTTCCGAATCCGCCTGTTCTTGTTTCTCGTTTTCTTAAAATAATTTCATCATTATTCCATTCAGATTCATTTATTTCTATCATTGAATCTATGAGTTCCGATTTATGTAATAAGAATTGTCCAATTCGAGTATCTTTTTCAAAAGTTATACATTTATCATATAATAATATTTGAAATCCAAATCCATAAGTATAGTCTTCATCAATAGTTCCAAGTATCAAAGTATAATCATCTTTATGACAACCACTTCTTGGTCTAAGGTCCATAAAATAAGGATAAGGTATATCAATTGCGATACCAGAAGGAACAGTACAATTTTTACAAATTGTTATTCTTTCAAGACTATTATCATATACTATCCAATTATCTTGTGTATTTTTTTCTCGAATATATTGATACCTTTCATTAACAACAAATTCAAATTCTCGATTTTTATCTGAATTGTCATTTATTTTTTTAAATGCAAGAAAGAAATTTTTATCAAATCTTGGTAAATATAAATCAACACCAACTGAAAGTCCATTAGATATTTTTGGTGAATTAACATCAAGAAGTTTACAATATCTAAGATTAAAATTTGTTCGAGAACCTTTATTTAAATAAGATAATTTATCAAGTCTTGTTGTTCCCGTAATTGTCCAACTTTTAGCATTTGATAAATCTACTCCAATAACAGTTTCTTCTCCAACTATATTTCCAGCTTCACAAGGAAATTTATTATCTTCACCAACTTCTGATTGAAACTTAGTTGCAACTCTTTTTCGTAAATCTAATTCTTTTGACATATCAAAAATTTTTATTATTTATACTTATTAAATCATTGAAATTAAACCAATGAATGTTTCTTGAAATAATTATTATCAGGGTCTAATTCTTTTAATTTATCTTCCAATTTTGGAATAAGATTTAAATAAATATCTGAAGCATGACCTTTGAATATTTTACGTTGATTTAACAATTTGGTTTCAATCTTATAAAATAATCCTTCAGTATTCATATCATAAACACGACCCATAAATGATAATCCATATCCAAGTTTTTTATATTTTTCCCATTTTTGTTCTTCAACAATATTTGCAGGTCTACCAAATTCATTAACTTCTATTTGGTCTATTTTTAATTCCGGAGAAATTCCAGCAGTTCTAATGCCATTAGGATAAAGAGATTTAGCATCAATACAAGCAACTGCTTTTACAACTTTTTTTGTTGGAGCTTTTACATATCCACCTTTGTAAGGTCTTGTATTTGGTATATTTTTTTCTGATTCTAATAAGAATCTATTATTCTCTCGTAATTCTTGATATACAAGTGCTTCTGAAATTGAATTTTGTGAAAGTTTCAAATATGGAACATTTGTATAATATGATTGGAAGAAATTAATATCATAAAGATTTACAGCTTTATGAATTAACATAACCAAAATAGTATCGACGAAAGCATAACCAATAAATCTAACAAAATTTTCTTCATAAAGTTTACGTAAGTTACCTTCATAAGAAACTTTTTGTAATCCAAGAATCATATCTGAAATACTATTCAAAGAATAACTTCCAAGATTATTATAAACCAAAGAATCTTTAAATAACTGCATATAGTCAATCATGATTCTATGCCATGGTAAATCAAGTTGTACTGATTCTCGTTTATTTAATTTAAATGTTGCTTTTTTAAGTCTGTGAACCGGAGAACATTTTGCAAAATCAATATTGAGTTTTTTACATCGATTTGCAATATACAACATATCATATAAAACATAATTCCAACCTATTGTTGAATGAAAGTATTTGTTAATTGCAATCAAAAAAGCATTGAGCATTTCTACTTCAGTATCAAATACTTTTATTTCTGTTCTATATTCATATTTTGTAGCATATTTTTCGAGAGTTTCATTCAATACACCTCTGATTTGATTCATATCTTCAAAATCAAATTCAGGATGCTTATCGTTTTTCAAAACAAACATTAAACTATTAAGATTAATATCTGTTATCGAAATTGATAATATTTTATTTTCAGCTTTTGTAGGATCAGAATATCCAAATTCATCAGTAACATCTGTTTCAATGTCAACACTAAATGGAATAGGAGTTTGTAAAATACTTATCTTTTCGTAGATTTCAGGAAATTGAATCTTTAAATCATACGAAAGAAATTCATTAACATTATGATGAGTAAAATATTTGCTTGGATCTTTTTTAATTGGTGACCCTTTAAACGATAATAAGTCTGGGATTCTATTCGGATCAAATTCATCACATTCTACATAATTATAATAACCAATTGCTGGAGTTGTAATGACTTCAATGTTTTTATTATTATTTATATAGCTAATTTCGACACCATCTTGTTTTTGTGATATATCAATTATCATTGGATATATTGTTAAAATATGTTAAAACTGAGTGTAAAATTAATATAATTGGAAATACTTCCATTCCAAGAACTTTAGTATGTTAACAAATACTAATTTTGGTAGCTATCATGTGAATATACGTTAATAAATTCACCAAAAATGACTCAAAAGTTAATTTTGAACTAAATTTTCATCAAAAATGACCTTTTTATTAACATATATTTGCTTGGAAAATTAAGATTTCCACAAGCAACTAATAGGGAAATTTTAATCATTCCAAGCACTTTTTATACTCCCAAAAGTAGAAAAAGAAAGTATTTTTATTTTTCCAATTTAATATTGAATTGGATTATTTTCCAAACTTTTGTTTCATCTTTTCTTGATGTTCCAAAGCAATTTTATAATCATCTTCATTATGTGAATGACTATTCATATCCTCACATAAATTGACAACTTTTTCTGCTGGTTTTGAAAATTGATTACCAACATTTTGTTCTTTTGATTGATTTGATTGTTTTGATTCCATACTTTTAATATTTAGTATTGTTATTATAATTTTCGAAACAATTAGACATGACAATTAAATCTCCTGTAATTTGATATTTAATATCCAATTCAATAGTGTTATTATTTAAGTTTCTAAAACCTAATGGAACAACAAAATTATCAACATCTTTATTTGTTGATATTATACGAAATATACAAATAATATAGGGAGAATTAAAGTTATGTGTTATTTGGTTAAGTGTTTCTGGATGTAATGTGACATTTTTTCTCAAATATATTTTATCACCAATTTTAAACATATTACCATTATAAGCATAATACAGATAATTATTGATTAAATAATATCTATCATTTTCGGTTATATTTGCTGGTAATTCTGTTAATTCAATTATTGGATTTGATAATTCTTTATCTGAAAGTATTATTTTTTTAGTTGGTGTTGAATTACTTCCAATCCAAACAATTGCTCCTTCTTCTCTAAAAGCTTTTGGAATCGTATTAAATTCATCTTCAGTATTTACATAATAATCTCCAGAAAAATATTGCCACTTTCCATCATACCATATATAAGTAACTCCAAGTGGTTTAACAGTTACAATATTACCTTCTTTGGAATAAGTCTTTTTTAATAAAGCATTAATATTAGAATAATCTCTTGAAGGTATTTCTATTTGATGAATTATAAATCTGAGAATTGTATTATATAATGGTATTGGATTTGTTAAATCTGATTCAAAAGTATATAGTAATCCTTCAAGTGTTTCAACAGTACCATCATTTACTGTAGCATCTACAACAAAAAATATAAGACCATTATATCGTAAATTTAAAGGTATCTCTGTATCGATATTATCTAATGAAGAAATAATAAATCTTGGATCAATTGGTATATTTAAATTAACACCGAAATTATATGGTATCGATTTAACATTTAATCTACTATTTTGTATTGAACTTCTTTTCATAATATTTCAATTATAAATTAATCATATAATCTTTATTATTAGTATTTTCGATAACAATTCTACCAACCAAATCTTCTTTATAAATACCAAAATGATAAATACCTTCAATCATTTTTGTTGTTATTATCGAAGCATCATTATATTTTAATTGCCGATATTTATATGTTGTATTTCCCCGTAATAAACTTGTTTTCGGAATTTCAACTTTATCTATCAACATATCACCTTGATACAATTCTAATAAATATCTCGATTTATTAAAATCTAAAATATTTGCATATTCACTATCTGATTCAACAGGTAATAATAAATATAATTCCTGTTCAATATTTTGTCTAATATTAAATATATCAGATACGATAAATCCATTACTTTTAATAGTTGAATCAATATAAGTATTAGAAGTTAAACCATTACCTTGAGGATTTCCATCAGAATCATAGTTAGTTACTAATTTATAACATGGAGAATACATACATATTTCATTGGTTACAAAATTAGTAATATCTTTGATAAGTGTATAATTTATTTTGAAATCATCAGGAATTGAAGGATCTCCGTAAGTATCATTTTTAATACTTGCAGCTAAAAAAACTTTCTCTAAATTGAAAGTCATTCCATCAATAAAATAAAATTCAAAATCAATATAAGTATCATTACTTGTTGATACAGAATTAAATATTAATTCAGGTCTTGTATTGTTTGAATATGTTATTCTTAAATTAGCTGTTACTGTTGAATTTCGATCACTATCAGTTATTTTAAAATACACCCTACCTTTTATAGTTTGTCCATAAAATAACATGTGTTTATTTCCATTTTTATAGATATTATCATATTCAAATCTAATATCATAAAATTCTGGATTAACATATTTTGGTGCTAATCTTGGAAATAATAAATCATCAAATAATTCCTTATATGTTTTACCAGATACATCTGTCATCCACCATTGTAAAAATGGATTTCCATATAATCCTGCTTTTTCAGTATTATAAGTTGTTTTACTATCAACATAATCCCGATTAATCATTATTTCACCATCATAATTAGGATTATCTGGTTTCATTTCCTTTTCATCTTCAGGAACATTATCAGTACGAGCATTAATTAATTTATTCCATCGTAAATCAATACTCTTATATATCTTTGTAAAAAGTGTTTCAAGTATATTCATTTTAAATATTATTTGATGTTAACAACTCCCGTTAATTTAACTGGTTGTGATTTTTCTATAAATCTTATTTCATAAGCACAACCATCACCACCTCTAATTCCACCATCAGGTGTTGGATTAGGATTTTCATTATTTGGATCACTTGGATCAGTACCTCCACCTTCTGGATGTATTAAATCAACACGTTCACGTACATGACAATCAATAATTTCTTGATTTTCAAGCATTACTAATCCTGTTTCCGGATCAAGAATATAATTATCTTCATCATCCAAAACAAAGTCACCTATGATTACTTGAAATTTTGGATTACGAATTTCAGTATATAATATCATTGAAGATACTTCTCGAAATATATATCTTACTGTTTCTGTTTCACCACAAATACATTGCCAATATTCTTCATTAATTGCTGGTGAAATACCAGCTGGAACATCTTTTAAAGCATTATATAATTTACCATTAAGATGTACTGTATCACCTTCTTGATATGTTTCAGCTGGATTATATTGTTCAACAACAGCACGAGCAATTTCTTTTCTCCAGTTACTTAAAGCTCTACCATCACCATTATCAATATAAT
>ENA-ORNW01002783-ORNW01002783.1-human-gut-metagenome-genome-assembly--contig:-NODE-2783-length-11021-cov-2.171530_pt1 | contig 11021 bp, 12 predicted proteins | sample MGYA00242121_ERZ509034 | MGnify/ENA primary metagenome ERZ509034 (study PRJEB26280, sample SAMEA2338689) | human gut metagenome | biome: human gut; feature: human-associated habitat; material: faeces... | reverse complement strand
CCTTGCCGGATTTATGAGAAAGATCGACAGAAATGTAAAAGTATATAACATCCAGACCGTAGAAGATGCAGAGAAGGTCTGCCAGGAACTGGTATAAATATTGGAAAAAAAGATAAAGAATCAAAAATAAAGCAGGCATAGTGCAGCAGACAGAAATGCCAGGTAACAAATGCGGATCACGGATGACCGCATAACATCAGAAAGGAATTCATATGTCAGAGAAAAAAATCGCAGTTGTAACAGGCGGTGCACGTGGAATCGGGAAAGCCATCGCCCTGGAGCTTGCAAAAGCAGGAAACCTTGTAGTGATCAATTATAACGGCTCAGAAGAAAAAGCCCGGGAAACAAAAGCAGAGATCGAGGCAGCCGGCGGCCAGGCAGATATCCTGCAGTGCAATGTGGCAGATTTTGATGCATGTGAAGCTTTTTTCAAAGCTGTTGCAGAGAAATACGGACGTGTTGATATCCTGGTAAATAATGCCGGAGTTACGAAGGACGGACTTCTCATGAAAATGAGTGAGGAAGATTTTTCCAGAGTTGTTGACATCAATCTGAAAGGAACCTTCAACTGCATCCGTCATGTGTCCAGAATGATGCTGAAGCAGAGAAGCGGCCGGATCATCAGCCTTTCATCGGTGGTAGGCCTTCGTGGAAATGCAGGACAGGCCAATTACTGTGCTGCAAAGGCAGGTGTGATCGGAATTACAAAAAGCGTGGCAAGAGAGATGGCAAGCCGCGGGATTACCGTAAATGCTATTGCTCCAGGCTTTATCCGCACAGAGATGACGGATGTATTAAGAGATGACATTAAGAAAACCCTGATGGAGCAGATTCCCATGAAGAACTTCGGGGAAGTAGAAGATATTGCCAATACAGTCGCATTCCTGGCATCTGAGGACGCCAGATATATCACAGGCCAGGTCATCAGCGTAGACGGCGGAATGGCTATGTAATTCAAACCGGAAAGAGAAGGAGCGGATCATATGAAGACAAGAGTAGTAGTAACAGGTATGGGAGCCATCACGCCCATCGGAAATGATGTGGAGAGCTTCTGGCAGGCCTTAAAGGATAAGACACTGGGCATTGGCCCCATTACCTATTTTGACACGGCAGATTTTAAATGCAAGCTGGCGGCTGAGGTAAAGGATTTTGACGCTAAGGCGTACATGGATCCAAAGACTGCTCGCCGTATGGAGCCATTTTCCCAGTTTGCGGTAGCTGCGGCAAAGCAGGCCTTAGACCAGTCCGGCATTGACATGGAGAAGGAGGATCCCTTCCGTGTGGGCGTCAGCGTAGGTTCCGGTATCGGTTCCCTCCAGGCCATGGAGCGCAGCGAGAAGAAGCTTCTTGAAAAGGGCCCCAGCCGTGTAGAGCCTCTGTTAGTTCCTCTGATGATCTGCAACATGGCTGCCGGAAATGTAGCCATCCAGTTTGGGCTTAAGGGCAAATGCATCAATGTGGTAACTGCCTGTGCAACGGGTACCCACTCCATCGGAGAAGCCTTCCGCGCCATCCAGTACGGCGAGGCAGACGTGATGGTAGCAGGAGGAACCGAGGCCAGCATTACTCCCATCGGCATTGCAGGCTTTACCTCTCTGACTGCATTAAATACAACTGATGATCCAAAGCGCGCTTCCATTCCTTTTGATAAGGACAGAAACGGCTTTGTAATGGGCGAAGGCGCCGGCGTGGTTGTATTAGAGTCCTTAGAGCATGCAAAGGCCAGAGGCGCAAATATCCTGGCAGAGGTAGTGGGCTACGGCGCAACCTGTGACGCATACCATATCACTTCCCCTGCTGAGGACGGCAGCGGCGCTGCGAAGGCTATGGAATTTGCCATGAAGGACGCAGAAATTACACCTGAACAGGTAGATTATATCAATGCTCACGGCACCAGCACCCATCATAATGACCTGTTTGAGACAAAGGCTATCCGTCTGGCTCTGGGCGATCAGGCAGAGAAGGTGAAGATCAACTCCACCAAGTCCATGATCGGCCATCTCTTAGGCGCAGCAGGCGGCGTAGAGTTCATCACCTGTGTAAAATCCATCCAGGACGGCTATGTACATGCGACTCTGGGTCTTGAGGAGCCGGGCGAGGGCTGCGACTTAGACTACACACAGGGCGACGGCGTGGAAATGGATGTAAATTATGCCATCAGCAACTCACTGGGCTTTGGCGGACACAATGCCAGCCTGATCGTAAAGAAATTTACAGAGTAAGGAACAGGAGGACATGAATATGAATATCGACGAGATCCTTACACTGGTTCAGGCGGTGTCTGATTCCAGTTTAACCAGCTTTAAGCTGGAGCAGGGAGATACGGTTATTTCCCTGAGAAAAGAAAAGGAAGAGGCAAAGATTGTGACCGTAGGCGCTCCCGCAGCCCCGGCTGTATTTGCAGCCTCCGCCCCGGCCCACGTTCTTCCGGCTCCCGAGACAGTGGCAGGTTCCGGCAGGTGTGCCTGCAGGACAGACAGCAGCTCCTGCAGAGGCGAAGGATGCAGGAACGGACATTGGTTCTGATAAAGTAATCACTTCTCCGTTAGTAGGTACTTTCTATAGCTCCTCTTCCCCGGATGCAGAGCCTTATGTTAAAGCAGGCGATACCGTGAAAAAGGGACAGATCCTCGGCATCATCGAAGCAATGAAGCTGATGAATGAAATTGAGAGCGAATATGACGGCGTAGTAGAGGCAGTTCTTGTAAACAACGAGGATGTGGTAGAGTACGGCCAGCCTCTGTTCCGCATTAAATAAACCATACATCAGGAGGATTACGATATGTTAATGGGTATTAAAGAGATTCAGGAAATCATTCCCCACCGCCATCCATTCCTGCTGGTGGACTGCATTGAGGAGCTGGAGCCCGGTGTCAGAGCCGTAGGCTACAAGGCCATCACCTATGATGAGTCCTTCTTCAGAGGCCATTTCCCACAGGAGCCCGTTATGCCGGGAGTTTTGATGGTAGAGGCGCTGGCTCAGACAGGCGCAGTGGCTATCCTGTCTCAGGAGGGCTTTAAGGGAAAGACCGCTTATTTCGGCGGAATTGACAAGCTGAAATTCAAGCACAAGGTAGTTCCGGGAGACCGTCTGCGCTTAGAGTGCGAGATCATCCGCCAGAAGGGCCCGGTAGGCATCGGAAAGGCCACAGCTACGGTAGACGGAAAGGTAGCTGTTACCGGAGAGCTGACCTTTATGATCGGCTGATAGGGAGAAATAGAATGTTTAACAAGATTTTGATTGCAAACAGAGGTGAGATCGCAGTCCGCATCATCCGCGCCTGCCGTGAGATGGGGATTCAGACGGTAGCTGTGTACTCTGAGGCAGACAGAGACTGCCTTCACACTCTTTTAGCAGACGAAGCCATCTGTATTGGTCCGGCTCCATCTACTCAAAGCTATCTGAACATGGAGCGGATCCTGTCGGCAACTGTAGCCATGAAGGCAGACGCCATTCATCCGGGCTTTGGCTTCCTGTCTGAAAATGCCCGTTTTGCAGAGCTGTGTAGCAAGTGTAATATTACCTTTATCGGCCCGTCCGCAGAGATCATCAACCGGATGGGAAATAAATCCGAGGCAAGAAAGACCATGATCGAGGCCGGAGTTCCGGTGGTTCCCGGAAGCAAGGAGGCTGTATACACAGCAGAAGACGGACTTGCCATGGCAAAGGAAATAGGTTTTCCTGTGATGATCAAGGCATCCTCCGGCGGCGGCGGAAAGGGAATGCGCATTTCCAGAAGCGAAGAGGATTTTACAGAGTTCTTCAATGCTGCCCAGCTGGAGTCTGTAAAGGGCTTTTCCGATGATACTATGTACATTGAAAAATATATTGAAAAGCCCCGCCATGTGGAATTCCAGATTATGGCAGATAAGTTTGGAAATGTGATTCATCTGGGAGAGAGAGACTGCTCCATTCAGAGACGCCACCAGAAGGTTTTAGAGGAAGCACCCTGCAGTGTCATTTCTCCGGAGCTTCGCAGACAGATGGGTGAGACAGCTGTACGGGCTGCAAAGTCTGTTGGCTATGAAAATGCGGGAACCATAGAATTCCTTTTGGATAAGGACAAGAATTTCTATTTTATGGAAATGAACACCCGTATCCAGGTGGAGCATCCTGTAACAGAGATGGTATCCGGCCTTGATCTGATCAAGGAGCAGATCCGCGTTGCAGCGGGAGAACCCTTAAGCGTGACTCAGGATCAGGTAGAGATCCGCGGCCATGCCATCGAGTGCCGTATCAATGCAGAGAACCCCCAGAAGCATTTCATGCCCTGTCCGGGACGGATCCAGACCGTACATCTTCCGGGAGGAAACGGAGTCCGGGTGGATACCCATATTTACAGCGACTACAAGGTTCCGGCAAACTATGATTCCATGCTTATGAAGCTGATCGTATACGATAAAGACCGTGAAGCTGCTATTGCCAAGATGCAGAGCGCCCTTGGCGAGGTGATCATCGAGGGAATTGAGACGAATATCAACTTCCAGTATGAAATTCTGGAAAATGAAGCGTTCCGAAGCGGTGATACAGATACGGGATTTATCGAGAAATATTTTCCGGAGTATGTAAAATAATCAGAGATTAGAAAGGAAGTAGCCTTATGCTGCGTAATATGTTCAAAAAAACGTATACCAAGATCGATACGATCTACAGGCCGAAAGCCGGAGACAGCGAAGAGCCCTCCATTCCTCAGGGATTGTGGCGCAAGTGCAATAAGTGCGGGCAGCCGATCTATGTGGAGGATGTAGTGAACAATTATTACGTCTGTCCGAAATGTGACGGCTATTTCCGCATTCATGCATACCGCCGGATTGAAATGCTCGCCGATGAAGGCACCTTTGAGGAATGGAACCAGGAAATGCCCTTCTCCAATCCCCTGGATTTTCCAAATTATGAGAAAAAGGTGGCTGCTGCCAGAGAAAAGAGTCATTTAAACGAAGCAATCGTCACAGGTAAGGCCATGATCGAGGGAAATCCTGCCGTCATCGGCGTCTGTGACGCCCGGTTTATCATGAGCAGTATGGGCCATGTGGTAGGAGAAAAGATTACCCAGGCAGTAGAACAGGCTACAAAGGAAAAGCTTCCGGTGATCCTCTTTGCCTGTTCCGGAGGAGCCAGAATGCAGGAGGGGATCGTTTCTCTGATGCAGATGGCAAAGACTTCCGCTGCCTTAAAGCGCCACCATGAGGCCGGACAGCTCTTTATCAGCGTACTTACAGATCCAACCACAGGCGGAGTGACTGCAAGCTTTGCCATGCTGGGCGATATTATTATCGCAGAGCCTCATGCCCTGATCGGCTTTGCAGGCCCCAGGGTCATCGAGCAGACCATCGGACAGAAGCTGCCCGAGGGCTTCCAGAGAGCAGAGTTCCTTTTGGAGCACGGTTTTGTAGATATGATACTGGAGAGAAAAGATCAGAAGCGTGTGATCGGCCAGATCCTTTATATGCACAGAAAGCATGGGATGACCGCTGTGGAGCCGGGGATGCTGAGGCAGGAAAGTGAGCCTGCTGAGGCGCAGAAAACTCATGCAGCCGGTTCTGAATCCTTTGGTCATCGTTCAAAAGCAGGAGAACACCATGAAAAAACAGCCTGGGATACGGTTCTTCTCTCCAGAAAAGCCGACCGTCCTACGGCTCTTGACTATATCAACGCTGTATTTGACGAGTTTATCGAATTTCACGGAGACCGTTATTTCAAGGATGACGGGGCGATCGTAGGCGGTATTGCCATGTTCCACGGTATGCCGGTTACGGTAATCGGTCAGCAGAAGGGAAAAAATACCAAAGACAATATTAAGCGCAACTTTGGTATGCCATCCCCGGATGGCTACCGCAAGGCCCTGCGTCTGATGAAGCAGGCAGAAACCTTTGGACGTCCCATTGTGTGCTTTGTGGATACACCCGGAGCCTTCTGTGGCCTGGAGGCAGAGGAGAGAGGACAGGGAGAAGCCATTGCAAGGAATCTCTTTGAAATGTCAGATCTGAAGGTTCCCATTCTTTCCATCGTGATCGGAGAAGGCGGAAGCGGCGGCGCTTTGGCTATGGCTGTGGCAGATGAGGTATGGATGCTGGAGCATTCCGTTTATTCCATCCTGTCCCCGGAGGGCTTTGCCTCCATTCTCTATAAGGACAGCAAAAAGGCTCCGGAAGCAGCAGAGGTGATGAAGGTGACAGCGGCTGATTTAAAGAAGCTGGGACTGATTGAGCAGATTATCCCGGAACAGGAACCTGCAAACACAGATACTCTGTACCGTATTGCCGGATTTATGGATCAGGCGATGGCAGGCTTCTTTGAAACATATCAGGCCATGACAGCCGGGGAATTGGCAGAACACAGATATCAGAGATTTAGGAGAATGTGATGAGTAATTTCAAACCATTGGTAATTGGTGATCTTAAAATAGAAAAACCGGTGATCCAGGGTGGAATGGGGGTTGGAATCAGCCTCCACCGTCTGGCCGGAGCCGTGGCAAAGGCCGGCGGAATGGGGCTTATCTCCACTGCTCAGATCGGTTTCAGAGAGCCGGATTTTAAAACGAACTTTGTTGAGGCCAATCTGCGTGCGATCCGTAATGAGTTTAAAAAGGCCAGAGAAATTGCTCCTGAGGGAGCAATCGGCTTTAACATCATGGTAGCCACAAAACACTACGATATGTGGGTGAAGGAGGCCGTGAAGGCAGGAGCCGACGCCATTATATCGGGAGCAGGACTTCCCGTATCTTTGCCGGAATATGCAGAAGCAGCTTATGAGGAAATGAAGGCAGTGGGCAAAAAGCTCCTTCGCCGTACCAAGCTGGCTCCCATCGTATCGACTGCAAAGGCTGCTATGGTAATCTGCAAGATGTGGGACAGAAAGTATCACAGGGTTCCTGATTTTGTAGTGGTAGAAGGTCCTCTGGCAGGAGGCCATCTGGGCTTTTCCAAGGAGCAGCTGACGCAGTACGGAGCGGACAGTGCAGATGTGGAGAAGACCTATGACCAGGCCGCTTATGATGAGGAAGTAAAGGCAATTATGAAGGTGGTAAAGGGATATGAGGAGAAATACGATACCCATATCCCGGTGGTTACTGCCGGAGGCATTTACACCCATGAGGATGTAAAGCACCAGTTTGAGCTGGGAGCAGAGGGAGTCCAGGTCGCTACTCGCTTTGTGACAACGGAGGAATGTGATGCGCCGGATGCTTATAAGCAGGCATACATCCAGGCTTCAAAGGAGGATATCGTCATCACTCAGAGCCCGGTAGGTATGCCCGGAAGAGCGATTTTAAATCCCTTCTTAAAGAAGATCAAAGAAGGAGAACGTCCTGCCATCAGAGCCTGCTTCCAGTGTCTGGAGCACTGTGATATTAAGACGATCCCATACTGCATTACCAATGCCCTTGTGAATGCGGCAGAAGGAGCTGAGGATACAGCGCTTCTGTTCTGCGGAAGCAACGCCTTCCGTTCCGAGCGGATCGAAACCGTAGAAGGCGTTATGAATGCACTGCTGATCGGATAGAATGGTATGAAAAGGAGTCGGAAAAGGATCCGGCTCTTTTTATTTGCCCCCCCTCCGTTGACCTGCTTCCGATTTGCAGGTAAGATAGAAACGTCAAAAAATGTTAAAACAGCAAGGAAAAGAAAAATGGCAGATAAAAAGAAGGAATATCTCATCGGAGATGTGTCCCGCATCGTTGGATTAAGCCGGGATGCGCTGCGTTTTTATGAAAAAAAGGGCGTGATCCGGGCGAACAAAAAGGAAAATGGATATCGGTATTTTTCAGATGAAGATATCTATCGGCTGATGTGCATTGTTTACCGGAGAAAGATGAATGACAGTCTGGAGGAAATCCGGGAATCGGTTAAGGACAATAGAAGCGTTGCCGGTATGAGGAGGCATTTGGAGCAGAGGATCAAGGAAGAAGAGGAAGAAATCCTCAGGCGCAGGCAGAGTATCGCCAGGATGAGCCTGTCTTTAAAGGATATGGACTGTATCGAGGACTGTATGGGGAAATACAGCCTGAAGAAGTTTCCACAGGCATATATTCTGGATACCTGCGAGGATATATATGATGGGCTGCGCCAGTGGTTTTCCATGTCCTCCGAGGTCAGCGGCCTGGATATGGCATATTTTTACAATATGTTCTCTGTGGAACATGAGTCTCTGGAAAACAGAGGGACGCAGCTTCTGGTGTACAGGGGACTGGAGCATTTTATCAGTAAAAGCTTTGATCTGTCCAGATATCCGCTTACGGATACGGTACCCTGTATCTATACTATAGAGTCGTCAAAAGAGCTGCTTCCGGATTATGCGGCTGCTGAAAAAATGACAGAGTGGGCAGAAAAACGGGGGATTACGCCTTCCGGGATGCTGTACTCCAACAACATGAGTTCTTTTTTGGGAGAAGAGACGGATACATATTATCTGGAGCTTTATATGCCCGTGATACAGTCCGATCAGACACCATAAAAGGGGGAAGACCCGCCGGGAGAAGCGTTTCTCCCTGGCGGGTCTGCATCATTACTGACAGTGTAAGGATAAAGGATGGAGCTGCTCCAGGGTCAATAGGGTTTATAAAAACGTAAAGAAATGTAAATATTCTTACAGAAACAGGGAAAATTCGTCAAAAATGTGGATAAATATTTAACAATAGAAGCTATTTCCACATAAAAATACATATTTCCCCATGTTTTCCCTTGACTTTCCCCAAGGTATAAACAAGGTTATCCACAAAGTTATCCACATTATCCACCGATAAACACAACATATATGGTGTAAAATCGACAGAACACTACATTTAGGTTGTGGATAACCTGTAATACACAAAATTATACCTCGGCAGCCGTATTTTCCTTAGTTTGTCCAAAACGGGTGATAAAATCAATGAGATACGATGAAATTGTAACCGTGATCAAAGAGTAGATGATCCGTTTTAAGGGGATATAGGACAGGGACAAAATAAGAACCGTAAGATCGGTAAAAAGATAGGCTCTGGAAATCCGCCATCCGGTTATCTTGGAAATTACAAGGGCCAGCGCGTCATCTCCCGCACAGGAAGCGCCCTGGCGGACTACAAGGCCGCAGCCGATTCCGATAAAACAGCCTCCCAGGACTGAAGCGGCAAAAGGGATATCTGCCAGGCTGGGAAGAAGCGGGGGAAAAAGCTCCCATAAACGGAAAAAAACAGCCATACACAAGGTGGCAAAGATGGAGGTTTTTAAAAATTCCTTTCCAAGATACTTAAATCCCATGAGATAGCTGAGAAAATCAAGTACCGGGGACAGCAGAGAGGAGGACATGCCAAGCCAGAAATTCAGTAAAAGAATCAGCCCCAGGATACCGCCCTCGGTGATATCCGCCTGCTGGTGGACATTGTAAAGTCCAAAGGTGGTAATAGCTGTGCCAATGATAATAGAAACAGTGGTTTTGAGAACGAAGGTTTCCTTCAGCTCCCGTTTGATCGTGTTTGACAGCCTGTTCAGCTGCAACATATTAAAACATCCTTTCTTGATATGATGCTGTTATTATAGCAGGACAGTGGGGTGAGGTGTCAAGGGGAGGGGGATCTTAAAAGGAATATTTATGGATGTTCGGGCATAGAATATCAGGCAGGATAGAAAAAGGAGAACGCGTATGCTGAATGTCCTCTGGTCAGGAATGATCCTGTCGGGAATTTTGTGGGCGGCGGTCCATGGAAGGCTGGATCAGGTTACTCAGGGAGCGCTGGCCTCGGCAAAAGAGGCGGTATCCTTATGCATTACAATGCTGGGAGTTATGTCGCTGTGGACAGGAATACTGGAAATTGGCCGCGGAGCGGGGCTGATCGAACGTCTTTCCAGAATGATGAGGCCGGTGCTGCATTTTCTTTTTCCGCATCTTTCTCCGGACAGTGAGGCGGCCAGACAGATTTCCATTAATTTTATTGCCAATATATTAGGGCTTGGCTGGGCAGCTACCCCTGCGGGATTAAAAGCTATGGAAGAATTAAAAAAAGAAGCGGAGGGATCCGGTCATGGCGGCTTTGCAGGTGATCCGGTTACAGCAACCACGGATATGTGCACCTTTCTGATACTAAATATCTCCTCCCTTCAGTTGATCCCTGTGAATATAATAGCCTACCGGAGCCAGTATAAAAGCCCGTCTCCGGCGGCAATCACCGGTCCATGTCTGGCGGCTACGGCCGCCAGTACGATTGCAGCTGTAATATTTTGTAAAATAAAGGGAAGAAAAAAATGACGCCGGTGATGACACGCGGCGTCATTTGAATATGGTTTATTTTTCGTAAGTGTAATTTTCTACCTCCACCTTATCGACTTCCTGATAAGGAGCCAGAGTGGAGATCATTTTAACGGGAACGTCATAATTGTTGATGCAGTAGTGAACCTCAGACGGTTCAATGTGGATCAGATCGCCGGCGGAGAGCGTATTTACTTTTCCATCTACAACAATATCAATTTTGCCTTCCAGAATGAAAAAGTTTTCTTCCATTACATTGTGGTAATGAGCAGTGAAATCCTGTCCGGGCATGAACTGTACGATGGCAAAATTCATACGCGGGCCCTTCATCAGGTATTTGGGACCGCTGTCACCAAAGCGGTATTCTCTCTCATTTTCATTTATAATATACATAGAATCCTCCTTTTGTGCAGCAGCACAGTTTGATTTATCGTAATGAAACAAATACTAAATGCCAGGTGCGGTCCACATAGGGGTAGTAAGTCCCTCGTTTACCAGAGCCAGCTGGGCAGCATAGAGTTTTTTCCACTGCACATACATTTTACAGTATACTTTGTGATTTTCCATATTCGGCAGATAGGTGTGGTCGATCTTTACCAGTCTTTTAGCGGCAGCAGAGATATCCGGGTAAATTCCTGCGCCATAGCCTGCGATCAGGGCTGCTCCCAGAGCGGTGGCCTCCTTGACGGCAGGAACCTTTACCGGGATGCCCAGTACATCGTCCAATACTGCAAGGACGCGGTGGTGCGGGCTAAGAACGCCGTGGAGGACGGGGACCGGGTCATCCGCATCGGCACCTCTC
>ENA-ORNW01002779-ORNW01002779.1-human-gut-metagenome-genome-assembly--contig:-NODE-2779-length-11029-cov-3.327684_pt1 | contig 11029 bp, 8 predicted proteins | sample MGYA00242121_ERZ509034 | MGnify/ENA primary metagenome ERZ509034 (study PRJEB26280, sample SAMEA2338689) | human gut metagenome | biome: human gut; feature: human-associated habitat; material: faeces... | reverse complement strand
TCCTCCGGCGGCTGCTTCCGGTCCCGGAAGATGAGTGCCCGGTTCTCATACAGCTGCGGCAGCGTCCAGTGCAGGGCGGGCTGCGCCTTTTCCGCGATGATCATGGCGTTGTTCCACTTCGCGGCCTTCTTGAAGTCGGCAAGGCGGAAGTACAGGCTCGCGGCGCGGTAGGCCCAGAGCTTCTTCTGCGGGGTGTCGAGCCGGGCGTCCGGGTCGGACTTTCCCAGCACAGCGGAGTAAATATCGGCGGTGCTGCGCCGGTCGGCGGGCGTCTCCTGAAACTCCCACAGTCCGTCCAGAAAATGGGCGTCGCCCTCTCCGTCAGACCCCGGCTCCCGCAGGCTGCACAGCTTGCGGATGAGGGTGTGGGGGACAAGGTACTCGTCTTTCCCGCTGCCCGTGCTGTTCAGGTAGCGCAGATCCACCAGCGCGTGGAAATCCCTGTCGTCCGGCCGCAGGCCGCAGGCGTTGAGGAACAGCTCCCGCGAGAGCCCGCTCTCCCCGATGAACATGGCGCGGTGCAGCAGGGTCCGCATCGGCGGGGTCAGCTTCGCCAGCCCGAACAGGGTGGTCAGGTTCTGCAGCACGGTGCCGCTGCGGCTCTCGCCGTCCTTTTCGCTGGGGATGAGCATTTCCAGACTGTTGTCCCGGAGGGTTTGGCCCTTGCTCAGGTCCTCGGCGATCTGCCCGGCCGGGATGTGGGTGAACTGCATCAGGGCGGCCACCATGGTGACGGTCATGGTGTGGCGCTCTATCAGCCGGAGGATATGTCGGAGGGTGTCGTCGTCCGAGTCCGGCAGCCCCCGGGAGCCGTCCCGCAGGATGTCCAGCAGGACATCTTCCTTCAGGGAGTTGATCTCGAAAAAGCGCCCGCCCGCCGCATGTTCCAGATTCTGCCGCGTGGTCAGCAGCAGGCGGCAGGGCAGGGCGCACAGCTGCTGGTAGAGCTGCTGCTCCAGACTGCCGCTGGCACCGGTCAGCTCGGCCCAGGACGAGGCCTCATCGCGGTCAAAGTTGTCGATGACCAGCAGGTCCAGCTCCGACAGGTTCTCGCACAGCAGCTTCTGCACGTCCCCAATCAGGTCGGGCCCGCCGCGCTCCACCGGCATGGCATGGGCGAAGGTGTCGGTGTACAGCGCCTCCAGCGTGCCGGGAAAGCGGACGAAGTACGGCCGGCTCAGCGGGTGGCGCTGCTGCCATCCGTGGGCGGCGGCGAGGGCCAGTTTGGTCTTGCCCATGCCCGCAAAGCCCCACAGCACATGGGGGTTCCGCTTTTCGTTTTCCAGTTCGTTCAGCAGGTTCTTTACGTCTTCGTCGCGGCCCTTCACCTCGCCATCGTTCAGCGCGCCTGCATTCTGGGCAAGGCTCCATACCGGCGGCGTCAGGCGGCGGCGCCACTCATCCATCTGCCGCGCCATCTCTTCCAGCGTGATGCGTTCTTCGGGGGCTTCCTTTGCGGCAGCGGTCAGCAACGCGTTCACCTGAGCCAGCAGGGAACCTTCCAGCCCGGAAGGTCTTGCTTGGCTTGCGGTCAGCGTCACATACCTTTCCAGGAAGCTCAGGTCCCGCTCCAGCCGCAGATTGTTCGCCGCTGTAGGGTCCAGCAGGGCATAGAACAGCCGCCCCACCGCGTAAACGTCGGACGCCGGGGTCGGTGTCCCGCCGTTTTGCAGCTCCGGTGCACGGAAGCCCGGTGTGCTGAACACCTCGCTCTCCGGCCCGGTCTCTTCGTCCCAGCCGCCGCCGAAGTCCAGCAGGGACACGCCCAAGATCGTGCCGTTGGACAGGCTGCCGTCCACAAAGAGATTGCCCGCGCTAATGTCGCCATGGATGCAGCCGCTGCCATCCTCATCGCTGTGGATGCGTTTCAGGTTCGCCAGCAGGGCGCAGAACAGATCCACCGTCTTTGCGAACTGCGGCACAGAATTTCCGCAGCCCGGCCGTCCGTTGCCGAAAGGATGATCCGGGCTGCAGGGCTGGGCGGCTTCTTCCAACAGATCTTTCAGCCAGAAGCCCTGCCGCTCGGTAAGGCACTCCATTTCCAGAATGCAGCTGTACGGCGGCGTGCAGGGGTCTTTTCCCGGCAGCTGGATCGACCGTACCGAAAGCTTTCGGTCCACCGGCACCGTGAGCCGGGTGCGCTGGCGGCTCTGCTGCCCGACGCGGATCTCGCGATTGGCCCGCTCGTCAAAAAGCGTCTGCATCTTTTCAATTCTTTTTTTACGCTCCGGGTCATTCTCCGGCAAGGCTGCGGCTTCCTCCGGCAGAATAGCCCCGCCCACCCGGACATAACCCTGCCGTGGGAAATACTCCTTGAGGATGACCGGATACATCTGCCCTTCTTCCTGCGCCTGATAGAGCAGCGCAAAGCCGCCCGACGTGATGTACTTTTGGATCGTGAACCGTCCGTTCTCCGTGCACAGCACTGTTCCATCGGGCAGAGGCACACGGCGCGTCTCTTGCTGGTCCCACATGAAAAGCCCTCCTCCGTTTGGATATTCTGGCTTTATTATAGCGTATCCTCCAAAATATTCCAAGGCGGTGCCGCGCCCTTCCTGCCCTGCGCCAAATATTTATTCCCGTAGAAGCTGCCGGGCCGTTCTGCTATGCTTTGAAGCAGAAAGCCGCACTTCCGGCGGCTTTTTTTGGGACATGAGAAAGGAGAACTCTATGAACGCAAGTATCGAAGCAAAAAAGGCTGAGGCCGTTGAGCGCATGAAGCTGTGGGGCATCTATCCGCCCATTATCAAGTGCTTTGAGCAGGAGGGCATCGTTTCCGAGAGCGCTCCTCCGCTGGGCACCTGCAGCCAGCTCGAAGGAGAGCAGCTTGAGCGCGTCAGAAAATTCGAGGAAAAATACAACGCGGTCGTTTATCATGTGATCCACAGCTTTACGAATATCGGTGAGCTCGAGAGCTATCTGTTCGTCAGCGACCGCCCGGATGAGTGGGAAACGGACCGTAAGGACCTCAAGTCCGGGCAGCCGCTCGCGCGGGTCTACAACTACGATGAACCCGACTGGCCGGAGCTTGGGTATATCGGTGTTTCGCTGACGACGGCTGCGGGCCTCCGCAGAACCTGGTAAGGAGGGATATTTCTATGTATCACGCTGATCTGCACACTCACACCATCCATTCCGACGGCGAGTATACGCCCGCGCATCTGGGCTTGATGGCGCTTCAAAGCGGCATCCGGTATCTAGCGTATACCGACCACAACTACAGTTATTCCCCCGCCGAACTGAGCGACCTTCGCCTGCAGTTCCCCATGCTGCGCATTCTGCGCGGCTGCGAGTTCAGCTGCTTTTATCGCACCGCCGACGGACGCCGCATCGAAATCCACATCGTGGGCCTGAACTTCGACCCCGCCTGCCCCGAGCTTCAGGCCGTGCTGCGCCGCAACCAGCCCGACCGCCGCAGCTACGTTACCAAGATCCTGAACAAGCTCGACGCACTGGGCGTCGGCATCGGCACCTACGAAGACCTCATGGCCTTCTGCAACGGTCCGCAGCATCTTGGCCGAATGCACATTGCCCGCAGCCTTGTGGCCCACGGCTATGTCAAGACGGTGGATGAAGCGTTCGACATATACATCGGCAGCTTCGGCCAGCGTCTGGCCTATGTCGAGTCGGAGCTGGACTATGCACCCATCGAGGACGTTCTCTCTGCCCTGCAGAAGGCACAGGGCATCGCCATTCTGGCGCACCTGTTCTTCTACCCGCTGGACGATGCCGAACAGCACCGCCTGCTGCGCACCTTCAAAGCGTTGGCAGGCCCCTGCAGCGGCATGGAGGTCTACTATGGCCGCTACACCGACGAGCAGCGCTGTCATCTGGCCGCGCTGGCGGCGCAGTACGACCTGCTGCCCTCGGCGGGTTCCGACTTCCACGGCCCTGGCGACGGCAACGCCACCCATGACGGCGGGCTGGGCCATCACTTCCCCGCTTCGGTCTACGAAGCGCTGGAAGCCCGTCAGCGCGAGGTCTACGGCGTCGTTCATGACTAAGCGTTAAATACAACATATCAAAAGGCCCGGGAGCCGTTTCAAAACAGCTCCCGGGCCTTTTTGTGCCCCGCTTTATCGTTCCAGCCGTCGGCACCAGTCCTCTGCCGTTGCCAGCATCTCATTCATCGAAATGCGCTGCTCCGGGTCCGGTGCTATCGCCCGTAGCAGCAGGCGGTTCACCTCTGCTCGCATCTCCTGCGGGAGGCCGGACTGGACACTCTCGCCCGCGGTTAGGGTTTGGGTGTTATCCAGGAAACCCAGCGGACGGTGCAGCCTGACATTGTGCACCGCGACCGGATACAGCATACTCAGCAGCAGCCGGCCGGCCGAAAAGACATCGGTCTTTTCGGTGACAGGCCCTGAGAACAGCTCCGGCGCATGGAAGCCCGGCTCAGCCGTCGCGGGCATCTCATTCTCGCCGATCTTCCGCACTGTACTGACATCCGCAAAGGACACGCCCTGAATGCGCCCTTCGGCAAGGCTTCCTTCCACGAAAAGATTGCCGCTGCTCAAGTCTCCCATGATCCACCCCGCACGGTGCAGCGGACGCAGCGCCAGCAGGGTGTCCCGGAAGATCTGCATGGTAATGGCGGCCTGCCGGTACCGCACAGTTTCTTCGGGGGACAAAGCATTCTTCCTGTTGGCGTAGGTTTCCGAAGGGATGCGCCAGGCCGTTGGGATTGGTGCATTCCCGCATCAGCGCCTGCAGCGGGAAGCCCTGCGCTGCGGTCATGCCGTCCATTTCCAGAAAGGCACAGTAGGGCCACTGCCATTCGGTGCCGTCCGGCAGGACCAGCGTACCGGCGGGCAGCACCGGCTTTTCCGGGATGACGCATCGGACACTGCCGCAAAGTTCCTGATTCATGCGCTGCTCCTGCTCTGCCTGACGGCGCAGCCAGAGATAGGTGCGGCTCAGCTTTCTGCTGTCGGGCGGTTCCTGCTCCCAGCCTTTCAGCGCGGGCGTACCGCGCAGCCGCACCCAATGGCTGTTGAAGAACTCTTTCAGCACGACGGCCTGACCGGTCGTTTGGCTGCGCACCTCGTAGAACAGGGCGTTTTTGTTTTCTGCAAGCAGAGCCTGCAGCACGAACTCTTCTCCGTTCAGGAACGACAGGATCGTTCCATTCGGCAGCGGCTCGCGCCGCATCTTTTTCCAGCGTATCATCTCGTAAACCTCCTGTGTGCGGGCCGGCGGGTTTGGGCTGCCGCCGGTCTCCGCACGAATTCAAGCGAAAAGTGGAAATTCCTTCTAAAATTTCTCCCGAAGATTTGTGCTGATTGGCGAATGGATTTTCCATCCCGGGTTGTTTATAATGGAGACCCGGACCTGACATGTACAAACACATTCTACTTTTTGAAATATCCTTCTGCCATGGAATAAATTTTTGTGCCGGGGCCGCACGGTTTTTCGCAAAAGGGAGGGATCTTATGCCGAAATTGGAGACATTTTCAGCGCTTCTGGAACAGGAAACACAGAAGTGGATCGACGAGGAGATCAGTAAAGGCAACGACGCATGGAACGCCCGGCGCTCCTTCGACGGCCTTTCCAACATCCATTGGGACATGGTCGCCCAGTCTGCTGCACAGATCAAAGAACATCTGGCCTGCTCCGGCCAGAACATGACGCAGGGCATATTTCTCTGCAGATGCATCCAGAAGCACCGCCCGGACCTTCTCCAAAGCGATGGTACTATGGCAGAGGCCGCCGACCTTGTCAACTGCAAGCCGGAGGAGCTGCAGCCTTGGCCAAGCGCCACCATCAAGATCGTCGCCAAGAACCTGAAGCGCCTATGCCTTGCGGAACTCGGCTGCGAGAACCCCGGCACCGCATGGGATTCCATTCTTAAGAGGGATGTGGCCCATCGCCGCGCAGGAAATCGGCAGGAAGCCTATCACATCGCCTTTCTGCTGCACATGACGACCGAAGAGATGCAGCGCTACTTTTTCCTCACCCGTCAGGAAGCGTTCAGCCTACGCGACCCGCTGGATATCGTGTGCTTCGCCTTCAAGTTTTTTGATGCGAAAAAAGACCATGCGGATTCCTTTCACTGGTGGGATGTGACCGATGTTCTGCAGGGGTATCTGACCGCCTGCAAAACCGCCGACGCAGCGGCAGAGCAGCCTGTTCGCCACTGCTCCCAGAAGAATGGCAGTACTCGCATTCTAAGCCGCGATGTCCAAAAGCTGCAGAATGCTATGCACCGCACCAACAATCCTGCCATCGACATTCCCGCACTCCGACATGACCTGCAGGAGTATCTGCTCGCCCATCGCCGCAATCTTACGGAGATGAAACTGGAGCTAGTCCATCCGAAAAAACTTCCTCCCGGTCAGAGCCGCGTTGAGATCTGCATGGGCTACCCGTATTCCCACACCGTCCAGCGGGAATTGAGCATTCTGGTCGGTTATCTGCTGGTGCTGTATGGCCGCTGGAACACGGTGGTTAAGACGGTATATCCAAAAAAAGAGCAGGAGCGGCGGGATAAACTGCTGCTTTCCTCTGAAAAAGGCGCTGCGCCGAAACTGCTTTCTGCAGACGATTTTATGGCCGTTCTCAGCCAGGCACGCTGGGAATCCCTTGAGCCGCTGAAAGAAGCGTTTCAGGAAAAACTGAATCCGGACTCTCTTCAAGAACCTCGTTCTGCTGCCATCAAGCCGCAGGAGACCGCTTTTCTTATGGGCCAGTGGCTGCTGCGCATCACGCCGCAGGGGTCTGCGAGTCCCGATGCCTTCAAGACAGCGGTGCAGCCCTTGAACGACTTCCTTCTTCAGGTAGAGGCGATCAAAGAATCTGATATTCCGAAGCTGACCTATCCGGGCAGTGCCCGGCTGACCTGTAATGTGATCTGGCACCTTGCCGGCTGTCTCCACTGCAAACGGGCACTTTCTGCCCGTATCGCCGATGGACCGAAAGCCGCACATCCGAGTGCATCTGAATGGGCCGACTACTTCCATAAGCTGGGCAATGCGCTGGTCGTGGTATCTGCCGATGAGGAGCATTTCAAAGACCGTGAACGCTGCGGGATCCTGAACAAGGACCAGCACCAGAACCTTCAGAGCGAATTCACTTCTTTTTCCACCTATGATCTGTACCCAGATTCCGGCTCGGAAAAGGACGCGGAGGCCAATCGCTACAGATACATTCAGGACCATCTGGAAATGGGCCTGCCGAATCTCTGTCGCAAGATCGAGGCTACTCTGCACGACTATTCTCCGAAGGCCGAGAAGTACGCTGCAAGAATAGAACCGCTCAACGAAAAAGAACTTGACGGCTGGCAGGCAAATAATGCTTTAGGCAGCAGGCTGCTTTCCCGTGAGGACATCCTGCAGCTGTTCTTTTTCCTCATTCTGGCCATCTATGACTGCTGCACAGCAGACGCCGGCAAAGCGCAGGAAGCGTTTACGGCAGAACACGCATGGCTCAAGGCTATGCGCGATAAAGCCGAAGCGGAACTGAAAGAGCCGGACGGTACCACCGGAAGCTTTTTGGAAGACGCCTTATTTGCCAGCGTTTTTGTCGAGCTCGAGGGCCTTTGGAACGAACCGAAGTCCGACACGGTCACACCGGACCAGTCCACGACCATCTGCCACATTTACAACTTCCTGCTGGAAAGCCTGACCCTTGCCAGTGGGACCACTTGGCACAGCATTTACTACCCCGCCTATGCAGACCGGTTCTATGTGCTGGCCGGTGCATTGGCCACGGCTGTGCCACAATCCCGCCGGACACTGGGTTTTATGATGGGCACGCACCGCCAGAAAAAAACGAAAGCCAACACGAAAAAAGCTTCGGCCAAAGGCTCCCGCGCCGCCCCGAAAAGCTGAAAACTTATTCCTTAGATTCCCTTCTTTTCCCTGTGTTACACTCAAATCGCCGCAGGATCGGGCCAAAATTCTGGCTCTGCGGCGGTCGAAGGTCACACAAAAAGGAAGGGAGTTTTTTATGTATTTTTTTCTGCACATCCTGCCGGAGGTCATCTCCGCGGTGTTTTCGTTTCTTGTGGAGTGTTTTTTGTTTCGGGAACAGCCCGCGCTGTACGGCGGGACACTGTCTCCCCTCGTAATTGCATGGCTCTATATGGCCATGATTCTGGCCGTGTGGCTTCTCCCGATCTTCTACGACGCCTGTCGGCGCAAGGGCGGTATGATGAGCACCGCGCTGAACCTGCTGCCCGCCGAGATCATCTTTGGAGGTGAGTTTCTCTACCGCCTTCCCCTCGTCGGGGTCGCCGTGCTTCTTTTGTGCGGTGTCGTTCTGTGGCTGCTGTGGTACGAGTGCTACTGCCGCAATATGGACGCTTGGGATGCGGGCAAACGCGGTATTGAATACGATATGCTTCGCCGCAGGAACCGTCGGGCCGCTGTGCGGATCTTCGTGCTTATCACCTCGATCCTGCTGCTGATCCCCAGCCTGTACGGCATTCATGTGCTCCACGCCGATCAGGCCCGGACCGTGACAGCCTTTTACGAGACCTATTATGAGACCGATTCGTCCTTCCTCGTCGATCTGGAAGTCAGCGGTCTGCTCGGCAGTCTCTGAACTGACCCGCGCAAAGAAGGACTCCTTCCCGGATAGAAGGGGGCCTTTTTTCTATATAGGCTGTCTGGACAGCAAAAACCGCTGCGGCACTTCCCTTGGATGCCGCAGCGGCTGTCGAACTTTATATTTATTATTTCAAGGAGGAAAAATCATGTATGAAAACCAAAGCAATTGAAGGGAATTTTATCATCTATGGAAACGGTTTCTATCTATAAAAAAAGGAGGGCAGGCAAAATTTGGACAAACTAGTTTAACTCATCACATGGCTGATCCTTCAAGGGGGACCGTGGCTGGGACTGCCTATTCGGTTCGATGCGATCATGCGCGTCATACGGCAATGCGCCTCCTTTCTTTGCATTTTCTCCCCTCGGGGAGTATGGCTGTATTATACATTTTCTTTTGCGGCCTGTCAGGTGGAATAAATTTTTTGTTTAGAAACGTTGCTTTTCTTCCAACGCTGGTACTCGCCGTGCAACACATTACTGTAATCTCACACAAAATATATCGATAGTTCCATCCGAAAGCGAGAAAAGTTGAAAACTTCAGCACAGAGAGTTTGAAGTGGCCTAAAAACAGAAAATCTGATTTGAATGGAAAAGATGGAATTTCATTTTCCGCATTGCGATTTAAAAAAGAACTTCTGCATATTATAGGCGAGAAAGAACAGGAACGGTTCTGTAGAGATATCTGCTTCTCTGCGCATACAGAAAAACAGCCCGTTCACTGCATCGCGCAGCGGACGGGCTATAGCGTTCTTCATCGGAGGGCCGGGGTGTCCTGCTGCATCCGACGGCGGATATGGTCCGCCCGCAGGGCGCTGTCGGGGTGGGTGCTGTAGAGCACATCAAAGAGGTCCCGGCCGGGCTGAGGCGGCTCGGAAAAGCGCTCCAGAAAGCGGCACAGGGCCGGGCCATACCCGAGCTCGACGGCGAATGCATCGGCCTGAAGCTCCCCCTTGCGTCCGGCCGCTCTTGCCAGTATCTGGACGAGGGCCACGCAGACGCTGCGGAAGGTCTCGCATCCACGCCGGAGGAGGCCAGACAGCCGGTCGGTGATTACCCACGAGAGACAGCCGAACCGGATGCCGCAGAGGGCCACCGCCAGCACGATGAGCCAGAACACCACCACCCCAAAGGCCAGCTGCCAGACCAGCAGCAGGGCCGCGAGGCTGAAGATGTTGGCCGTCAGCACCATGTTCAGGACGGCGTCGCCGTGGGCGATGTGGCCCAGTTCGTGCGCGATGATGCCTTCTACTGTCCGATCGTCCAGCTGCAGGGCCCCTTCGGTGATGCCGATGCTGCGCCAGCCGAAGGCCGCGCCGTTCACCTGCTGGCCGGGGAGGCTGTAAATCTCCACCTCACCGCAGAAGGGCGGGAGTTTCTCTCCGGCCTTTGCCATGACGCGGCGATAGCAGGCCTCCAGACGACGCTGGCTGCGGCTGACACCACCCGTACAGGGCACGGCCCCCAGTTTCTTCCGGGCTGCCCACTCGCCGAGGCCTCCGGCCCAGACGAGGGACGCCACTGCGGCCAGCCAGCCGCCAAAGGGGGTCAGCAGCAGGTCCAGCGTTATGATGGCCGCGCTGAGGCAGTATCCTCTCCGCTGATTCATGGCACACCTCCGTTTATTTCCGTCATAAAGGCATCCTCCCGCGTCTTGACGAGGCAGCCGCCATGCTCCAGCCCGTTGATCTCTTCGGGCCGGAACAGTGGCTCATGGACCGGGGCCGGGAAGGCATAATGGTCCACCCGGTCGCTACCCATCAGTTTATCGAGCATCCGGCTGCTCCGCAGCCGGCGGTCGCGGTCCTGCGTGTAGACCGGGTGCACCACGGCCACCTCGCCGAACTCGGCGCTGATGGCCTTGCAGCTCGCCATCTCGCTGTGGTAGAGGTAGATGGCATTCCCGAACAGGCCTTTTATCCGCTTCACCAGCGCTTCGTCCCGGGCAAAGAGGTCGCTGCAGTAGAGAGTGACGGAGGCCCGGCTCACCACCTGCTCCAGCAGGCTCGCCAGCTCCCCTCCCCACTTCTGGGGACCCTCGATGACGTCCAGGGCCACGAGGCCTCCGGTGTCCCGGATGTCCCAGACAAGCAGCTGAAAGAGGACGGCCCGCTGGCGGGGGTTCATGGTGTCGGGCACGGCGATGAGCACCACCTCGCCGGGGCGGCAGCGGGAGAGGCTGGCCGAACGGGGTGCGTCCAGGTGGAGACACCCCTCCAGCCCTCGCAGGAAGTTTTCGAGCCGGGGGCCTACCGATGCACACTCGGCGTAATCCTGAAGGTAGACGCGGCGAGTGTCCTCATCGAGGCCCAGCTTCCACAGGGCACGCTCGACGCCAAAGACGCCTCGGTACTGCTCTAGAAGCTTCACATCCAGCCGGGGCGGGGCGCGATGCACCGTCTCGTCCAGCCCGAGGATGAAGTCGAGGTAGGCGTTGGCCTTGCCGACGGCATCCTCCTCCCAGCCCTGCACCCGCAGAAGCT